>Ga0163144_10005959_pt1 | contig 27007 bp, 26 predicted proteins | sample OliLak19BULKMAT1_FD_123175 | JGI IMG/M metagenome (GOLD analysis project Ga0163144, IMG submission 123175) | Freshwater microbial mat bacterial communities from Lake Vanda, McMurdo Dry Valleys, Antarctica - Oligotrophic Lake LV.19.BULKMAT1 | ecosystem: Environmental > Aquatic > Freshwater >...
AAGGACACGGCCCGCAACAAGTTGCGGAGTGCGCAGAAACGCAAAACTCTGATCACTGCATTCTGGAAACAGGCAGAGCTGTTTTAGTGTCACGTAGATATGTAAAGATCAATAATGCACTATGTCGCCAACTTCAAGTGGACTGTGAGGTTATCGATGAGCGCACGACTGGAAGCACGGTTTGAACGGTACACGAAGGCCACTGTTGGGGCATTGCAGCACGCGGATCGCGAACTGCCGGCGCGTTGGTACATGCAAGGATTGCTGTTGCCCGGCGGTCGCAAGAGTGTTGAGCCGATGGCGGCGCGGGTGCAGCCAGAAAAAGTCCGTTCAGCGCATCAGTCGATTCATCACCTGGTGGCGGATGCGACGTGGAGTGATGAGGCGCTGATCGGGGCATGCACGGCGCAGGTCCTCGGCCCGCTCACACAGTCTGCTGAGCAGGTGTGCTGGATTGTCGATGACACCGGCTTTCCAAAGAAGGGCAAACACTCAGTGGGTGTCGCCCAGCAGTATTGCGGACAGACCGGGAAGCAGGACAACTGTCGGGTCGCGGTCCCGCTGTCCATTGCCAGCGAGCGTGGTAGCCTGCCGGTGGCGTTCTGGTTGTATCTGCCGCGTGAGTGGACGGATGATCCGGATCGGTGTCGCAAGGTGGGCGTACCCGAGGACGTCGGGTTCGCCACGAAGGGCGCCATCGCGATGTCGCAGATCGACGCAGCGATGGCAGCGGGTCACCCGCAGGGGCCTGTGCTTGCGGATGCGGCGTATGGCAACGAGACCGCCTGGCGTGCGGGATTGGCGCAGCGGAACTTGCAGTATGCCGTGGGGGTACAGTCGAGCACGACGTTATGGTGGGGTGAGCATCAACCTGCGGAACCCGACCCTGCCGTTCGCGGTCAACTGCGAAGCCGCGTTTCCCGAGATGACACGCACACGCCCATCAAATTGTTGTCTCTGGCCGAGTCCCTGCCGTCGCGCAGTTGGCGCACCGTCACCTGGCGCGACGGGACAGCGAAGCCGCTGCAATCGCGTTTTGCTCGGGTGCGGGTGTGCGCCGCGCACCGGGATCAGGACTATCCTGAGGAATGGCTGATCATTGAATGACCAGTACGCGGATATGAGGCTGTTAGTCCAAGGTCAAAACCCGCTCCGGATCAGGTGATGTTCTCAGGTTGGCAAATGGGGCGTCTATATGAGGAAGGATAACACTGTGTTTTTCCGGGCGCAGCGTCTATGGGCGCAGGCTCCGTTGCAGTCGGAATCTGACGCGTCCGCCTGTGGCCGACAACAGGCAGTCCAGCTCTGCCGACCCGATGTCCACTCTCGACTCTGAGCGGACCTCATAGAATTTGCGGGTGTTTTCGCAAAGAAGCATTTTTTAAAGTAATCTCGAGCAATATCTTCCCGTGCCAAGGCCGTAACGTAGTGAGGCATGGAATTCTGTGTGATCCCATGTCTGAAACTATCGTCTACAAACCGATACGCTTCTTCACACTGACTTTCTTCGTCACCTGGGTGTGCTGGTTTGCCGCCCCGCATCTCGGAGATCCAGAAAGTGGCAACGCGATATTTCTCGTTCTTATGTTAGTTGGTCTGTTGGCGCCGTTTGCGAGCGCCTTGTACCTGACTATCTCGTCCGGGAACGAGGCCCAGCAACGAGAGTTTCTTGAGAAGTTACTCGATATCAAGTTGATCAGACCAAGTAGCATTTCCCTCTTTCTAATACTTTTTCCCGCTTCAATGATTGTATCGATTCTAATTTCAACAATGGTCGGCTACTCGTTTGACCAATTCACCATAGCCGAAGAGTTTTCTTTCACCGTAGGCGCCGTCCCCACACTCCTTTTTCTACTTCTTGCTGCGTGTTTCGAGGAACTTGGCTGGCGAGGATACGCAATTGAAAGTCTGAACTGCAATCGCACCTATTCTGCGGCAACGGCGATGTTCAGCGTTCTGTGGTCGTTGTGGCATCTTCCTATGTTTTTCATTCCGCATTCATACCAGGCGGAACTGCTTCAGGAAGATCTGCTCCTGGCAGTAAATTTTTTCGTCAGCATTGTGCCGTTGGCCTTCATCATTAGTTGGTTTTGCAAGAAGAACGGCGGCAGTATTTTGGGAGCCGTGCTGGTTCACTCGATTGTCAATTTTACTCAAGAATTCTTTCAAGTTTCGCCATACACCAAATGTATTCAAACTCTGGTTCTGATAGTCATTGCGGTTATCTTCGTCGTAGCTGACAAAGAAGCTTTCTTTGGAGTCGATGAAGTGGCCTAACGGCTCACCCCAGAAAGGCCGTCGTTGACCGAGTGCGGCTTCGCACGTTGCACAATCCGATGCCCGCTTTCGACCCTGAGCGGACGAAAGAACCTGGCCCGCATTATTCATGAATTGCCTACTGCGGTCGCCGATAGCAGCGAAAACACCGGGCGCGCTCCTTCCGCGTGATCGGCGTGCTGTCAAGCACGCCTGCGCGCGCTCCAGTCCGCGCCACCCAGCGTTTTTCACTACTCTCGACGCCCTCGCTACGTCCCTTCATGAATAATGCGGGCCAGGAGTCTGCGCGGCAGAAGATCAGCAGGCTGGGGGCGATGCAACGATGGCCCGATTGTCCATTCGCTCTCGTTGCGTCGCGTTTAACTCAAGCGCCGCAAACGAAGAAAAAATCGGTCTCGATTTGACACTCGACTCTTACCGCCGCCGTCTACCGAGGAGACTCCTTGCCCCCGATCATTACCTGAATCTCACCATCGATGACCTGCCAGATTTTTTCGTTGGGGTGCGAATGCTCATGCAGGTCGACCCCCTGCATGGTGTTGTGGTAGACAAAGATCATGGTCTGTGAGTTGAAGAAACCGCCAGGCGAGTCTGGCGGCGGTTCTTGCGGATCGATTGGGTTGGTATCAAGGAAGGGCACCGTCTGATTCCAGCGGTGCACGCAGGTAGCCTATCATGACGATGGCTACCTGCTTTTGAGTACAGTAGCCCGGTCGAATTCGAAACAAGGAGAAACCTATGCAGGTCATCGGCGCCGGCCTTGGTCGTACAGGAACGAGTTCTCTCAAGATCGCACTGGAAATGGTGTTGCAGGGGCCTTGTTATCACATGTTCGAACTTTGGCAGCGACCTGCGGATGTAGCCGTCTGGCAAGCGGCGGTAGATGGGGACCCGGTTGACTGGCAAGCGTTGCTGAATGACTGGGTCGCTACCGTAGACTGGCCCGGCGCGCCCTTGTTTGACAAGATGGCCGACGCTTTTCCTGACGCACTGGTGTTGTTGTCCATTCGTGATGGCGAAGCGTGGTACCGGTCGGTAGACAGCACCATCTTTTCGATGATGCGCAGAGCACCTGCTGGCGATCCGAATCCCATGGGCAGGATGGTGCGGGCCGAATTCGCCAGATGGCTGACCCTCGACCTGGACAACAAGGCCGAAGTCATAGCTGCCTATGATCGCCACAATCAGCGTGTACGCGACACGATCCACCCGGACCGGTTGCTGGTGTGGCAGCCAGGCGACGGGTGGGAGCCCATCTGTCGAGCCCTCCACGTTCCCGTTCCTGATCAACCGTTTCCCCATGCCAATTCAGGAGAAGATTTCGAGGACACCGTGCAGGCAGCGCAGAAGGGCGAAGTTCAGCGGGGCTACTCCGCGGATCAGGGCTGACGGGAATTTGATGGCGACCAACGCGAATTCATCGTTGGAAATTCCATGAAAATGAGGCGGAGCGTGATCGCTGTAGTACATCGCGATCACGATCCCAGAGAATGGACTGATTTCTGGCACGCTCTATCCAGCGGCGAAACCATCGAGAGTGATGTCCTCTGTATCAAGGATCCTCTGAACAAGTCGCTCCTGACTTGTTCAGGTCGGAACGCTTCGCGTTCCTCGGCCAATGTAGAAAAAAAGCCCAGCGCCTTGCACTGGAAAAATGGTGGTGCATCCAGGCACCACTCGGGGAACTCTGCCTGATCAGAGTTTCCCTGACCTGGAATGGGGACTTGCGCGAATTTGCGTGGGACTTCGCAGCGACATTACCAAGAAAAAAGGGCGCTACGAGGCGCCCTTTCCAGTGTGAGCCGCTGCGTCAGCCCAGCTTCTCGATCACATCACCAAAGAGTTCTGCATCGCTTGGCAGTTCCTTGGTCTTGGTCAGTGGTTTCGACACCCACGTCTCGTTGATGAGATCGCGCCACGAAATGTTGTGGTTGGTGCTGTTGCCACCCCACGAACCGCAGCCGAGGGAGAACGTCTGGCGCATGCCGTTCCACAGATTGCCGCTGTTGGAGGCAGATTGTGGCTGGTTCACCATGACGCGGGATGTCTTGGTAGCGTTTGCCAGCTTCATGATGTTCTCATCGCTGTTCGAGTAAATGCCGCACGAGTGACCCTGGCCCTGGTATGACTGGATGTCGTTCGTCAGTTTGATCGCGTGGTCAATGTCCTTCGCGTGGTACAGCGCCATCACCACCGAGAGCTTCTCACCGGAGAAAGGATGCGAAGGCCCGAAGCCGCTTTCCTTGACGATGAAAAAAGTCTTGCCGGCAGGCAGATCCACACCGGCCAATGCCGCAATCTTCTCCGCAGGTTGAGCGACGATGCCGACGTTGAGATGGTTTTCGTCGTCCCACAGTGTGCGTTGCAGCTTGGCTTTTTCCATATCGTTGCACAGATAGCCGCCCTTGGCCTGCAGTTTGTCCAGCATCTGATCGTAGATCTTGTCGACGAGCAGCACCGAGTTGTCGGATGAGCAGGATGCAGCGAGGTCCAGTGTCTTGGAGATACGGATCTTCTCGGCTGCATCATCGAGGTCAGCGGTTTCATCAACGGTGATGACGGCGTTGCCTACACCTACGCCCAACGCAGGGGTGCCACTCGAGTAGGCGGCGGTCACCATTGCGCCACCGCCGGTCGCAAGGATGCGATCGCACTGACGCAGCAGTTCGTTGGTCAGGTCCAGCGAAGGGGTTTCGATTGCCAGCACGAGGTCTGCCGGTGCACCCATCTTCACGATGGCTTCACGCATCAGATCGCAGATCATCTTGTTGGTCAGCTTCGCACGCGGGTGGGGTGCGACGATGATTGCATTGCGGCCTTTGATGGCGTGAATGGCCTTGATGACCGGTGTTGCTTCCGGGTTGGTGGATGGCGCCAGTGCACCAATCACGCCGATGGGCTTCGCAATCTTCACGATGTTGCGTGCGGGAATTTCTTCGATGATACCTACGGACTTGTCATTGATGATGTCCATCAGCGTCGCGCGGGTCTTGCGGAAGATCTTCAGGAATTTGCCGTCGTAGTTGCCGAGCTGGGTCTCATCCACCGTGAACTGGGCAATTTTTTCGGCAACACCTGGTTTGGCGACGGCCCACACCATCGCGCGGATCAGGCGATCCACCTGCTCCTGCGTGTAATTTTCGATCTGTGCCTGGGCCTTGCGTGAGCGGGCTACAAGGGCGGCGATTTCTTCTTTCGGGCTGAGAGCTCGGTCGGCTAGCTGTTCGGCCATGGGTCGATCTCCGTTGTCATGATTGGGCGTCCGATGGTCTGGCTGTTCGCGGTCATCATCGGACTTCTGGGTAGTTAGCCTGTGCGATCAGGCATTTGGATTGGTAGTTTAGCGCTATCACTGCGATTTCGGCCATGCGCGTCTTCACCGATTCTTGCCGGGGATCAGCTTCAGGATCTGGCTCGCGGCATCAGGAATGTTGGTGCCCGGGCCGAAGATTGCGTGCACACCGGCGTCGTATAGCGCCTGGTAATCCTGGCGCGGGATCACACCACCCACGACGATGACCACATCCTGCAGACCTTCGTCTTTCAGATGCTGGATCATCTCAGGCACCAGTGACTTGTGTCCGCCGGCGAGCGTGGACACCCCGACCACATGAACACCTTCTTTCCTGGCCTGCGCGGCGGCCTCTTTGGGAGTCTGGAATAGCGGCCCCATGCTCACATTGAAGCCAAAATCGCCGAAGGCGTTGGAGATGACTTTTGCGCCTCGGTCGTGGCCGTCCTGCCCCATCTTGGCAACGAAGATGCTCGGTGCTTCGCCTTCGATGTCAGTGAAGACTCGGATCTCGTCATGTACTTTGGTGAAAGTCGGATCGTTCTGGTAACTCGCCGCATAGACCCCTTTGGTGGGCCTCGCGACCGCCTCGTGACGTCCGTAAACCTTCTCGAGTGCCAGTGAAATCTCGCCGACGGTTGCCCGTGCACGGCTGGCATCAATGGCCAGGTGCAGCAGGTTGCCATTGCCACTACGCGCCGCGCCGGTCAGCGCATCAAGAGTGGTTTGTACACGATTACTATCGCGATTAGCCTTGATTTCATTGAGCCTGCGGAGCTGTGAGTCGCGTACTTTGGAGTTGTCGACCGCCAGCACATCAAGGCTGCCACTGTCGCCGTCAGTGGTGTACTTGTTGACGCCGACGATCACATCCTCCCCGCGTTCGATGCGTGCCTGTCGCTGTGCCGCAGCCTCTTCAATCCGCTGTTTAGGCATGCCCGATATCACCGCCTTGGTCATGCCACCAAGGCCGTCGATCTCGGCGAACAACTGCCGTGCATGGTGAATAATCGACTGTGTCAGCGACTCGAGGTAATAACTACCGCCCAGCGGGTCGACGGTTCGGGTGATCTGACTTTCTTCGGCCAGGATGATCTGCGTGTTGCGTGCAATTCGCGCCGAGAACGGAGTTGGCAGCGCGATCGCTTCATCCAGAGCGTTGGTATGGAGGCTTTGGGTTCCGCCGAGTATGGCGGCCATGGCTTCAATTGTGGTGCGAACAACGTTGTTGTACGGGTCCTGCTCCTGAAGCGAAACTCCCGAGGTCTGGCAGTGCGTTCTCAGCATCAGCGAGTTCGAGTTTTTCGGTTTGAACTGCAGCATCAGGTCATGCCACAGGATGCGTGCCGCGCGCAGCTTGGCGATCTCCATGAAAAAGTTCATGCCGATGCAGAAGAAAAAGGAGAGGCGTCCGGCAAATTTGTCGATCTCCTGCCCGGTTTTCAATGCAGCGCGAACGTATTCGATGCCATCAGCGAGCGTGAAAGCAACTTCCTGTACTGCATTCGCGCCAGCTTCCTGCATGTGATAACCGGAGATGGAAATCGAGTTGAAGCGCGGCATTTCCTGGGCGGTGTAGCCGATGATGTCAGCGACGATCCGCATGCTCGGTTCGGGCGGATAGATATAGGTGTTGCGGACCATGAACTCTTTCAGGATGTCGTTCTGGATAGTGCCGGATAGTTGGCGCTGACTAACTCCCTGCTCCTCGGCAGCAACGACATAGCCCGCGAGCACCGGCAGTACCGCGCCGTTCATGGTCATCGACACACTCATGTCGTCGAGCGGTATCCCGTTGAACAGGATTTTCATGTCCTCGACGGAGTCGATGGCGACGCCTGCCATGCCAACGTCGCCGGTGACACGGGGATGGTCGGAGTCAAATCCACGATGTGTGGCTAGGTCGAAAGCGACGGAGAGGCCCTTTTGTCCTGCGGCCAGATTCTCGCGGTAGAAGCGATTCGAATCTTCAGCGGTCGAAAAGCCGGCGTACTGACGAATGGTCCAGGGCCGGTTGGTATACATCGTGGCTCGCGGCCCGCGGACAAACGGTGCCAGGCCGGGAAAGGTGTTGAGATGGGCGATGCCTTCCAGATCGGCGATGGTGTAGAGCGGCTTGATCGGGATTCCCTCCGGACTTTGCCAGGTCAGGCTTGCCAGTGGTGATTTGCCGAGTTCCTGGGCGGCAAGGGCCTCCCAGGCCGTTTGATCTTTGGACGGTTCACTCATGGTCAGATGGTATCCACTATTTTGCGGAGCGCTTCGCAGTTGGCGACGCGCTCAGCGGTGTTGCTGCCAAAGAACCCTACGTTCAGCGCTGTGACGCCAGATTCCTTGAGAGCGATTACTCGCTCACGTACATAACTCTCGTCGCCGATCAGCGAGTTGCGAGCGAGGTATTCGTCGGGAATGGCCGCCTCGGCAGCGTTTTTGTCGCCGGCGAGATAGAGGTCCTGGATGATCTTTGCTTCGCGTCCATAACCGGACTTGGTGAAGATGTCGTTGTAAAAATTCTTCGACCGGGCACCCATGCCCCCCACATACAGGGCCAGTTGAGGACGACTCAGGTTGCGCAGGTGTTCAAGTCCTTTGCCGATGGCGACACCGCCGCCGGCAAAGATTTCCAGTGGTGCACGGTTGGGGTCTCGCTTCGCTTGACCTCTTGCCAGGGCCTGACCCCACACCACTTTGGCCGCATCTGCGGTATAGAAGGCCGGCAGCCATGCATCGGCCAGTTCCGCAGTCATTTCGACGCTGTTGTCACCAAGCGACGCGACAGCGATCGGAATGTCGTTCCGAACCGGATGGTTGATCAGTTTGAGCGGTTTGCCCAGACCGGTACCCAGATTCTGCGGCAGGGGAATCTGGTAGTAACGGCCCAGATGCTGGACCCGCTCGCGGCGCCAGACCATCCGGCAGATCTCGATGATCTCGCGAATCCGGCCCACCGGGGCTTCGTAGGGCACGCCGTGGAAGCCTTCAATTACCTGTGGACCGGAAGCGCCAAGACCGAGCATGCAGCGACCGTCGGAGAGATAGTCGATCCCTGCTGCGGTCATGGCCAGCAGGCTTGGGGTTCGCGAGTAAATCGGCAGGATGCCGGAGGCGATTGTCACGCGGTCGGTCATGGACGCCAGATAACCCATGGCACTGGGAGCATCGAAGGAGTACGCCTCCGGCACCCAGACGACGTCTAGGCCGGCCTTTTCGAGCACCTGGACTTCCTTGGCGGTCTCCTTGAAACCGTCGGCGTAGCTGAGCAGGGATGAAATTCGCATGGTTGTGTCCTTCGCAGCAGGTGGAAAACGGGTTAAAACTGGAAAGGCGGTGAATGTACCTGCGTTGCGTAGGTTTTCGTAGCGCAGAGGAGTGAAAGGAGTGGCTGTGCATGAAGCGTTTGCGCAAGATCAGCGCATTGTGATCGCTTGGTTGTGCTCGCTGCAGGGGAGAACGGGTTCGTGAGGTTACCGGCGTTTGGTTTGGTGATGCTTCTGGGTTCGTTGGCGCATGCGGATCAGCCGCCAATCATCCAGCATCTGTCGGACTATCTGCAGATCGACACGGTCAATCCGCCAGGTAACGAGTCGCGCGGGGTTGCGTTTCTGGCGAAGATTCTCGACGGGGCGGGTATCGCCTACGAAACCGGTGAATCAGCGCCTGGACGGGGCAATCTCTGGGCCAGGCTTAAAGGTGGAGACAAGCCCGGCATCATGCTGCTCAATCACATTGATGTGGTCCCCGCCGTTCGTTCATTCTGGAATTCCGAACCGCTGTCCGGCGAAGTGCGTGAAGGATACGTCTACGGGCGTGGTGCCATCGACATGAAAGGTCTGGCGATCGCCCAGCTGGACGCGTTTCTCGCGCTTGCCAGGTCCGACAAGCCCCTCAACCGGGATGTCTGGTTTGTTGCTACCGCAGATGAAGAAGCCGGTGGTGCCTTTGGCGCAGGCTGGTTGCTCGAAACCCATGGTGACAAATTTGCCAACGTCGGCTATGTCCTCAACGAAGGAGGCGCAGGGCGGCAGTTTGGCGAGCAGGTTGTGGTCATGGTGGAGATCACGCAGAAAGTGCCACTGTGGTTGCGCGTCACTGCGTTTGGTCGCCCAGGACATGGTTCCGCACCGCAGCCGGAAACGTCTGTTACCCGGCTCTTGCGGGCAACGCAGAGGATCGCCGATACACGCTTTCCACCACGCCTGATTCCGGAAGTCGAAGCCATGCTTGAAGCAGTCGCCCCGTTCCAGAAGGATGACCTACGCGCCCAACTTGCCAACCCCGCAGCCTCCATCAAGGATCCTGATTTCATGCTGCGCACGCAGCTGGAAGATCCTGGCACCCATGCTCTGCTGCGTAATACCTGCTCAATCACGCGACTTAAAGGCTCGTCGAAGATCAATGTTGTGCCACCACAGGCGAGCGCAGAACTGGATTGCCGATTGCTTCCCGACCAGGACCCACAGGCATTTATCGCCGAACTAACCGCCATCGTCAGCGACGAAAACGTGCAGATCGAGACGCTCATGAGCTTCACGCCTGCCATCAGCCAGACTGGCAACGAGGTTTATCGCGCCATCGAAGCCGAAAGCCAGTCCTCTTTTTCCGCGCTGGTGATTCCTACGGTGGCCGGCGGATTCACTGACAGTCATTTCTTTCGAGATCGTGGTATGACAGCGTATGGCTACTCACCGTTTGTGTTTGTGCCAGAAGAAATGCGAGGCGTTCATGGTAACAATGAGCGGGTATCGACTGAAAACGTTGTGCGAGGAGCCAAAGTGCTGATTCGGCTGTTGAAAAGAATTGTGCACGACTGAGGTAGCTCTGATTTATCCGAGCTTCTGTAGCGGTGCACAGATGTGCTGCCATTTGACGTGCGTGCAACGCAGCCAAGTTCACGGCGCGCGTGGCGCTGGCACCTGCTCTATTCGCAGGAGCGGATTGAGCAGAGTTACCGTGCAGCGCAATGGCGTGATTCGTTCGAACAAGGAGATGACGGCATGAGCGGAGCGTTGTGGTGGATCGTGCTGGGCTTTGCAGTGATGATTGCGGAGCTCTTCCTCAACAGCTTCGTAGTGGTCTTTTTTGGCGCCGGTGCGATCGTCACCGGTGTTGCCATCTGGCTCGGGTTGCCTACGAGTGGCGGCTTGCCCTATCTTCTGTTCACGGTGGTATCACTTGGTTTGCTGTTCGGACTGCGCTCACACTTCCAACGGCTGTTGCAAGGGGATGTCGCGGATGCCGGTGTGGATGATGATTTCATTGGTTTCGACGCACGGATCATCGACGGGTTCGGCGCTACTGATCAAGGTCGTGGCCTTGTGGATTATCGCGGTACGGCGTGGCAGGCACGGTGTGAAAAGACGGGCCTGACAGCTGGCCAGTTGGTAAAAATAACAGGGCGGGATGGCACCACGCTTGTCGTCGACGTGGTTGCATGAATCACTGCTTACAAAGGAGAGAACGCAATGGATTTTGGCCCGATTTTCCTGATCCTGATATTGTTGTTTGTGGTTGTTTCGCTATACAAGACCGCGCGGGTGGTGCCACAGCGTGAGCAATTTGTTGTTGAGCGCCTCGGCAAGTTCTCGCGGATACTGGATGCCGGGTTCCACATCCTTATTCCGTTCATTGATCGCATTGCCTACAAGCACACCCTGAAGGAGCAGGCCCTGGATGTTCCATCGCAGACCTGTATCACCAAGGACAACATCTCCGTGTCAGTGGATGGGATCCTGTTCATGCAGGTGGTGGATGCTCGCGCAGCCAGTTACGGCATCGGTAACTACATGTTCGCTACCACTCAGCTGGCTCAAACCACCCTGCGTTCCGAGATCGGCAAGATCGAACTGGAGCAGACGTTTGAAGCGCGAGAGACGATCAACGGACAGGTTGTCTCCGCCGTTGATCGTGCGGCAAGCCCATGGGGCGTGAAGATCCTGCGCTACGAGATCAAGGACATCGTGCCTCCGCCGGGTGTTCGCGATGCGCTGGAAAAGCAGATGCGTGCGGAGCGAGAGCGGCGTGCCGTGGTCGCCGAGTCTGAAGGAAATCGCCAGGCACGCATCAACGTCTCCGAAGGCGAGAAGCAGAGCATGATCAACATCTCAGAAGCAGAGAAGTTGAAGCAGATCAACGAGGCAGAAGGCCGGGCCGAAGAGATTCGATTGATCGCCGTGGCCACGGCACAAGGGTTGCGTGAAGTCGCGACAGCGATCAATGATCCGGGTGGCCAACTGGCTGTAAATCTTCGGGTGGCCGAACAGTGGGTGAAGGAGTTTGGGCGCATTGCCCAGGCAAGCAACACCATGATCATCCCGGCGAATTTAAGCGATGTAGCCGGCATGGTCGCGACAGCGCTCAAAGCGATGCAGAGCGTCGAAAAATCGCAGACGTCCGGAAGCTGAGCGATGAAGCAGCTGGCTGGTCTGCCGTCTGGATCAGCTGCCGGGTACTGACTCCTTGGCGCCAGGATCCGGCGCAGCGCCATGCCAGGGGAGGCTGAGGCCAGCACCTTTTTTCCAACTGAAGGGCATTGTCAGGTGGAGGGTATTCGTGTCGAGGTCCACTCTGGTGATTTGCGCGGGCGTGGACTGACCCTCGATCTGTATCCAGTCGCCTTCTTCGCCATCTATTCCGTTGCCGTCAAAGAACCACGCCGCGTCGTCGAGCTGCAACTTCGTTCCACTCCCATCGGCGGAGGTGATATGAGCCAGCGGGACACCACGATCGATCACCGGACTGTCAGGCCGTAAGGTGTAGTTGTGCTTGCTGGCATCGACGAAGCCTGGGTCACCGACTACGGTGTCCTTGAACTGCCCCTTGGACGCATAACCGTTGATCTCCTCACCTTCGCCAAACTCGTTGTGCAGGACCGCAGCACCCAGTGGGCTGGCGATAGCGTTGCCGATAAACAGGTGACCGATGAAGGAGTCGCGATAGACCACTTGCCCGGCGCTGACACCCTGGCAGTTTCCTTCCGGCGCCCAGCCTTTGTTGTCCCACAGAATATTGTTGGCGTACTTGTTATCGGCGATCCCCTTGTCCTTTTCAGACTTTGCCCCAAACAGGGCTATGCCGCCACATTGATTGTCATGGAAGACGTTGTGGTACACCCGGTTGCCGCGATTGAATTGTGCTTCGGGTTCATAGCGCGTCATGCCGAGGCCAACGTTTGCGCTGTGAAAAACGTTGTGGCGGATGATGCCTTGTTGGCCTGCGTACTGAATACCATTGCCACCTGACGTGCTGTAATAGGACACCGCCTCGGCAAACACATTCTTTTCGATCAGGTTGTTGTGACTTCGGTCCAGGATGTCCTTGTTCTCGGCGAATGAGCCATTGCCCACCCAGGCCGACGTTGCTGCCTCACAGTCGAATACAGCCATCATCTTCTGCTGCGGATTGCGAAAGTGATTGCCGCGTACGACGTTTCCCTCGCTGCACTTCATTGTCAGGAGTTCGTGCCCACTTTCTTCGAACCGATTTCCCTGAACGACGTTGTAGTCCGAATGGACCAGGGACAGGCTGTCGGTGCCGCGGCGAATCGAATTGTTGATTATCTTGTTGTGGTTGCTGAACCCGAAATAGAGTCCGCCTCGCTTGCTGAGGGACGGGTAGAGGTAGGACGTGTCGAAGGTGTTGTCACGAATGGTGTTGTGGTGTGAATTGATGGCGCGCAGAAAACCCGCTGACTCGGTGACCCTGATACCGCTGACGACGTTGTAGCTGACATTGTCGAGCCAGATCGGCCCGTATTCCTCGCCTGCATCGATTGAGTCGATGTCCCGGATGGTCACCTTCTCACCGGCTTTGGCCTGGTAGATAATTGGAGCTTCGGCCGTTCCGGATACCGTGAGGTGCAGGACCTCCTTGTAGTCACCCCCACGCAGTACAAATGTCATGCCGGGTCGTGCGGACCGGGTGACGGATTTAATCGAGACAAACGCAGTTTCAGCCCCGTCTCCACACTCGCGTGCTGTGGGGTCGTACTTTCCGGCGCAGTCGTGCCACAGCGAGCCGTCGACATAGATTTCTGTCGAAGCGGTTGCACCCAGGCCACACGTCCCGGTGGTCAGCACAACTGCAAGGAAGACGATACGTTTCATACGGTGATCTGAGGAGCGACAGAGCACACAAAACTAGCACATCACCCGTAACTGAACTGCAGGCTGGTTGGTAAATCAGGAATATTGGAAGAGTTTTGCGGCGTTGGTTCCGAGCACCCGTACTTTCCGGGCGTCACTGAGCGTGGAGACACTCTGACGAATCAGCTCCGGCGCCTTGATATTTGCATCGATATGCGGGTAATCCGAACCCCACACGATGTTGTCTTCACCGACCAGATTGAGCATGGAATCAATCGTTCGCTCCTCGGGCTCGGCAACGAAGTAACAGTTGCGCCGAAAGTACTCGCTCGGTTTGTACTTCAGTGGATTGCCGAGCGCTGCCAGGACCTCCCATTTTTCGTCGAGGCGATCCATCAGATACGCGGCAAAACCACATCCGGCTTCGACACACACCAGCTTTTGTCGCGGGAAACGGTCAAAAAATCCATCTACCACCATCGCGGCAATGGCCGGGATGAGTTGGCCGGTGGCACCCAGACCAAACCCGAACAGTGTGCCCGGCGCGGGTGTTGCTTCCCGCCACCCTGCAAAGGATGAGGACGCGCCAGAGAAACGAACAATGACATGCAGGCAGCCGGGTAGGTCTGCATCGGTGAGTCGTTGCCAGAGCGGATTGAAGTCCGGATGGCTGGGGCTTTTCCCGTCGATCGTTTCTGGAGGCACGAAGAGGCCTTTGAACCCGAGACCGAGGCAACGTTCGAGCTCTTTTGTCGCTTCAGGCACATCACGCCAGTTCACCGTCGCGATTGGAATCACGCGGCCCGGAATGCTCTGCGAAAACTCCGCAGCCCAGGTGTTGTAGGCACGACAGTAGGCCGAGGCAAGGTCCTGATCGTCCGTGGGAAAGGGCAGTATGCCAATGGTCGGGAAAGTCACGCCTGCATGCACACCCCAGGCATCCTGCAGGACGGCACGGGCGGTCGGGTCATAGCTGGCCTTGGGCGAACCATCCGCATAGGTCAGATTGCCCCTGAACAACTCGAGGCGGTTGTGTTCAATCCCGCCAAGACCAGCCAGACCGCCGGGGAGGATGATCTGCTCGCCGATGATGAGTTGCTCGCGGCCTTGATCGTTACGCTCGATACGGATTGCGCGGTCGCGGAATCGAGGCTCGAGGTACCTCTGCCACAGGTCAGCTGGCTCGAGAACGTGCATGTCACAGTCGATAACCAGCGGTTCGTTCATCACCTGGAGTTCTCCGGTTGATTGCGTGTTTCGGTAGCAACTTGTGGGGTAGACATGGCGGTATTCAGCCCATATCGGACAACGTCTACAGTGCGCCCACGCCAGAAGACAAACTGCTCATACCCGCGCGTATGAACCAACACACGCGCAGGTATACTGCCTCAAAATCCGCTGGACAACGAGCGGACGGGGAACCGCAAGACCGACAATGAGACCGACAACGGAGAGAACATGCTCATTCTGACGCGACGACCCGGTGAGGCCATCCGAATCGGAGACGAGGTGGAGATCTTTGTGGTGGCCGTGAATGGCAACCAGGTTCGTCTTGGGATCAAGGCGCCAAAGTCTGTATCGGTGCACCGGGAGGAGATCTACGCCCGTATCGCAGCCCGGGAAGGCGCCGGGTACGCACCGCCACAAACCAGAAGTGTTCACCAGAATGCTGATTAACGCAGCCCAACGAACAACCCGCTTCCAATGGTGCCGCCGCGCCGCGTGGGATGGTATCTTGCAACCATCCTGACTCCGGAGTGGCCATCATTACCTGCATTGCGACGGTTCGGCACGATATCGATTTTTCCTCACTTCATGAGCGAATGGCGTGGTACGTCGACCAGGGTATCCTGTCGTGCGTGAATAGCCTTGTCATGCGCGGCACGGACGTCCTCGATTTCAAGACCTTTGGATTCATGGATCTTGAAAGCCGGCAACCACTGCGTGAAGACGCCATCTACCGCATGTACTCCAATACCAAGATCGTCACCTCCGTTGCCGCCATGCAGTTGTTCGAACAGGGGCGTTTCAAACTCGACGATCCTTTGTCGAATGTGCTGCCGGAGTTTTCCGACATGCAGGTGTTGCGGTCTGATGCGACGGATGCGACACATGTGGTGGCCGCGCGTGAGCCGATTTGTATGCGTCACATCCTCAGCCACAGTGCCGGGCTTTCATACGGGTTCATCGAGCCGGGATCTGTCATCGACAAGTCGTATATCGCTGCAAAGATCAACGCACTGGGGGGCGAGGAGCCGACTCTTGAGGAGCTGTGCGCAAAGATTGCCGCACTACCACTGGCCTACGAGCCCGGAACGAGCTGGCGTTACAGCTTTGCAACCGATGTTGCGGCCCGGGTCGTCGAAGTTCTGTCCGGCAAGCGGTTCGACGCCTATTTGCAGGATCATGTCTTCCAACCGCTTGGGATGGTGGATACCGGTTTCCATGTGCCGGCCGGGAAGATGGACCGCTTTGTGACGATGTATGCACCAGCCAACCTCTTCGACCCCATGGAACCTGGCATGAGCCGTGCTGAAGATCCGGTGACGGGTCCATACAGTCGACCCCGACGCATGCTCAGTGGTGGTGGTGGTCTGGTTTCGACGGTGCAGGACTACCTCGCTTTCATTCGCATGGTTGTCAATGGCGGTAGCTGGAATGGCGCCACCGTCCTGACGCCTGCAACCCTCAGACTGATGCGCACCAATCAATTGGCGCCTGGTGTCCAGGTGGCGTTCCCCATGTGGGCCATGCCGGGCACAGTCTTTGGTCTCGGCTTTGCGCTGAAAGAGTCTGTACGCGAAAACGAACCATTCATGTCGAAAGATGAATACCACTGGGGTGGCATGGCCGGCACACACTCATGGATGGCGCCCAATGCTGGAATCACAGGTATGTGCATGACACAGCGCATGCCAGGCTTCTGGCATCCGTTCAGTCACGATTTCAAGACGATGGCCTATCAGCTTGCCGGGCGATCAGCGTGACTGTGGAAGAGTCGCCAACGGCTGCAGTGGCGTCGACAGTTCCGCCTCGAACCAACTGGTTGTTTCGTATTGCCACCTGGCTCCTCACCCTGGGCTGCTTCTACCTGGTGTACGGTCGCCTGGCGGCAGCGGCAGCCCGCGATACATTGAGCACAGCTGATTACCTGATACGTTTTTTTGGTGAAGCGAACTGGCTCGCGTGGCTCGCGCTGATGATTCCGTATTCGGTGTTCTTTTTTCTCGTCGACTCCCATGTTACCTGGCGGGTAGTGAAATGGTTCAATGCGCCGGCGCTCAAGCTCACGGATATCCTGCCCATAAGAGCGAGTGCCTATATACTGTCGCTGGTCAACGAACAGGTAGGCAAAGGGGCGATGACACTCTATCTGTTGAAACGTCACCAGGTGCCGGGTTGGGAAGCACTGTCGAGCATGATCATGCTGGGGTTGATGGAGGTCTACCAGCTGCTGCTGTTTTCCTCGGTCGGTGTAGTTCTGTTCTTCGGCGTGGTGGAAGCAGCTTCCATCGAGTTGCCACTTGATCAAATTCTGCCAGCAGTGTTGATCGGTGCTGCGATTTTGCTGCCAATCATCATCGCCTACTTTTCCGGCGCTATCTTCAGGAACAGCACTTTCCGTGACAAGCCGCTGCTGGTGGCTTTCCGACGGGCGAAACCGATTCACTATTTGCTGATTGTCCTGTTCAAGGCCCCGAATCTGATTGGCGCCATCATCGTGTACACAACCTCATTGGCACTCTTCAATGTGGATGTGAATTTTGCGCAGATGCTGGCATTCCTGCCGGTGATCTTTCTGGCAGCGGCATTGCCGCTGCCCTTTCATGCAGGCGCATTGATAATGTGGACCGTGTTGTTTCCGGCCTATCCGGAAGTTGGTGTCTTCAGCGTCGTGATGCACACCTTCTTTGTTCTCTTTAACGCGGTGATCGGAGTGCTGTTTCTGCCCAAGGCCAACAAGGAGCTGTTCGGCTGATACTCAGTTGTTCGGTTGGCCGAGGTAGTTCCGGGTCCTGAGCGCCATGGATACCAGTGTGCTGAGAATCAGCACCCAGGCGAATGCAGCGGTTGCCGCTGCAACAATGTCCCAGATCGACAGGACGTGTCCGCCGATGACAACACCCGGGACCACGTAGTAGGCAATGCCATTGATGCGACCCAACGGGTTCGGTCGTAGCGCATGGCCTTTCAACACCCGGGAATCGATGGTGTACTGGAGGAAGGCGACCGGGATGATGCAAGGCAGGTAGATGGGGATGAAGTCTGCCATTGCCAACGCGGCGCAGGCGCAGGTCACAAACAAGGCATCCGTTGCGTGATCGGCAAAACCGCCAAAAGTTGTGGCTTGCCCGAAACGCCGAGCCAATGGCCCGTCAAAATAGTCGGTAAGTACTGCGAAAAAAAAGAGCAGCGCTGCTGGCACCCACGCATTCGCGGTGAGGCTCCACATCAGTGGAAACGTGATTCCCAGGCGAAGCGCGGTGAGCGCGTTGGCCCAGGTAGCCCAACTAGCCAAGAGAGCTTTGGGCACTGCGATCAACGCGGCTCCAACCGAAAGAACGCTGCCTCTTCAAAAGCACCATCCTCCGGATCCATTTTATACTTGCGAATAAATGCCTGCCGGACAGTTTCCTCAGTCGTGGGATCGTCGACCAGACTTGCCTTGAGATCGTGAACGGCTTCGCCAATGCGAACACGAACCCGCTCGTCTTGCTGAATGTTCTTTGACCAGGGTGACTCCGGATCGCTCGCACCGACGTACAGGAATTCATCAACGGACACGCCCCAGATGTTCACTGAATAGGGCTGTCCCGGATTGGTTTGCACGGTAATGACATCCACCGCATCGCTGGCAGCCCAGTTCTGAGGTGCAGCGATGGACTCGCCTTCGATGGCGCCGCCAGGCAGCGGACCCATCGGGCCGCAGGCAGCAAAAACGACGATACAACCGAGAATTGCGGCGCGTGCGATATTCTGCATGAGCGTGGACTGTGTGTATTCGTGCTGTAATCGTACCTCAACTCCAGGGAGCCTCTCATGTCGCGCGTTCTGATCACCGGTGCCAACGGTCATCTCGGCCAGCGATTGATGCAGGCGTTGCCAGAAAGCGTCGATGTCATCGCTGCCGTGCGTTCGGCAAAAGCTGCGCAGTCGATACCACCGCGCCGGGGCCTGGAAGTGCTGCAACTCGACTATTCGGACCCGGAGCAATTCAAACGCGCTTTTGGGAGGGCGAAGTCGGTTGTTCATTTGGTTGGCATTCTCAAGGAGACAGCGGATAACACCTACCAAAGTGCGCATGAAGCGACCTGTCAGGCGCTGGTCGAAGGGGCGAGGTTGGCGAAGGTGAAGCCACACATTGTCTACCCCAGCATACTCGGGTCTTCAGCCATTCATCCCAACGCGTGTCTTGCGTCGAAGGGACGTGCCGAGGACATTCTTCTGACCAGTGGACTGCCAGTCACCGTGCTGCAGGTACCGATGGTCATCGGGGCCGGGGATTATGCCAGTGCGTCTCTCCGGCGACGAGCGATGTCGTCATTCAGCATTGGCTTGCGGATGGAGAGTCTGGAGCAGCCGATTCATGCCGGAGACGTCATTGCGGCGATACTTGCTTCGCTGCAACAAGCGCATGGACGCCTCCAGCTGGCTGGACCTGAGTCACTGACTCGCCGTGCATTGGTAGAACGCGCCGCGATGGTTCTTGGCAGGCGGACCTCTGTGTTGTCCTTACCCTTCATCGTGGGTGCATCATTGGTCGGCGTACTCGAGAAGATCACGAAAAAACCACCAGTCACTCGTGCAATGCTTGAAGTGCTGGATCACGATGATGCGATCAATCCCGAGCTGGCAGCGTCTCGACTCGGAATCAGCCTGACTTCTCTCGACGAGATGTTACGGCAGGCGTTGCAGTAACCAGCTGCGCATGGTTTTGGAAACCAGTTCGCTCGCGTCCTGTTGCACGAAGTGCCCGGCGCCGGGAGCCGTGACCAGTGTCAGATCCTTGTCCAGCCAGTCCCAGGTGTCGTTGAGCGCACCAGGCAGCAGCGCCTGATCGTCAAGGCCATGAAACATCAGTACCGGCATCGCGACCTTCGGCATCACCGGCGGAGGAGTCGCCGCCTGTCCCTCTGCCGGAGGACGAGGATAATTGGCCTTGTAGTAGTTCAGCATGCCTTCAAAGTTGCTGCGTGAAAAAGCTTCGACGTAAACTTTGCGAGCCTCGGTGTCTTTGACCCAGTCGGCCAGCCCTTCTGCGGTCAGACTTTTGTGTGCGTCAGGTTGCTGGAAGCGGAAGGCATAGGCGCTATTGGACTGTTGTGCCTTGTTGGTTGCCAGTTCCCGCGCAAGTCCTTGCGGATGGGGCAAATTGAGAATGATCAGATGGCTCACCAGATCCGGTCGCGCCATGGCGGCGTTCCACGCAACCGCCCCGCCCCAGTCATGGCCCACCACAATGGCTGATTTGGCGCCCTCTGCTGCAATGACAGCAGCCACGTCAGCGACCAGGTTGGGCATCGCATACGCGGCGACTCCCACTGGCTGATCACTCTTGTTGTAACCACGCTGGTCCATCGCCGCGATGCGAAAATGCGGCGCCAGGATTTCCATCTGATCTCGCCAGGAATACCAGAAGTCCGGGAAGCCGTGAATCATCACCACCAGCGGCCGCTCGCCCTTGGTTGCACCGGTGGTTACATAGTGAATCTTCACGCCATCATTGGTCGCGAAGTGATCTTCCACCTCCAGTGCGTGGGCTGGGCAGAAGACGAAGGTGAATGCGATCAGCGAGGCAGCTCGTAGGCTCATGGGCAGTACTCGGTTCAGTGCAGGTGTCGGTAGAGAAACGGCAGGCTCACATCCATCCGGTAGTCGATGCCGGAGTGAGAGTCAGCAAATTCTTCGTAGGTATGGGTGACCCCGTGTCGACTCAGTTCGCGAGACAGCTGACGTGCACCATAGTGCAGGTGGTACTGATCGTGCCACCCGCAATCGATGAAAATCCCTTTCAGGGATCGCAGGTTTTTCAGGTGGCGCTGCACCATGCGAACTGGATCGTGAGCAAGCCAGCGACGCCAGCGGGCAGGAATGAGCTCGCCGGTCTCGAGGTCAAACGGCAGATGGAAACCATTTGGCACCTCCGGATTCGGGTCGTACGTGGCGGCCATGCAGAGCAGCATGAGCGTCATCACCTCGTTGCCTGAAGGTCTGGGCTTCTTCCAGATCTGCTCCAGGAAGCGATGCGCCCGACCATCATCGACACCGGCAGCCCCGCGGGACGCCCGTGTCGGAAGACGAAACAAACCAGGTTTCTGAACTGGCTGGCGATACTTCGCCAGCACATCGAGCGCAGTTGGCCATTCAGCGCGATAACAGAAATCGAAATACGCATCACCCGAGTGATCGGCAACTGCGCCCCAGTATCGAGCGTATTTCATGCCGTGGACTATTGCTCCATAACCACCGGATGACTTGCCGAAGCAGCCGCGGTGTTCTCGTTCCGGTGCCGTGTTGAAGGACTTGTCGACAAATGGAATGAGTTCGTGGGTGAGATAGTCGGCATATGCACCGATCGCGGTCGAATTGATGTACTGGTTGCCGCCGAGTGAGGTGAAACAATCAGGGAACACGACGATGACCGGTCCGATCTTCTTCTCTGCGGTCAGTCGTGCGAGCTGTTCCGGAACGTTTTCGTCAAAGGCTTTCCACGCGACATGTGATGGTCCGGAGCCCGTATAACCGGTCAGGTCGAACAACGCCGGATAGCGCTTTTTCCCATCGACGCGATAGTTCGGTGGCACCCAGACAGGAAACGTTCGTGTGGCTGGATCGCCCAGTGGATTGTCCGCCAGCAGCGACGAAGTGTGCTCGACAAACACAACCTGACCAGCAGGCCAGGTGGGGCGCTTGCGCATGGTGCGATATCCCGGAGGTTTGGCAATGGATGGCTGCAGAGATTATCTGCAGCCATGGCCAGCCCCTGTCAAGCAGCGTCGCGAAGAGCCTGAATGCGCACTTCCAACGGCGGGTGAGATGAGAACAGTGCGCGGAACCCTTCCTGCAGTCCACCCGAAATGCCAAATGCCGTCATGGACTCAGGCAGCGTGGAAGGCTGACCGGAAGCAGCTCGCAAGCGCTCCAGTGCCGAGATCATGGCTGGTCGACTCGACAGTGTGGCACCCGCGGTATCAGCGCGGAATTCGCGGCGACGTGAGAACCAGGCAACAATCATTGAGGCGAGAATGCCAAGCACCAGTTCGGCGACGATCGAAGAAATGAAATACCCGATGCCGTGGCCTTGTTCGTTCTTGAGGATCACGCGATCGACAAAGTGGCCGATGATGCGTGCAAAAAACATGACAAACGTGTTCACCACACCCTGGATCAAGGCCAGTGTCACCATGTCGCCATTGGCGACGTGCCCGATTTCGTGGCCGAGAACGGCCTCCACTTCGGCCCGACTCATGTGATCGAGCAGGCCGGTGCTCACTGCCACCAACGCGCTGTTACGGCTGGCGCCGGTTGCAAATGCGTTCGGTTGGTTGGAAGGGAAAATCGCAACTTCCGGCATGCCAATGCCGGCAGCCTTGGCTTGTCTTTCGACGGTTGCCAGCAGCCAGCGTTCGGTGTCGTTGCGCGGCGTCTCGATGACCTGGGCACCAGTTCCACGCTTCGCCATCCACTTCGAAATCAGCAGCGAAATGAACGCACCGCCAAAACCGATGAGGGCGCAGAAAACCAGCAGCGCCTGCAAGTCAAGGTCAACCCCGTTTGCCTGCAGGATCGATTCAAACCCAAGCAATCGGAAGGTCACACTGGCGATCAGGACGACGGCCAGGTTGGTCAGCAAAAAAAGGGCGATGCGCATGTTCCGGATACTCCAGTCGGATGGTGTGCACGAGGAACACTATATGGGTGGGAAAGTTGAATTCAAGGTCGCAGCGGAAATGCCACCAGCCGCACGGTTTTGCTGAGCACTCGCGGTTATGTTCGACCTGATTGATGCACTGGGTTCGGGCATGGCGGACGCACTCCAAAAACCTGCTGAAGCAGGCAATGAACTTGAGATGATTCGTGTTGAAATTGCGAAGTGGCAGCAGCGTGTGCCCAAGATTACTGAACTGCTGCGTAACCGCAGTGAAGCACTCGCCGCTTCGGAACTACAGAATCGACAGCTGCGAAAAGCCCTCTCGCGGGCACGGGAAACGGTTGCGCAGTCCAGAGGCGAGGCGGAGATTCCTGTACCAGCCAACGGCCGTGAAGAGCTGGAAGATGAACTCCTCGCGTTACGCTTCGAGTCGTCCAGACTGCAGAAAGAACTGGGCTCTCTGGAAACGCGGAATCGCATGCTCGCGGAAACCGTGGAAGTGCTGACGCATCAGTTTTCTCGTTCGCATGCGGAACTGTTGGCCTTCAGGCGCGCGCGCGATCAGTCGCCAGCTCATGTGGAGATGCAACCTGCAGGTGCAAACGGGACTGGACATGCGATAGCCCTGCTTTCCCCGACTCTCTCAGAACTGACATTCCCTGATCTGCTACAGATTCGAGGCGTCGGCATCAAAACCCGGCAACGCCTCGTTGATGCAGGTATAAACAGTGTCGAAAGTCTGGCGAAGCTCACCGCTGCAAAGCGGGATGACCCAGCATTTTCCTTGTTTTCTTTTGGACCGCGTATGCGGCGGGAGCGCTGGGTCGAGCAGGCCCAACAACTCCTGGATTCCCGCGCCACTACCAAGAAGCTGTCGGGACAGGGGATTCAGTAACCGCTTCTGATGCGGGACTGTTCGCGTTGGAACAGGTTTTTGCGCAGGGTACTTTGCCCAGAAAAGATCTAAGCACTACTGGCTAAATACACATAAACGAAGGACTTTTTCTTTCGGTTTCTCCGGGCTATAGTTCATGGACCTGAGAACGGTCAGCTTTGCGAAGGAAAGATGATGACGACGGAACCAACGGTTACCGTCGACACTGAATCTCTGGACTCGCGACGCTCCGGCGAAGACCGCCGGTCGGAAATGGATAGGCGCCGTGCATCGAAAGGGTTATTCGAGCTAAGAGCCAGGCGAGATGGACTCGCTTCCGATCGAAGGCAAAATTCACGTCGCGGTGAGGGCGCCGATGTGAAAGTTCGCTGGTATGCGTTTTGGCGGCGTACAGAGAGCTTGTAGTCGACGACAACAACACGATAACAATACGGCGGATGAGAATAACAAGAATCCAGCACGCCATCGCATTATCGGGCTGTCGTGCGATGCCTGTTCAAATCTATCTGCGAGGAATCGATGAAAAACGCTCACGCACGGGTGTTGGCGATTGTGTTTGCCGTGCTGTCTCCCGTTTGCATGGCAGCCGGCGATGTTGTTCAAGGCAAGGCAGCGTTTATGGTCTGCACGGCATGCCATGGCCAGAACGGCGAGGGCAACATGGCCATGAATGCACCACGCCTGGCAGGTCAGGAAGACTGGTACCTGGTCCGACAGCTTGAGGCGTATCGACTCGGCTACCGCGGCACCAAACCGGGTGACACCTTTGGCATGCAGATGCGGCCGATGGCCAGTACGGTGTCCACGCCGGCGGCGATCGAGAATCTGAAGGCCTATGTGGCGACGCTGCCAGTCACCAAAAACCTGGCGACCGTAAAGGGTGATGCTGCGGCAGGCAAGACGGCTTATGCGGTGTGTGCCGCCTGTCATGGGCAAAAGGCCGAAGGGATTGAGCAGATGGGTGGACCGCGACTGGCCGGTCTGGACGACTGGTATCTCCTGCGTCAGATCCAGAATTTCAAAAAGGGAATGCGTGGTTACCATCCGGAGGATGTTTTTGGCCGGCAGATGGCGCCGATGGCAGCAACACTTGCGGACGACACAGCGATCAGCAACGTGGTCGCCTACATCAACTCGCTGAATTGATCTTCGTTTGTCTACCCGTCTCACGGTCGATCTGGATGCGTTAGGCGAGAATTTCCGAATCCTGAGTCAACACACGCGCTGTGGCGCTGTCCTCAAAGCAGATGCCTACGGCATGGGCGCCATGCGGGTCGGACGGCATCTTCAGTCGTTGGGCTGTGAGGACTTTTTCGTCGCGAATACAACCGAAGGTGTACAACTCCGGCATGGCCTGCATCCAGCTGCACGAATCCACGTGTTTGATGGAGCAACTGAAACTACGGTCGATGTTCTGCGTGAACACGATCTGCGCCCAATCCTCAATACGCCAAGGCAGCTGGAAACCTGGCGGGTAAACGGACGAGGGTTGGTGTGCAGTGTCCACGTCGACACCGGCATGGCTCGTCTGGGCCTGCCCTGGCATGAGATCGAAAGTATTGATCTGCGTGGGCTGATCGTAGAGTCAGTGCTTACTCATATGGCCTGCGCAGACGAACCTGAGCAGCCTTTCAATGCCGTCCAGCTGGGAAGGTTTGCCGCAGTCCTCCCTCATTTCCCCGGGGCGTCGATCAGCCTCGGCAACAGTCCGGCAATTCTGGCGGGTTTCCATGACCGCTTTGAGCATCCGCACGTAGGGCGTCCGGGTATCGCCCTCTATGGCGGCAACCCTTTTTCAAAACGGGCCAATCCCATGCGCGCAGTGGCGCTGGTTGAAGCCCGGATTCTCCAGATCCGACGTATCAGAGCAGGTGAACCGGTTGGTTACGGTGGCACGTACGTTTCGCCCGGCGATGCCGACATCGCGACACTGGGTATTGGCTATGCCGATGGTATTCCGCGCGCGCTATCCAACGTTGGCTACGTTGCCGCGGACAGCCGACGATTTCCAATCGTCGGCCGGGTAAGCATGGATCTCCTGCAGGCCGACATCACGGGCAGCGGAGCAAACGAGGGTGACTGGTTCGAGGTGTTTGGACGAGAGATCGGTCTGGATGAAATGGCCGCACAAGCAGGCTCGTTCAGCTATGAGATTCTGACTCGAACCGGCCCGCGCATCGCCCGCAGTTATCGCGTCTGATCCTCTTGCGAAGGCATGAGTTGCTCGACTTCTTCGGCAGTGTGACCCGCTGCCGTCAATGCATCGCGCATCGCGCCGATGAGATCACCACGCTGTCGACGAATGATCCCTCGATTGAAGGCTGCGAGAGGTAACGGCCTGGTCATCAGTGCTTCGCTGTAAGCCATTTCTGCCGTCGCCAGATCGCCCTCAAGCCAGGCCAGGTAGCCCAACGTCATTCGCGCGTCGATGTCAGTGGGATGAATCCGGATCGCTTCAGTCAAATCCGCTTTGGCAGTGCCCCGGTTGTCCTGACGAATGCGCAGAATGGCACGATTGTTCAGGATGGCCGCAGAGGCCTCCGGAGTTTTTGCATCGGCCAGGGCAGTGGTGCAATAACCGATGATTCGGTCGCTGATTTCGAGATCGGTGGATTCCGAGGCGGCCTGAAAACACACCTCCTCCATGTCGAAGTCTGCCGTCGAAGGGTCAGCAGCGAGTACCAGCGCCGTCAGTACAGACGTGGTCAGAAAAGTGATAGTGCGTAACATAGGCCTGATTCTAGCTGAGCGACTCATCGGGGAGAGCAGATCATGGGGGCAGCAATCGTAAATAGGCAGGGACTGTTGGCAGGCAAGGTTGCCGTCGTGACTGGTGCCAGTCGCGGTATCGGTGAGGCGATTGCCTTGCGTTATGCGATGGAAGGCGCGCGTGTCGTGGTGTCGGCCCGAACTGTCGAAGAAGGTGACCACATACTGCCCGGCAGTATCAGCGCGACAGTCAATCGGATTCGGGCGGCAGGCGGAGAAGCCGTTGCGGTTCGATCGGACCTTGCGAAGGAAGAAGATCGACTCGGGCTTATTGATGCCGCTGAAGCGGCTTTCGGCCCGGTCGACATCCTGGTCAACAACGCAGCCGTGACGTTTTATGCACCGGTGGTGAGTTTTACTGAAAAGCGATTTCGGCTCATGATGGAAGTTCAGGTCTGGGGCCCGTTTCAGCTCGCTCAGCGAGTATTACCCGCCATGGTGCGTCGTGGCAGCGGCTGGATTCTCAACATTTCCTCGCACGCAGCAATCCATCCGGACAAGACCCTGAGCCGAGCGGGTGGTGCAGTGTATGGCATGTGCAAGGCAGCACTCGAGCGATTCACGACGGGTCTTGCCGTCGAGCATTACAACGATGGTATCGGCGTCAACGTGATATCTCCGGGCCTGGTGGCAACTCCGGGCGCTGTTCATCACAACCTGATCAACGAACAGAGCAAACATCGGGTGACACCGGTCGAACATATGGCCGAGGCGTGTTTGCGACTGGTGTATGGGGACTCGAAGCAGCTGACTGGTCGTATCGACTATGCTGATGCAGTGATGAAGGAATTTGGTCTGCAGGCGGCGGATCTGATCTGATC
>Ga0163144_10005960_pt1 | contig 27007 bp, 20 predicted proteins | sample OliLak19BULKMAT1_FD_123175 | JGI IMG/M metagenome (GOLD analysis project Ga0163144, IMG submission 123175) | Freshwater microbial mat bacterial communities from Lake Vanda, McMurdo Dry Valleys, Antarctica - Oligotrophic Lake LV.19.BULKMAT1 | ecosystem: Environmental > Aquatic > Freshwater >...
AATCGCTTCGCGATTCCCACATTCCCACAGTCTCGACGATGATGTCGCTATTCACACCCAAAGAAAGGACCCGGACACCACCCCCTACCCTTCAGGCTCATCCTTCAATGAGAAAATGCTGCTGACGCGTGCCGTCGGCGCTGATTGAGTCGAAACAGATCTGCTTGCCATCCCGAGAAAAGCGAGGATGCAGGTCGCAGCGGGTGTCGCCGGAAAGATAAGACCCGACCTTTTGGCGGCCGAGCGAGTAACCACGGTTGGAAGCCGGGTGAAAGAGCAGCAGTTCTTTGGTTTGATCCTCGGCATGGTTTGCATCGGAGACGATCCATTCCGTGTCGGGGGAATAGCTGCAGTGTCCGTCTACGCCAAAAAAGTCGGCACCCAACACTTGAAAGTTTTGCTTGCCATCTTCGAAGAGGTAGTGGCGCATTTTGCTCTGGTCATCGCGGAATGTAGCGATGATCTCGCGGCCGTTCTTCCAATCAAAATGAGAAATGCCACGCCCGTAAGGGACCGCCTCGCGAATGTCCGAGCCATCGAGATTGGCCGAGAACATGGCCGACTCGAGCCGGTTGTTCTTGAAGCATCGGGAGAGGACGAAGAAACGCTTGTCGTCTTTCGAGAAGACCGTGTGGTTGAAGAACATCGGCTTGTCGTTGAGCTCCGGGTATCGGTCCTTGAGGCGGCGATAGGTCTCCGCGACGCTCAAAACTTTCTTCGTCTTTCCTGTTTCGAAATCCATCAGGAAGGCGCCGTCATCTTCAGGGTGATCGACGGGCGATGAAGTGTCCTTGATGCCACGGATTCCAACGACGGGACGCAATCGCGCCAGTCGTGCATAGTTGAGGCAGAGAGCGTGCCTTCCATTGTTGGAAACTCCGGCCAGCGGCATGGGCAGCGTTCGTCTCTTGCCATTTTGTACATTCAGAACGACTGTTACGAGATTGCCGTCGAGTTGGTCGTTGAATAGGATTTCATTTTCAGGGCTTAAGGGATTCCAGTGCAGCATCGCACCTTGTTGGAGGTTCCAGGCGCGGGTGCTTGCAATTCTTGTAAGTTTGCGAGTGGCTGGTTCGATCAAGACGACTTGCGCCGATTCATTTGAGTCGGGGAGGTGATCCTGAAACTCCGATTCGAGGCAGACGATGAGTTTTTGGGACTTGTTCCAGGGCGGGATTCCGTAATAGCCGAAGAAGTGATGGCGTGGCCCTTTCGTGATGGCCTCAATCGAAGCAGTTGGAGCTGCTGCGGCCAGCAGCAAGGTGCGGCGGCTGATCATGCTATTGATGGGCATATGGCATTTACCTCGCTCGAAGGCAAGAAGATTTTGGTGACTGGTGCGGCGCGACGGATCGGAAAGGCGATTGTGACCCGGTTGTACCGCGAAGGGGCTTCAGTTCGAATTCATTATGGCAATTCGCGAGAGGAGGCGGAGGAGGTAAGTGCTTTGTGTTGCGGCGCACCTATTTTTTGCGCTGACCTTTCCAAGGTGAGTGAGATCAAGAGGCTGTTTGCCGAGGTTGGTGTACTGGATGGGCTGGTGAATAATGCAGCCCGCTTCACGAAAATTGATCCGCTACTGGTGACTGAGGCCGACTGGGATTTCATCCACTCGACGAACTTGAAGGCATACTTCTTTTGCGCACAGCAGGCGGCTCGGGAAATGATGAAGCAAGAGGCGGGCGGGAGGATTGTGAACATCTCCTCGATTGGCGGCATTGAAGCCTGGCCGGAGTATGTGCACTATTGCGCGTCAAAGGCGGGAGTGATCCACATGACGCGGGCGATGGCCCGGGCCTGGGCGCCGAAGATCAGCGTGAATAGCGTCGCGCCTGGGGCGGTGCCGTTCGAGGAGGCCGGGAGTGCGCCATTGCAGGCGCTGCTTGCGAAGACTCCCGCCGGTCGCTTCGGCACTGGCGACGAGATTGCCGATGCCGTTGTCTATTACATGACTGCGACGAAGTTTGTGACGGGGCAGTTGACGGTGGTCGACGGCGGCCTGACGCTGGCTTAACGGTGGCAAGGTCAATGAGGCGTTGAAGAACTCCCAGGGAGCAGTGGATTGATCCGGGTAGACGCGGACAACGGTGGCTGTGAGCTTGGTCGGAGAGTTCAGGCTGGGCAGCGCGAGTTGCCCAGCACCGTTGGTGCGTCCGATCGGTTTGCCATTTAGACTGACCTGAATTCCTTCGATAGGTTGGCCGCGAAAGTTGAGTTGGACCAATTGCGGGTATCTCAGGACGAACTCGATCGGAAGGTTGAGTTCCACTGGTTGGATTGGCTCAGGCGGACCCACGGTGATCATGGTTTTTGCATAGTCGGCAGTGACAATACGCCCTGGCTGATTGGTCTGTTTGTATTGCTTTCGATAGTCCTGAACTACGCTGATGCCTTCCTGGACGAGGAGTTTATTGAAGGTTTGAGCGGTAATGGTTCTAACGATCGATTTTGTCGCGGCGCTGACCCAATAGGTGCCTGCGAAGGGAAGCTTCAATGTGGGCGGTGACCAGTATCCGGAAGACTTGAGGGATTTCCAGCGAAGGTGAATCAAATCCTGGCCCGGGAGTGGAATACTCACCGGGCCAGGGGTTGCCAGCTCATGCGAGCCAGGCAGCAGAAACAAGGTTGCGAAAAATGCGATCACCTATTCGTTAGGTTAGAGGATTGGACGGGAGGGCGCGCTTGCGACTTCGAATGTCAGGCTGGCCCAATAGGATTCCCAGTCGTGCTTCGGCTGCTGAACCTGAAGCATGTGGACCGCGTGAAGGCGAACCTTACCGCTATTGACGATCGGGATGTTGAGCTTGCCTTGGCCGTCTGTGCGGCCAGCAATCTGAGTCGTGGCCTTCGAGCGAAGGTCAGTGCTGGTGGCGATTTCAATCTGAGTATCGGCGCAGGGTTTACCTTCGAACAGGAGTTGTACGGGAAGGCTTTGACCAGGTTTGAGGTTCGCCGGATCAGCGAGGGGGACGATTTCGATCTTGAGGCCAACGGCTTGTTTGAATTTGTTATCGGATTTGCCCGCGACCACGTAGGTCTTGGCAAATTTCGAATACATTTCCCGGCTGTTCGTGGACGGCTTGAAGCTAGCCAACTGAGCGGTCAAGCCTTCTTCCTTGAGATACGCGATGAATTTTGCGGATTCCAGTTCGAGGTACTTGGGCTGGGTGTACAGCGCGAAGTATTGACTACCCTCGACGGTCGTGACGGTGGCGTGAGTGGCTTTGCCGAGAATACGCCATTCGCTATTTGATGTTGCGGGAATCGTCGTAATGCGGGCAGGGTCGACGCCCTGTTCGGAGGCTGGGAAGCTGTCGCCGGTGTGAGCGGAGAGCAGGATCTTGTCACCGGGTTTTGGACGAAAGCTCTGCGGCATCAGGTAGAGGTCGTGAGCGTAAAGATTACTTATGAGCAGGAGCGGCAGTAGCTTTTGCATTGGAGGTTTCTAGTTCTTTCAATCTGATGATTTCCCTGCGTAGTTGAGCGGCATCTTGTTTCAGATCCTGCTTGTCGAAAATGCGCGCGATGTCGGAAAGCAATTCGGCACGTTCATTGTACTTGGAAACCGGCGTGGCACGGAAAACCTTGTTCAAGAGGTCGAGCGCGCCAGGCAAGTCGTTGAAGCATTCTCGCAACAGCGCTGCCTCATGGAGGCCGCCGAGAAATTCTGGGCGCAAGTCGAGCAGCCACTGAGTTGCTTTTTCGGCCTCAACCAGATGACCAAGCAGGCGGTGCGACTTGGCGGCGGTGTATTGCAGCTCATAATCATCTGGAGCTCTTTTCAATAGAGGCTCAGCCAGTTCAAGAGCCGCGGCCGGCTGTCCGGCATCCAGCACTGCGCGCGCTTTTAACTTGAGCGCATCGTACTGAACAACTTCCTGAGCGCATAAGGACGCGCTCAGGAAGGCAACCAGAGTAAGTAGTTGCATGTTGTCTTTCTATTTGATGGGTCCGCCGCCCGTTTCGCCCGGATCGACGTGACGGCGATCGCGGCCGGAAGGGCAGTCAGCCAGATAGGGGAACTCGGTGCGGTAGGCAGCGTCATTGACGTTGACCCCGTCGCCGAGCTTGTTGTTCGGGAACTTGTTGAAGCCCGTTACCAGGACACCGCCTACAACCACCCGAAGTGCGATGTCGGTGACGTCATCCATCAGCCGGCGGCCATTCGGATAGCCGGCAGCATCTCCGGCAATCAAACCAAGGCGATTGATCTGAGCTGGCGGTGTTGCGGGAACTCCAGTGTTCAGCCTCAGCAGGTCAGCAATGGGTCCGGCAGGCGTTCCTGCTGCCGCGATCGGTGGCGCGTAAGTGACTAAGGGGACCAGGTCCACTCGAGGCGCATTCGGGATTGCGACGACGCCGTTGTAGGCGGCATTGACGATGCGAGCCAGAACGGGATCAAGGGCGAAGCCAGCGAACTGGGCATCATCCTTAGGTTGGGACATCGAGAACTTGTCCTTGGAACCGGTGCCGATCAGGAGTTCATTGAAGAGCGGTTGACCCATGCGCTGCACCTGACGCAAGTCTCCTGCGGTGGTGAGAGGATTGGGCGAGCGACGTACCGTGATGCGAGGACGTGACGTGGTACCCCAAGCCCCGATCGTGGCTGCGGGAACAGTTGCATTCTCAACCCTTCCTGTGGAAGTAATCATCTCAATAGGAACCTCAATGGCGATTGCATTGACGCCGTAGCCAGAGACGGTGTCAGAAGCGAAGTTCTGCGCTGCCTTGTCCTCATCGTCAGTCAGCACGGCAGGGATGCCCGAACCGAGGGTGCGTAGATTCAATGTGTCGAAGGTCGCACCGAGATCGATCCAGAACGGGTCATCGACCGTACCGGCAAAGACATTGACGCCATTCGGCAGCGAGTAGGTGCCAGCCTTGAACAGGGCCGGATAATCGAGCGTGCGCGGACCAGCATTCGCGGGAACTGCGTACAGAGGCTTGCCACCAATGTTGGTGAAGGTTGTCGCGTTGCCGCCCTTGATCATCGTGATCCGATAGGGCTGACGCTGACCGAGGCCGGGGCTATCGAAGTCTTTGATTTGGGGAGGAACGATGAGGGTTCCGGGGGCGATCGGGGCCGGAGAATTCGCTGGCGTCTTGATGCCATCGCCTGCGCCAGCCATGACGGTAAACAGGCTGGGTAGGCGCTGCTCCGTGTCGAACTGCACCTGGAAGATGATGTCTTCGACGGCGTCATGGTTATTGTCGATTTTGATCTCGTAGAGAATCCCCGTGTCAAAAGGAAAATAGTTTGGGCCGTTGGCGGGCTCAAGCAATGGATCCACACACAAGATGAATGTGGCTTTGGTAGGTCGCTGATTGGCGGCCTGGCTACCGTTGTAGCTCACGAAGGCAAAGAAATCAGTGATGTCGGCCTTATGGTCGAGAGCAGTGATTGGCGCCTCCCGGTGGTTGGCTGCCTCGAGGGGCATATGGATCGCTGGAAGGCCGAGTACTAGGGCGAGACCAGCGGCAATGACAGATTGTACGTTACGCATTAGCGTTTGAATGTACTCCTTTCGTGCAAGTGGTACGTAGGAGTCGAGCAAATTGGATTGAAGAATTTATTTGCCCCCAGATAGATCTTCGTCGCCAGTCCCAACTCGAACATCAACACGCTTTAGGCGACACGAATTAGCCGCGCCAGTTCGGCTTCGCCGAAGTCCCACTTACTCTCGGTCCGCCACCCTTTCACCAGCTGCAGCACGAAGCTCCCCGCCCCTTCCCCCGCCGCCACCTTCACCCGCACCAAGTGGCCTCGTTCCTGCCGCGTCCGACGCCACCCATCCAACGTCGTGATCGGGATTCCTGCTTGCGCGCAGTACTCCCTCCTCGTCAGCCCGATTCGTTCAAACTCTCCCACCATCCGCCGCCGCTCCGCTTCTTCTGCATCCCTCCATCTTCGATACTTCTTCTCGCCCCACGCAAGATGGGTTCCTTAGACGCTTACGTAGTACCGATGAAGTCCATGAACAAGGCGACGGAGCAACAGGCCGAAGCCGCGGAGTGGGTGGAGGGAAGGGCGCGAACCAAGGAGAACACGGGACAGGAACACACGCCACCGGCACAGAACGGGTCAGGTGTGTCCCAGGGCTTGTCCGGTGTGCGACAAGTAGCGAAGGAGAGGTGCGTTCGATCATCCGAAGACTATTTAGTGACTCAATCGCGTTCGTCGTATAAATGATCTTCCGAATCTCTTCCGGAAACTCAAAAAACGGCGTCAAGGTTTCCCAGTTGCTATCCCAACGCTTCATGATCGAAGGGTACTTACCTCCCCACTTCAACGCGAAGGCCTCGCGTTCCAATCGCGCTTGCGGCTCGGCGTGTCAGGCACCATCCGCCGCTCTTATGGCTGCGGTATATGGACAGCCTTGTATCCACCAATCGAACGGAAGTAAAGAAGGAGACCGAGATAGATGGCCGACAGTACAACCGGAATCGCTGCGTCGACAGCCAATGTATCCCGGTCGCCCTTGATACTGGCTGCCTGCACCTGACGCTCCTCCGGCGTTAACCGTTCGAGGGCGAGTTGCGGCTCGTAGACCCCTCGCTCAGCCAGTTCCTTCCGAGCGACCGCGAGTCTGGTTTGCACCTCACCGAGCTTGTGCCCGTCGATGGCGGCAACTTGCCGAAAGAAGAGCCATCCGCTCGGCTCCGGCACTTTGTACTTTGCGTAGGTAGCAGGGTCTGTGCGTTCCAGGTGGGTACTGGCGATCCGGTCCTTGGCGTAGCCGAGGCCAGGCCCGCCGATCATTCCGCCAGACATCATTCCAATGCCTCCCATGATGCTGATAGCAATCGCACCGGTCTGCGGGAACCGATCGCTCGTTACGGCGAGCATGGTCGGCCAGAAGAAGGTCTTTCCTAGGGCATAGATCAGAAGCGCGAACATTGCTCCCTTGAACGTCTCGATGCGGCTAGTTAACATCAGGCCGGCGGCTGCCAGCAATGAGCACACGAACAGGATTCCGATCGGCGACAGACCGATGCGCCTTTCAATAAAGTCTGCAGTGAAGCGCAGGCCGAACATGACGAGGGAGGTGAGGACGAACAGAATCTTGCCTTCGCCAGGCGTCAGGATATTGCCCGTAATATTCTGTATCCAACCATCGGTGCCGAGTTCGACGGCGCCCACGAGCATGTGGGCGACGAACAACACGAATAACAGGAAAGCTCCGATCGAAAATTCCGTAAGCACGCCGACGGCGATGAGCGAAGCACCAGAGAGGATGTATGCCCAAGTTTGGGGGATGCCAAGGGCACCTTGGAAGAAGAGGGTAAGCAAGAAGCACACGACGAGTGCACCGAGGAGACCGACGTCTCTGAACATTCGGCTCAGCCTGAGGCCCTTCTGCGAGGCTTCAGAACGGGGCATCTGTTGGCCAAGAAACATCAGCCCATACACTAGGGTCGGGATCAGGAAGAGGCCGAGCTGCCATTTCCAGTGCCAGCCGTACTGATCACCGAGCATCCATCCAATCGCCCCCCCCAACACCAGGCCGGCCGGCCAACTCGCATGCAGAATGTTCAAGTAATGCGTGCGCTTGTTTGGAAACAGAGTGGCAACAAGTGGGTTGGCGACGGCCTCCAGGGTGCCGTTCGCGATGGCGAAAATAAAGGTTCCCCAGTACAGGAAGCCGTAGGCAACCTCCTTCCCCTGTTCCGGCGCGGCAGCGAAGGTCACCAATGCCGACAATGCGTGAAGGCCAAATGCAGCAACGACTAGCGGGCCGTAGCTTAACTTGTCGACAATCAGGCCACCAATAATGATGCCGAAGCAGAAGCCAGTGAGACCGGCGCCTGTAATAGCGCCTAACTCAGCGCCAGTGAAGCCAAACTCGGCGCCCCAGTTCGCCAGGATGCCTCCACGAACGCCGAAACCTACGCCTGTGGCCAGGATCGCGACGAAGCCAGCCCACAGTAAACGCGCTGCGTTCGGAGCGATTCCATCTTGTTTAATGTTCATGTTGTCCCAGCAAGGAAGAAATGGTATTGCCATGGTCTGGCACGTGCAGCACGGGACTACCACTCGGGCGGGGAGCTTGATTCATTCGCACAATTCGATCATTTCGCGCCTGGAATCGGCCGGACCCGAATATGCCTAAACTTGACAATCAGCGGCTGGCTCTTGGTGATGCCGAGCTTCTCGTTGGCAGGTTGGTTAAGTTCCCGGTCACCGACGCCGTGGACCTGAAGGCCGATGAAGCCATTCGAGTGGGTCTTGTAAACCTCTTCGTTGACCAGGTCTTCGATCTGGTTTCCATTCACCCAGGTCTGTATGCGAGGTCCTTTCGCAAGGATGCGCACCTTGTTCCAGCCTTCGTCCTGGAAATGCCGATGCCCTTTCTCGATCTTCTGCGGTGATGACATCCAGCCCGTACCAAGCGCCTCGCCATAGAGCACGCCCGTCGTCGGCTGGCCTTCGTAGTATCTTCGAATCTCCATCTGGGGTCCATTGATTCTTCCGGGGACATGCTCGGTGCCTCGGCCGGATCCCGGCTGCGGTCTGACTTGGGTTCTGATCTGTATGCCCGAATTCGTAATCGGATCGATGTATGTCTCAAGTTCGAGATCAAAGTCGGCAAACTCTTGTAGCGAGCAAAGGAACGAGTTCATTCTTGAGCTGCTTTCTACCGTTCGGCCGACGATGGCGCCGTCTTCCACTGTGAACGTATGACCGCCATTCATATGTACCCAACCATCTAGCGTCTTGCCGTCAAAGAGTTCAATCCACTCCGAATTGCCACCGCCACTCAGCAAGGTCTTTTCCTCCTTATCCGAAGGCAGGGCAAAGGCGATAATGGAGTCTCCCGATTTCGTACCATTCTTACCGCTACCGCCGGCAGCGATCGCGACATATTGCCGGCCATTCACCATGTACACGCTCGGAGTGGCGTAGCCTCCAGCAGGCAATTGATACTCCCAGAGTACTCGTCCAGAATGCTTCTCGAATGCTCGTATTTTCTCGTCAGCGGTTGCGGCGACGAAGACAAGGCCCCCTGCGGTTGCCACCGCGCCGCCAAAGTTCATTGTGCCGGTATTATGAATTCCCCGATGTGCGAGCTTTGGATACTCACCCAGAGGAACCTTCCACAAGATCTCACCCTTAACGAGGTCGATTGCATTCAGTGTGCCCCAGGGAGGCTTGATGGCTGGCACGCCATCTTTGTCGGCGAACAGCGTGTAACCATCCAGTGAGAAACGTCTTGCAGTGGTCGCGTTTGTTGGCGCCGCATTCGGGTCGCTTTTGAGATACGCAGCGATCGCGTCGAGTTCAGCGGCCCGAAACTGGGGGTACGCAGGCATGATATTGCGCCCTCCAGCAACCACGATGTTGAACTGTTCGCGGCTTAGCTTGATATTGACTAGGCCGGGAACGTGCGGTGGACTGCCCTTCCGATCGGCGCCATGACACGACATACAGGTCGTTTCGTAGATCTGGCGGCCTAGCTGGGCATTCCCATCAGCCCGTCTGCCGCCAGATGGCTCATCTGCGCTGTAGACGGGTCTTAGCCGGTTGATGGTTGCCGCCTCACTCACGTTGACGTAAAGCACGTTCAACATGGGATCGAAGGATCCCCCGTGCCACTGTGCTCCCCCAAGGTGGCCCGGCATGGTGATCGTCCCTTGGAGACTCGGTGGGGTGTAAATCGATCCCGAGCGATACTTTCGGAACTCCTGTAGCGCGTATTCGTGTGCCTCCGGCGTGATGTTTGTTAAGTCAGACTCGGTAATGACTTGGCGTACGAGAGGCGGTGGCCTTAAGGGAAAAGGCTGCGTGGGCCAAGCCTTTTCCCCTGGCACGTCCGAACCAGGGACCGGCAGGTCCTGTACCGGGAAGATGGGCTCTCCGGTCTCTCTGTCCAGCACGAATGTCAGTCCCATCTTCGTGAGTTGAACGACGGCATCGCGCGCGGTGTCGCCGTCTCTAAGAGTTACCAGTATGGGCGCGGGCGGGTTGTCGTAGTCCCAGATATCGTGCCGGACTGTCTGGTAGTGCCATTTGCGTTTACCGGTCATTGCGTCGAGTGCAAGCACACAGTTTGCAAAGAGGTTTCTTCCCTTTCGGAAGCCGCCATAGAAGTCGTCGGTGGCTGATCCGGTTGCGACAAAAACCCAGCCTCGCCGCTCGTCGACCGTCACTCCACCCCAAGCGTTGCCTCCGCCAAAAGTCTCACCCGTTGGCCAGTCCCACGTCTCGTGGCCAAACTGGCCAGGTTGCGGGATCGTGTGAAAGATCCATTTCAACTCTCCGGTCACCGTATCGAACGCACGGATATGTCCCGGGGAGGCCCCGTAACTTTCGTTTACGCGAGAACCCAGAATCAGCAGATTCTTGTACACGGCGCCTGGCGAAGTCATCTCGATGGTCACGCCTTCGGGATCCACACCCAGCTTCTGCCGCAAGTCGATGAAGCCATTGGTGCCGAAAGACCGCAACAGGGTACCTGATTTGGCATCGAGAGCGTAGACGCGGTCTCGGACAAAATGAAAGATTCGTCCCCCCTGCTGGCCCTTCCAGTAAGCCACACCTCTATTGCGCAGCCTGATGACCGTGCCCCCATTGTGAGCAGCAGGATCGAACGACCAGATCCTTGATCCGGTAACGGCATCAAGCGCTTCTGCCTTCAGACTCGGGGTAGAAATGTACATGACCCCCTCAATGATGATCGGAGTCGCGTACATCGTCGATCTTTTCGAAGCATCTCCCGTGTGATACTCCCAGGCCGGCCGCAGCCTGCTGACATTGGTCGCATTGATTTGTGCCAACGCGGAAAATTGGTTTCCCTTAGGATCTCCGCGATAAACCGGCCAGCTTACGCTCCCGAACATCTCCTGTACTTCCACGGGCGTAGCATCCTCGCGCCGGGTCGTTTGAGAAGTACCGAGGACAACCGCTAAGAGCGACGCACTGAGGACCGCGCCTGTAACCGAAATGATTCGTCGAAATGAATGACTGCAAACGGCCATGGATGCCTCTCTCCTTGATTCCGAAACTCTATACCGCCAACCCCGACTACCTGGTGGCTATCGACCGACCAGACCACTGGCTACCGTCCTGACGACTGATCCGCAACAGCATCAGGCAATGGCGACCCTACATCTGTTTTGACGCCGAACGAATGCTCCATAAATCCTCCTCCGTGCCACGCCCGGGCCGACTCGCCCAGTCGCCCAGTCTAACTTGTTCGCCGAGTACTGATCAGAAGATCAACTTCAGACCAAACTGCATCTTCCGTGCGGGGCTCGAGTTTGTGAGTTGCCCATAAGTTGGTGTTCCCAGGGTGGTTCCTGGAAAGCCGAAATTCGCATGGTTGAGAACGTTGAACAGCTCCCAGCGGAACTGCACATCTATGGGCCGGTCAGAGGCGCTGAAGATCGTCTCCCGTTTCATGAGAGAGAAATCGGCATTCTGAAACGCCGGCCCTATCAGAGCGTTCCGCCCCAAATTGCCATAGGTAAATGGCTGGTTAGCTCGAAACGCCGCCCTGTTGAAAAACTGCGCCACGCTTGGCCCGCCCGGTAGGGCATACGGATCGCCGACAACATCCGGTCGGTTGACCGACGACGAGTTGGCCGGATTGCCCTGCACAGAAAGCGTATAAGGCCTTCCCGTCGTCAGCGTCATAATCCCAGTGGCACTCCAGCCGCGGACGATCTTGTTAAGAACTGGATTCATGTCATTGGCAAAGGCCGCTCCTTTCCCAAACGGCAATTCCCAGATTCCACTGGTTACAACTCGATGCGCAAGATGGGTATCCAATAGACCCCGCTCGCCACGCAGATCGTTCGGATTCTGGAAGCCCGAAGCAGGAGCGACTCCCGAGGGATTACCACCGAGGAGGTCGCCGATTGAGCTCGACCACATCCAGGAACCCAGCAGCGTAAACTGGGAGAATCGCCGCTCGATTTTGGCCTGGAAGGAATGGTAGATTGAATTCCCTTTGTTCTCTTGCCTTACAATACTGCCCAAGGGAGAAATTACTGTTCCTTCAACAGGGCCGGCCGCCCCGGGCAGGCTCAATGGCACAAACACACTTTTGAACCGTCGTCGTGCATTAATGTTTCCGGGGCCTAGCGACTCAACCTCGTTCCCTTCAACAATCTGAACTAAATGGGTTCCCTTAGCAGCGAAATATCCGACCTGCAGCATCCAGTCACGTGCCGGTTGCATTTGTAAGTTTAGGTTCCAATGCTGGGCATTGCCGAGTTTGGGCCTAAGCTCTGTCGACGCCAACGCTACTGAACGCGCGTTTCGCAGGACCAGCGCGTCTGCCGGGATGCCGTTGCGCAGGATTGAAGCCGGCGTGATTCCATCGCTCGTTGTGGTGACTGCCACATTGTATGGAGGGTTTACAACAATAGAACTCGAGTCACCAAATGGCGAGAACCGCTGCATAGCGTAAAAGATTCCGTATCCAGCGCGCAAAACAACCTTTTCGGGGACTAGTTGAAAGGCTAGGCCAACACGGGGCTGCACATTGTTTCCGTCCGGGTGGACAAGTGATCGCGGCATGGTTGCCGATGACAGTAAGATTCGCGTATCTGGCGAACCAGGACGAAAATCAACAGTTGCAAGTTGGTCAAACTTGGACTCGAACGGGCGCATGAAGTCGTAACGCATGCCCAAATCCAGGGTCAAGCGCTGGTTTAGATGCCACGTATCCTGTAGATAGCCCGCGAGCAGACGAGCCCTCCCGTCGATTCTCGTGGATGTGCTGATGTTGCTACTATCCACTTGACCGAGCAGGAAATCGGCCACGGGGCTACCGCCTTGATTATTGAGTGGATTCCTCGTGTATCGATTGCTGAACGAAAAGACTCCGCCCCGCTCGCGTGAGTTGAGGTTATTCGTCTGGATCCACTGAAAGTCAATGCCGAACTTCAGATTGTGACTGCCCTTGATCCAGGTGTTGTCCACTTTGAGTTGGCGAGCCTGTCCGTTGGAAGTGACGGGAAGGAAGTTTCCGGCTCCAAGAGAAGTAAATCCAGATAAATTGATGTTTGGGTACCTTACGTCGAGCCCGGAATTTGGAAGACTCAGGCCAATCTGGGCATTCACATCGCCGAGCGCTTTCGCCTCGGGGGCGAAGTCGATCAGAAACTTGTTGGAGACCCAGCCCGCCTTAACCGTGGTGAAGAACGATTGAGTGACAACGCGTGTCCAAGTAAGTCCAGTGCTCCAGGACCAGACGTCCGTGACGCGTGAAGTGCCTCCAAACGCGGGGGCGGGCAGGTTCGCCCTACTGTTCAGGACTTGGGCCTGATGGTTCAGCATCCAAGAAAACTGGTCCTTCGGAGTCGCGTGGAAATCCGTCCGCGTGTTTACCCTGTGAACATCGTCGGCGTCCGGAGGATTGAACAAGAAGTTCTGGGAGAGCGAGGAGTTAAGTGGTTGGGGATAGAAATCAATCAGACTTCTCGAGACCGGGTCGAATCGGCTCGCCGGGATCACGTTGCCCGGAAAGGATTGGCGGGTATTCGTCGTCCGGTCGAAGGTCTGAGGATCGAAGATTGGGTTGGCTAGTTCACCGAAGTCCCCCCTGCGCATCCTTAACGTGGGGAGCGTATTGTTGGCTGTGCGCGATTCTCTCCGGTCTAGCCATTCGTCGGCAAGGAAGAGGAAGAGCTTGTTCTTGATCGCCGGTCCGCCAGCGCTATATCCGTAGTTGTTTCTTTTGAATGGGGGCACTCTGGCGCCATCGAAGAAGTTTCTCGCATCCAATTTTTCGTTTCTGAGGAAATTGTAGGCCGTGCCGTGAATTTGGTTTGTCCCGGACTTGAGAGTAAGATTGACCACGCCGCCCGCGGCTCTACCGAATTCCGCCGAGTACCCGTTGGCCTGTACCTTAAACTCTTGAATTGCGTCCACGGAGGGTTTGACCGCTTCGGCCTGATTGTTGTCAAAGGATGTGTCGTTAGTATTGTTGTCAAACCCATCGAGCAAATAATTGTTGTCCGTGCTACGTTGGCCCCCGGCACTGTATCCGCCCGCCCTGCTGGCGCCGCCGCCATTGGCGCCGGTCGCGGTTCTTCCCTGGCCCGGTGGCTCTACAACACCTTCCGACAGGAGTGCGAGTTGCATATAGTCGCGACCATTCAAGGGCAGGTCCTTCACTCTGCGCTCCTCAATGACCTGACCCTGTGATGCTTCCGTTGTCTGGATCATCGCCGCTCCTCCAGTTACCGTCACTTGCTCAGTGACTTCCCCGAGTTCTAAACGAAGGTTGACAAGGGCCGTCTGTTGAACCTCAAGCGTAATTGAGTCGTGGATGAGACGCTTGAAGCCGGTGGCTTGAGCTTCAATCCGATATGCGCCGACTTGAAGGGGACCTGAAGAGTACCGGCCATCCTCATTGCTGTTTAGTTCGATGCGTCTGTTGGTGCCGACGGCAATGAGTATGACTCCCGCGCCGGGTACGACAGCGCCAGTGGCGTCAGTCACTGTGCCAGTTATGCGGCCGGTTTCAGCTTGACCGAACAAGCCTTCCGTGCAGACCAGCATGAGGCAAAACGGAAGGGTCAAAACTCCCGACTTGACGAGAAGCTCACCAACGAGGGTGTGCGGGACTGCTAGTTTCATTTCTCACCACCTTATAAATCGATCTTGGTTAGCGAATTGGAGCCATTACGCAATCGGTATTCGGTTGAGGCCATCCCCGTGACTCCTGAGCGCAACTGGTTCCGTCGCCAGACGAATGGACTTAAAGCTTCGCGTTTGCTGAGTAATAGCGACTTCGGTTGGAAGCCGCTCGATTGAAGATGCCCCGAAGAAACCATCCAGGCCGCGGACGTTCTCAAGGATCCAGGCTGCGTCTGTTGGCTCCGCTATCGGTCCGCCATGACAGAGCACGAATACATCATCACGTGCGTTTTTTCCGGCGTGGACTATTTTTTGAACGAATGCAGCTGCATCTTCGAGGGTCATGGCGCTCTGTGCGCCGATTGTTCCCTTCGTAGTCAACCCCGCATGCGCCACCAGCAGGTCGGCTCCGGCTCGAGCCATCTCCCGTGCCTGGCTTTCGTCGAACACATATGGGGCGGTCAGCAGCCCGAGTTCGTGCGCGCGGGCGATCATATTGATTTCCGAGGAGAACCCCATTCCCGTTTCCTCGAGATTCAGTCGAAACATTCCATCAATGAGACCGACTGTCGGAAAGTTCTGCACGCCCGCAAAGCCCATATCGCGCAACTCCCGAAGGAAGGGGTCCATCAACCGGAACGGGTCAGTCCCGCAGACCCCAGCGAGTACGGGCGTTCGGCGCACAATCGGCAGGACCTCGCGGGCCATATCCACGACGATCGCGTTGGCGTCGCCGTAGGGCATCAGCCCGGCTAGTGAGCCGCGCCCCGCCATCCGGAAGCGTCCGGAGTTGTAAATGATGATTAAATCGGCGCCGCCCTCTTCGGCGCACTTGGCCGACAGGCCTGTTCCGGCGCCCGCGCCAATAATGGGTTCGCCACGTGACGCCACAGATCGTAGTTTCTGCCTCCAGTTCTTCCAATTTGACTCGGTGCTGTTCATCTGATTAGCTTGCCTCAGGAGGGATGGGATCTTGATTCTGAAACCTGGGATGTCCGGGCGTGCGGACTCAGTTCCAGAAAGATCTGCGACGCGCGATCCGCGAAGATCGGGTCGTTTATATTGGCGTCAACTTCAATCACCGGAATTCCCTTGTTCAGGCGGGAGCGTATCGCCTGAAAGCATTCCCGGTCGGCCGCCTCATCCCAAAATGGCTGGCCTGCCGAGTCGAGCATCGAAACCCCGCGCAAGGGCAGCATTACCGCGACCGGTCCACGGCATCGATTGGCCGTGTTCGCGATCAACTCACCGATCCTGCGATTCTCCTCTACGTTGGTACGCAACAACGTCACGTTCTCATTCCACTCGTAGAGCAAGCGGGAGCCGTACTCTTGAGGAACGGATTCCCGGCGCCCGAAGTTGCACATGTCGACGCACCCGGGGGCAAGCACAACGGGGATTGCACATGCGGCCCCGATCTGCACCCGGTCGAGCCCAGCACTGAAAACGCCCCCACACACTTCATCCGCCAGTTCCGTAGTGGTCAGATCAAGCAGACCTGCCAACAATCCCTCGGCAGCGAGCCGTTGCATCGTCCTCCCGCCTGTTCCCGTGGCATGGAAAACGAGCACTTCCCAATCCGCCCGTTCCAGCGAAGCGCGAACCCTGTCGACGCATCGCGTCGTGTTGCCAAACATCGAGGCGCCCACGATCGGCCGATCACCAAGAGACTCTGGCCGCGCAGCTTTCACCATGCCCGCGACCGCCCCCGCCGCGTTGGAGTAGATTCTTCGGCTGATTCGGTTAAGTCCAGCCACATCAACCACCGAGTGCATCAACGTCACGTCCGATGTGCCAACGTAAGCAGACACGTCACCGGAGGCTACGGTGGAGATCAGCAGCTTGGGAACGCCAATCGGCAGTCCCCGTACGCCTGCGCTGAGGATAGTCGTGCCGCCAGATCCACCCATGCCGCAGACGCCATCCAAGCGGCGCTCCTCGTACAAGCGCAAGAGGATGCGCGACAGGCCCTCCGCCATGACACGCATGGCCAGAGTTTTGTCGCTGGCCCGACGAAGACTGGCTAACTCAGCGCCGCCGGCGAGAGCCACTTCGGCGCTGGTCACATCCGGAACGAAAGGGGGGGCGCCCATTACACCGAAGTCCACACTCAAGACGCTAACACCATGAGATTGAATGCTTTGTGCGAGAAACTCGTAGTCAACTCCCTTCGTATCAAAAGCTCCCGGAGTCACTACGGTTTTCATTCCCGGCCTTCTTTCGAACTGCCACCGCCCCAACTTGCGCTTTCCAGACATTGTGCGCGTGGGCTGTCAGGCCTCACCAAGCGATCGAACGTGGCAGAATGGGAACGGGTTGCACCCTCGAACACATGGGCGTCGCCCGATGCAATCAGTGAAGTTGGCTTGAATGTCAGGAGCGGACACCGGAGACGTAAGTCCTCCAATCCAAGAGCGGCGTGCTGGACTCGGTGGAATTGAATACGCATGAATTTTTGCATGCGGATCAATGTCACTACAATTTTTGACTGGCAGGGCATAATAGGAAAGCTCACGTGGCGTTCAGTTTGCGACTGTGCTGAATGTTTAGCGCGACTAAAATTGAGTGCGCCGGGTTAGACTATACCAACCATTGCGTTGATTGTCAATACAGTTTGTTCTAAAAATTGTGCCAGATTGCTTTCGAAGCATGTTTAGATTGATATCAGTGATGAGTACAATACAAAGACAATGATAAGACTCCCGAATCTTGAGAACCTGCTGGCGGTAGGGGCTGCCACCCGATATGAACAGATCGCAAAGGCCATCTATCAAGCGATCGAGGCAGGTACATTGAAGCCGGGTGATCGCCTGCCCACCGTTCGTCGACTCGCGTCAGATTTAGGGGTCAGTTTAACGACCGTCAGCGCTGCCTTTCGGTGGTTGGCCGAAGAAGGATGGACGCGCGGCGAAATCGGTCGCGGGACCTTTGTGGCAGAACGAGGGAAACAGGAGTCTGCCGCCGCTGTTCAAACCGTGTCCGTGCCAAGAACGGTGCATCGCTGGCAGGGCGGAAAGGCGCCTTGGCGAAAGCGCGCAATGATGAGCTTAGTGGATAGGCTGCGCTCGACCTTTCCTGACGCCACTGACTGTAGCGCCGGACGTCCAGACCCATCCCTGCTGCCTTTCAAACTTATCAAGCGCCACTGGAAGTCTGCGATCGAAGACGTCTCCCACGGGGACTTGCAGTATGCTACTGTGGATCCGGTCCCAGCCCTAGCGGAGATCCTGGAGAAGCGCCTCAAGTCGGAAGGTCTCCCGATTAATGGCGGGGACCTCGTCGTCGGCACCTCGACTCAGCAGTTCATTTCATTAGCGACGGAGGTCGTCAGACGTCTTGGCGGCGCCACAGAACCGATCTTCGCGGTGGAGCAGCCAGGTCACTATTCGTTTTTTGACACCTGGGACCGCGCTGGTGTTGGAATGATTGGAGTCGAGACTGATGAACATGGTGCAATGCCTCAGTCCTTGGAAACTGCGATCCGCGGCGGGGCTAACGCAGTGCTTTTGACTCCGCGAGCCCACAATCCGACCGGGGCATCCTGGACGCCCGAGCGGATGCGGGCGCTCGGAGATGTCCTTAGCCGATACCCCGATGTTCTGGCAATAGAGGACGATCATTTCGGTGACATTGCGCAGGCATCGGCTGGGTCGCTGCTTTCGGACGCGCGCATCGAAGAGCGTGTGATCTACATCCGGTCCGTCTCCAAGTCCGTCGCGCCGGACCTACGGCTCTGCGTGGCCGCAGCCAGACGACGATTGAAGACGGTGCTTCAGGATGCAAAGAGCCATGCTGACGGCTGGAGTTCTCGTCTGCTGCAACGCGTCCTGGTGGGCGTCCTTCGGGACGAAGAACTGGCTCCTTGGTTTGCCCGCGTTCAGCAGATTTATCGGGCTAGGCGGGAGCGTGTTGCCGAGGTTTTTCAGCGTGGGTCGCCAGGCGTAGTGACGCGGCCCGGAAGTGACGGGGTCAACGTGTGGATCCATCTTCCGGCCGGTCTTGACGCTAATGAGGTTATCGAACGCGCCGCAGAGTTGGGTGTGCTTGTTGCTCCGGGCGAAGTGTTCTACCTCTCGCCTGGCCATAGCGACGTGATAAGGTTCAATGCGGGTTCGGTCGAAATTGAACAAGCGACAGCTTGTGCTGGGTTGCTGGCGAAAGCGATTCACCAGTCTCCGGGGGCTCGCTCAACGGCAATTCACGTCTGATTGACGGCTGAAGATTGGCCGCCACTCGAAGTACCACTTGGCGGGATTCTCCCGGCCAGCCCGAGGGTCGTTGGGGCCAACGGATCCGAGTCATTCGACCGGTTCTCGCGGCACCTTGAGCAAATCATCGGACTGCTGGAATCAGCTGATTCTCAGTGGACACTTACCCCATTGAGGCCCAGGGCTCCAGTTTGGTGGCGTCGACCACTTCGTAGCCCTCAGGTCCGACACAGGGCCCCAAAATGGCGAGCAGCTTGGCGCTCCTATCACCACGATTGAAAGAAGCATGCACCACACCGGCGCCAATGAAAGCCGAATCTCCTGACCTGAGCGTCCGCTTTTCTTGTTCAACCCATTGTTCGATCTCTCCTTCGATCACATAGATTAGTTCCTCCTGATTGGGATGTTTATGGAAGTTGTGTCCCCCTGCGGGGCTAAGTGTGACTTCGAGAACTACTAAGTCCTTGGCATTGGAAGCGCTGGGGCTGCTGAACCAGGCAAGCGAGCCCCACTCCAGTTCTTCTCGCTTCACCTCGATGGATGTGATGAATCTACCAGTCATTGTGACCTCTCTGGTTTTAAGTTGGCCTTCATGATGCACGCCAACGGATCAGTGTATATTATCCGAGGCAACCTACCCAACTTCGCCGCAAAATTGGTAAACCGCACAAAAATCGGCTGGCTCCAACTCAGGATAGTCATCGAGGATCTCCTGCTCGGACATACCGCCAGCCAACCAATTGAGCACATCCCAAATGGTGATTCGCAAGCCGCGAATATAGTTGGCCGGAGCGCTTGCCGGGTTCAATCGTGATTCGAGAAGATCATTGCGACGCTTCGACGGCGGTGAAGGTGCGCCACCGGAGCGCTATTTCTATCGCTGCTTGAGCATTTTCGCGGCAAGCTTCCCAGCTCCGGCGGGAACCCCTTGGGCCTTCCTGGAAAGCTTCTGAGTTTGGACAGCAGCGTGATCGACTTGTGCGCCAAAGTCTTTCCCTGGGCCAAATTCCGGGCAACCAAAGGAGCCGTCAAGCTCCATCTGCTGCTCGATCATGACGGACTGCTACCTCATTTCGCCTTGATCACCGAAGGCAAGAAAGCCGATGTGAAGGTGGTGCGGACCATGTAATTTCCCACTGGATCGATGCTGGTCTTTGACCGCGGCTACAACGACTACGATTGGTTTCTGTCGCTGACCGAACAGAAGGTCAATTTCGTGACCCGCCTGAAAGACAACGCATCCTGGGTTGTAGTGGAGACCCGGCCCCTTGCCGCCGGGAGCAACGTTCGACACGACGAAATCATTGTCATGACCCAACACGCCACCGAAGACAATCAGCGCTTCTTTCGCCGCGTGGCCTGGTGGGATGAGAAGAGCCAACGCGAGTTCGTTCACTTAACTAACCATCTGGACCTGGGTGCCGAAACCGTCGCCGCCATTTATCAAGCTCGCTGGCAAGTGGAACTCTTTTTCGAGAGCATAAACAAAACCTCCGAATCAAAACCTTTGTCGGTACATCGGCCAACGCTCTCAAAATCCAAATTTGGACAGCACTCATCGCCCTGCTTCTGGTCCGCTTCCTCCAGTTGCGATCTAAAGTTCAATGGCACACCAGCGATTCATCGCCTTGTTGCGCAGGCAACTCTTTGTCTATCGCGATCTGTTCCGCTTCATCGATCATCCCTTTGAAGGTCCGTTGATGCTTCGCAAGGACTTCATGCCAGATCAAAATACGCTATTTACAGATGAAGATACTGGACAGCAGGGGGGCTCAATTAACGGCCAAGGAAAAATCGCTCCAATCTCGAATCATTATGCGGGTCCCCAACCCGGTTCCCGTCTAATTTGGACAGTAGCGATTTCGGGCGGCGAAGTAAATGGATGGCACGACCACCATATTGAGCGAGGTTGAAGTGATCAGCCCGAACAGAATTACCATGGCCATGGGCGACTGGATCTCGCTGCCAGGCTGCCCGGCGCCAATGGCAATGGGAACCAGCGCGAGTCCCGCGGCAAGAGCAGTCATTAGAATCGGCGCGAGGCGCTCGGAAGCGCCGCGCAGAACGGCGGTTTCGAGGTCAGTGACGCCTTCGGCTTCGATCAAGTGTCGAATGTGCGCCACCAGCATGATCCCGTTGCGGGTCGCGATTCCGAACAGCGTGATGAAGCCGATGATTGAGGCGACCGACAAGATGCCTCCGGAGAAATGGACTCCGAGCACTCCGCCGACTAGCGCAAGCGGCAGATTGAGCATGATAATCAGCGCATCCAAGCTCGAGCCAAATGCTGTGGCCAGGATGAGGAAGATGGCGATGACCACGCCTGAGCCAAGCAGCATCAGGCGGCTACTGGCTTGCGCTTCACTTTCAAATTGACCGCTGTATTCAATGCGGTAGCCGGCGGGAAAGCTCACCTTTGATCCGATCACCTGTCGAATCTCATCCACAACGCTGACCAGATCTCGACCAGCAACATTGCACTGTACGACGATCTTGCGCTGAACCCCTTCGCGGCTGATGAAATTTGGGCCAAGGTCTTGAGTGATGGTGGCAATGGCTTCCAGCGGGACCTTGGCGCCGGCGGGTGAATCGATGAGTGTTCCCCGTATTTCAGTGCTTGGGTAACGCAATATGAGGGGAAAGCTGATTTGACCTTCGAAAATCCGATTTACTTCCATGCCGACGAAAGCGGTCTGAATATGTGCGGCAACCTGGCCTGGTTGAAGGCCGAAGCGAGCAGCGGCTTCCGGATTGGCGACAATTCGCACCAGCGGAATTCCTGTTTGTTGTTCGATCGTGAGATCAACAACTCCGGGAATCGGTTGTATCGCTGTCTGGGTCTGTCGAGCGAGGGAGCGCAACAAATCGAGGTCATCGCCAAAGATCTTCAGTGCGATATTTGCGCGGGTACCTGAGAGCATGTGATCGATCCGGTGGGAGATCGGCTGGCCGATGGTTACGTTCATGCCTGGCAGCAGTGTGAGGCGATCGCGCATGTCCGTGAGTAGTTCAGATTTCGAGCGATCCCTCATACGGAGGGAAACATCGATTTCCGCTGATTCAACACCCTGGACGTGTTCATCGAGTTCCGCGCGACCTGTCCTTCTTGCGGTGGAAGTAACTTCGGGGATGCCGAGCAGGATGCGTTCGAGTCCGCGGCCCAAATTGTTGGAATCCTCAAGGCTTGTGCCTGGGATGGTGACTGCGCTGATGGTCAGAGTGCCTTCGTTAAATTCGGGCAGAAAGGCCCGTCCCATTCCACTCAGACTGAAAATCGCTGCCGCGATTGTGAGCAGCGATGCAGTTGCGATCACGAAAGGGTGCTTCAATGCCCCTTTCAGGATCGGTTGGTAAATGCGCTTCAACACACTCACCAGTTTTGGCTCCCGTCCTTCGGTGACTGACTTCGCATTGGGCAACAGCAGGGAAGCGAGAGCAGGCGTGACCGTGAGCGCGACGACCAACGATGCAGTGAGGCTGACCACGTAAGCAAAAGCCAGCGGCGCAAGGAGACGTCCCTCAACGTTGGTGAGAGCGAAGACCGGCAGGAAGACTAGCACGACGATCAGGGTGGCGAATACCACTGAGCTCCTGATTTCGCAACTGGCTTGATACACAACGCTGATCGCAGGGAGTTGCTGTTCTTTGGGCAAGCCGGAATTCTCCCGCAGACGGCGCATGATGTTTTCGACATCGATGATTGCGTCGTCAACGAGTTCGCCAATGGCGATGGTGAGGCCGCCGAGCGTCATGGTGTTGATCGTCAATCCAAGCGAGTGCATCGCAATCACAGCAGTCACCATCGAGATTGGAATTGCGATCAGGGTTGTGAGGGCGGCGCGGATATTCATCAGGAACAGGATGACGACAACCACAACAAGCAGCGCTCCATCGCGAAGTGCGCGAGCGAGGTTGTTGAGCGCGCGTTCGATGAAATCCGATTGCCTGAAGACATTCCGGTCAATCTTCATGCCGGCGGGAAGGGAAGTCTGGATCTCGTCGAGGGTCTGATCCAGGCGTCGCGTGAGTTCGAGCGTATTGGCTCCCGGTTGTTTTTGAATTCCAATGACGACAGCGGGATTCCCGTTGTGGGAGCCCTCACTACGCTTAAGTGCCGCGCCAATGACGACCTCAGCAACATCCCGAATCAAGATCGGGCGGCCAGCGCGCGAGGTGATGACGATGCTGCCGATTGCGGATTCATTGGCGGCGCGGCCTATGCCTTGAATCAGATACTCCTGGCCTCCTGAGACGCGAAATCCAGCCGACGTGTTCAGGCTCCCCTGTCTAAGCGCGTTCTCAATATCGTTGATCGATACTTCGTACTCTCGCATCAGTTGAGGAGAGGCGAGAACCTGATATTGCTTTTGTTCTCCACCCGTTGGAATCACTTGCGCGACGCCCGGCACAGAAAGGATTCGACGACGCAGAATCGTATCGGCAGCGGTGCGCACATCCATCGCGGAGTGGCGGCTGGATTCAAGCGTGATGAATAGGATCTCGCCCATGATGGATGAAACGGGGGCGAGGTAGGGCGGCTTGACGCCGGGCGGCATGGTTGCGGTTGCAAGCGAGAGCTTCTCATTTACGGTTTGCCGGGCTTCGAGAATGTTGCGGCCCCAGTCGAATTCGACCCAAATGACTGCTACTCCGATGGCTGTGGCAGAGCGTACGCGGCGAACGCCGGGCGCTCCGTTGACGGAGGACTCGATGGGGAAGGTGACTAGCGATTCCATTTCGACAGGCACCATTCCTGGCGCTTCCACCAGGATCGTGACCGTTGGCGCCGTAAGATCGGGCAGCACATCAAGTGGAATCTTCCGGGCGGTGTACGCGCCCCACGCAAGTAAGATCGCTGCTAGAAACAGGACGATTGCACGGTGGCGGAGCGAGATGCGGATCAGGTGTTCAAACATGGTGGTTCCTGATTAATGGACATGGCCATGAGAGGGTGCCTGGGAGGACATTGACGCAAGGCGAACCAGGTGCGCCCCTTTTGTGACAAGCCGGTCTCCAGCCTTGACGCCTTCGAGGATCTGCACCATGCCGCCCTCGCGCTGACCGGTTTGAACCGGAATACGAAGGAAGGATTCGCCGGATTGCTGAACGAAAACAATCGGGCTGCCATTGTTGTCAACCAGCGCGGATTCAGGAACGATTGGCTTCCTTTCGCTTCGTTTGTAGAGGATGCGTACGTAAACGGTTTGGTTGATCGCAACTCGCCGATCGCGATTGTCAAATGAGTAGATGACTGGGAAGGTGCGCGAGGCGGAGTCGACGACCCTGCCGATCATTACGAGGTGAGTGAGCGGCCGGGGAATCTCGATTCCAGGAATCTCAAGTTCTGCACCGGACAGATTTCGCATGGTGGGAAATTCGGATTCCGGCACGATCGCGGACACATAAACTGTATCGAGATCGACGATCTGGAATAGGGCTTCGCCTGCGCGAACATTTGCTCCGGGCGTAGTCTTGACCGCGTTCAACATGCCGCTGATCGGAGCGCGGATTGCAAATAGCTTTGCTCCCGTGGACGAAGATGCAGTGCGTGAGGCTTCCAGTTGCGCCAACCGTGCTTGAGCCGCAGTCAGACGAGCTTGAGCCCCCGCTTCCAGTGCTCTTGCCTCATCGAGCCGGCGGGCTGGAGCAGCGCCCGAGGCCACCAGGCGCTCGGCACGTTCGCGGTCCCGGCTTGCGAATTGCAACTGGGCTGTGGCTTCAGCCCTGGCGAGATCGAGAGCTGTCGGGTCCGAGGGGGAAGGTGCAGGTAGCACCACGTTCGCAAGGATCTGTCCCGCCTCAATTCGAGAGCCAATGGGTAATATTTTGTCGAAGACAATGCGCCCGTCAAAGGGTGCGTCGACTTCTGCTTCGCCGCCAGAACGGGGAGTGACTTCCGCAGGTATACGCAAGCTGGCGCGGAGGGCGCTTTCCTCAACAACTGCAGTGGCGAAGTCGAGAGTCCATTGCTGCTCTTTCAGGAACGTAATCTCATTCGGGTCTGCTGCGCCGGCTTCTGATGCTTGGCTAGCGCGATTGGGCGTGATGTGAACGACGCCCAAGTCGTGCACGTCTTGAATGCCCTCGCCTTCGAAGTGAATTGTCAATCGTGCATCCCCAGTGGAACCAGGCTGTACGGTGACGCCAAATATCCCTGGGCGAGATGGAGCCTCTGATTTGAAAACTTCTGACGCGGCGTTGGGGCGGCTTAGCCTGACTTCAACGGATCCCTTCGTGACGGCGCGGAAATTGTCTAGCCTGGTGAGATGAACGGCAAATCGGCTCGCCTGGCCCGCCGCCAGCGCTGGATATTCGACAAATAGTTCCGTGAGCTTTGACCATCTTGTGGCGCTCTCAACTGGGACTTCAGCCAATGTCTCAACTTTTGTAGGCGGCTTCTGGCAGGAGGTGGCGGCAATCAGCAGGGCGATCAAGGTGAGTCGAGAGATCATTTGGGCAACTCCTGTCCAATCAGTGATTCAAGATGTATCTGTGCGAGTTTGGCGTCTGTTTGCAAGTCAATGATGCGTTGTTGGGATTGATGTCGAACGCGGTAGGCATCCAGCAATTGGAGAATGCCAATTTCCCCTTCCTGGTAAGCGATCGAAGAGATGTTGAGCATCTGGTCACCGCTGGCTGCAAAGTTTGAGGCATAGGCATCCAATGCCTGTTTTCGGATCTGATACGTCAGCGCCGCTGCCTCAACCGCCGCTTCAATTCTGCGGGTGAGTATTTCGATTCGTGCGGATACTCTTTCCTCTTCGGCTGTGTAGCGGGCGACTTCTGTCTTGCCTTGGTTGAATATCGGAATCGCAAGGCTCATGCCGAGAACCGGCCCGCTTGCGATTGCAGGCGAGTTGAGCTCGGCGCGTTTCAGGCCCGCGATCATCGAGGGCTCAGGGATTCGCAAGCGGCTCGCCGCCCGCGCCTCTAAACGGAATTGGTCCGTTCGCTTCCGTTCCGCCTGAAGATCAGATCTGTTTTCCAATGCGATGCGTTTGAGTTCTGGAAGGGGTGGGAGATTGGGACGTTCTACGAGGCTACCCTCGAGAAGGTCGATCGATGTCTGTACAGGCAGGAAGGCGAGCATCTCTCCGCGCTCGAGTGCCTGTATGGCGCGGGTCTCGCTGTGTTGAGCCATCCATTCCGATCGTTCCTGTTCGGCTCGCAGTCGATCGAGTTTCGAAGATTCGCCTTCCTGTTCCCGCGTTCTGAGCGTTACGATTGCCAGATCCAGCTTCGCGATCGATTCCTGCACCAGCGCGCCCCGTAGTTGGGCCGCCAATGTCCGGTAGAAAGCCGCTCGAAGAGCGCTTCGCGCTTGCCACAGTGTGGATGCCGCATCTGCGGCGAGTGCCTGAGCGCCGGCTACGCCAGCCTGTCGCAAGATCGGCAGACGCCCGCTCAGCGGCAACGACTGCGATGCCTGATAGAACTCGGTTCGACCTGCACCTTCTCTGGAGACAGACACAATCGGGTTTGCTAACAGTGTGCGTCCGCCGTATTCGGCATCCGACATCGCAATGCGAGCTCGGGATTCACGCAGTATCGGGTTTTGCTCGAGAAATCGAGCGGTGACGGATGCTTCGGTCCATTGCTGTGCGTCCAGGCTGAAAGCGAAGCACGCCAACAGCAAGGAGGCACGTTGCGACATATCCATGGCGCTACCTCGGGTTGAAAATTAGACAAAGGAATTGCTATCGCCCAGGACGGACGTTGGAGGCGGGATTATTGGGGAGGGGCGCGGGCGGGTAAATTGGCGCAACAGGGCGGGTCGTGATTGCGCGGGCTTGGCGCCTGTACGGTCGAAGCTTGAATGAAAACTGGGGCCGAAAGGCGGGCGGTTGGGATTACAATCCAGACCTTGGAATCGGGGGATCCGTCCCCGGCTAGCCAATCGATGAAGCGGGCATCTTCGTCGTGCTCTTCTGCCTCCCAAACACGTTCGCTATGAGTGTCGTGACCTGCCCAATGAGCGTGGTCCTGGGCATGTTTCGATTCCTCTTCATGAAAGTGAGCGAAGGGAGACTGCCCGAAGGCTGTCAATAGGGCAAGGGCAACGAAGATGTGGAGGGGTCCACGCACGTGAGGACAGTCTAACAGTTCAACGAATGAACTGGTTGATGAAGTCAGCGCCAAGACCGCAGGCGATATAGTGACGCCGGCACATCTCGATTTTGGTGAAGACGTCTTCGTAGGACACCACAGC
>Ga0163144_10005961_pt1 | contig 27002 bp, 23 predicted proteins | sample OliLak19BULKMAT1_FD_123175 | JGI IMG/M metagenome (GOLD analysis project Ga0163144, IMG submission 123175) | Freshwater microbial mat bacterial communities from Lake Vanda, McMurdo Dry Valleys, Antarctica - Oligotrophic Lake LV.19.BULKMAT1 | ecosystem: Environmental > Aquatic > Freshwater >...
CCGCGCCTCGTCGTTCAACACCCAGCGCGTGGACCACATCTACGAAGACCCGCATGTCGAGCGCAAGCAGTTCGTGCTGCACTACGGGGACCTGTCGGACGGCTCGAGTCTCACCCGCATCCTGCAGGAGGTGCAGCCCGACGAGGTCTATAACCTGGGTGCGCAGAGCCATGTTGCGGTGAGCTTCGAAGCGCCGGAGTACACGGCTGACGTCGACGCCATGGGCACCCTGCGCCTGCTCGAAGGCATCCGCCTGCTCGGGCTGGAGAAGAAGACGCGCTTCTACCAGGCCAGCACCTCCGAGCTCTACGGCCTGGTGCAGGAAGTGCCGCAGAAGGAGACCACGCCCTTCCACCCGCGCAGCCCTTATGGCGTGGCCAAGCTGTACGCCTACTGGATCACGGTGAACTACCGCGAGGCCTATGGCCTGTACGCCTGCAACGGCATCCTGTTTAACCACGAAAGCCCGCGCCGTGGCGAAACCTTCGTCACGCGCAAGATCACGCGCGGGCTGTGCAACATCGCGCAGGGCCTGGAGCAGTGCCTGTACATGGGCAACCTGGACGCGCTGCGCGACTGGGGCCACGCCAAGGACTACGTGCGCATGCAGTGGATGATGCTGCAGCAGGAACAGGCTGAAGACTTCGTCATCGCGACCGGCAAGCAGTACTCCGTGCGCGAGTTCGTCACCTGGACCGCGGCCGAGTTGGGCCTGACCCTGCGCTTCGAAGGTCGGGGCGTGAACGAGAGAGGCATCGTCGCCGCGGTGACGGGCGACAAGGCACCGGCGCTGAAGGTGGGCGACTGCGTGGTGGTCGTGGACCCGGCCTACTTTCGGCCAGCCGAGGTGGAAACGTTGCTCGGCGACCCGACCAAGGCCAAGACCAAGCTGGGCTGGGTGCCCGAGATCACGGCGCAGCAGATGTGCGCGGAAATGGTGGCGAACGACCTCGACGCGGCGCGCCGCCATGCCCTGCTGAAGGCGCACGGCCACGATGTGCCGGTGGCCCGGGAGGCGGGCGCGTGAGCGTGGACAAAACGGCAAAGATCTTCGTCGCCGGCCATCGCGGCATGGTTGGCAGCGCGCTCGTGCGCCGCCTGCAGGCCGGCGGCTACGCGAACCTGCTGACCCGCACGCGGACCGAGCTCGACCTGATCGATCCACATGCCGTGCAGGCCTTCCTGGCCGACACGAAGCCCGACTACATCTTCATCGCCGCCGCCAAGGTCGGGGGCATTCACGCCAACAACACCCAGCGCGCCGATTTCCTCTACGACAACCTGATGATCGAGGCCAACCTCATCCACGGTGCGCACCTTGCGGGTGTGCAGCGGCTGATGTTCCTGGCATCCAGTTGCATCTATCCGCGCGACTGCCCGCAACCGATCAAGGAGGAGTACCTCCTGACGGGCCCGCTCGAGACCACCAACGAGCCCTACGCCATCGCCAAGATCGCCGGCATCAAGCTGGCCGAGAACTACAACCGCCAGTACGGCCGCCAGTACGTGAGCGTAATGCCGACCAACCTGTACGGCCCGAACGACAACTACGACCTCGCCACCAGCCATGTGCTGCCGGCTCTGATCCGCAAGGCGCATGAAGCTAAGCTGCTGGGTGACAAGGAAGTCGTCGTCTGGGGCAGTGGAACGCCGCGGCGTGAGTTTCTCTACGTGGATGACTTGGCCGATGCGTGCGTGTACCTGATGGAGCAAGGGTACGACGGGCCTTTGGTCAATGTCGGCTGCGGAGAGGATGTCACGATCCGCGAGCTGGCCGAGACGGTGATGGACGTGGTGGGTTTTGAGGGGTGCATCGCCTTCGACCGGACCAAACCCGATGGCACGCCACGCAAGCTGCTCGACGTGAGCCGGCTTGCGGCACTGGGCTGGCGTGACCACACCCCGCTGCGAGATGGCATTGCCAACGCGTACCTGTCCGCCCCATTCCATTCTTGAGCGTCTGCAAATGGAGCCTCATGCAGTGAACCTCAAGGCCGGCTTGGCGACCCCACGCGGCGCCTACCTTGCCAAGCTGCAGCCAAGGAGGGGCTACCCGGAGCACGGCCTGAAGCGCCGCGCCTTGGGCTTCAACACCAGCCGCAGTGACCACCAGTACGAGGAACTGCATGTCGAGCACCGCCACGTCGTGCTTCATTGCAGCGACATGCCCGACAGCAGCAATCTGATCCGCATCGTGCAGCGGGTGCAGCCTGACGAGATCGACAACCTCGTGGCGCAAAGTCACGTGCAGGTGAGCTTCGAGGAGCCGAAGTACACCGCCAACGCCGACGGCCTGATTCAGGAAATGCCGCAGAAGGAGACCCCGCCCTTCTACCCGCTCCGCCCCTACGTGCCAGCCAAGTTCTATTCCAACTGGATCACGGTCAACTACCGCAGGGCGAGTGGCCGCTGTGCCCGCAAAGGCATCCTGTTCAACGGTGAGAGCCCGCTGCATGCCGAGACCTTCGTCACGCGCAAGATGAAGTGGGCGATCAAACGCATCGCGCACGGGCCGAGGGCCTACCGGTACCTGGGTAACGTTTCGGCGCTGCGCGACTGGACCCACGCACGCGACGACGTCGACGTAATGTGGTTGATGCTGCAGGAGGACCAGCCCGAGGATTTCGTGATCGCCAGGCTCGACCCGCGCTACTACCGCCCAACCGGGAGTCGAAAGCCTGCTCGGCGACCCGAGCAAGGCAAAGCGCAAGCGCGGCTGATCACGGACCACGACGCTGGCGCAGCTCGTGGCCGAGATTGCGAAGCCGGCTATATGGCGGCATGCTGCAACAGCCTGGCCAAGGAAGCCGGCCTACAGGCCTATAACCACCACGAATGACCTGCTCACGGTCCCCGACAACATGAAGCTCCAAGGCAAGAAGATCCTCGTCACCGGCGCCGACGGATTCATCGGCTCGCACCTGACCGAACACCTGGTCAGGGCCGGCGCCGACGTGCGCGCCTTCGTCTACTACAACAGCTTCAACTCTTGGGGCTGGCTCGACGAAGCCGACGACGCGGTCAAGAATTCGATTGACGTCTTTGCCGGCGACATCCGTGACCCGCATGGCGTGCGCACTGCCATGAAGGGCTGCGATGTCGCGATGCACCTGGCGGCACTGATCGCCATTCCCTACTCTTACCACTCGCCCGACACCTACGTCGATACCAACGTCAAGGGCACGCTCAATGTGGTGCAGGCCGCCCGCGACCTGGGCACCGAGCGCGTCGTGCACACCTCCACCAGCGAGGTCTACGGCACCGCGCGCTTCGTGCCCATCACGGAGGCGCACCCGCTGCAAGGCCAGTCGCCCTATTCCGCCAGTAAGATTGGCGCCGACCAGATCGCGCAGAGCTTCTTCTCGTCGTTCAACACACCGGTCGCCACGATCCGCCCCTTCAACACCTACGGCCCGCGGCAGTCGGCGCGCGCCGTCATTCCCACCATCATCACGCAGGTGGCGTCGGGCGCGCGCCAGATCAAGCTCGGTGCGGTGCACCCGACGCGCGACTTCAACTACGTGCAAGACACTGTGCGCGGCTTCATGGCCGTGGCCGAATGCGATGCCGCGGTGGGTCAGGTCGTCAACATCGGCAGCAACTACGAGGTGTCGGTCGGCGACACGGCGCGCCTCATCGCCGAGCTGATGGCGCGCGACGTCGAATTCACGAGCGACGAACAGCGGATGCGCCCGCAGGGCAGCGAAGTGGAACGACTGTGGGCCGATAACACGCTCGCTCGCGAACTGATGGGCTGGACGCCACAGTACGCCGGTATCGACGGCCTGAAGCACGGCCTGCGCGAGACGATCGCCTGGTTCGGCCGACCCGAGAACCTGCGCCGCTACAAGGCCGGTCTTTACAACATCTGAACGAGGCGCTGCGATGTCATTGGCTGACACCCTCACGGAACACATCCGACGCGTCACGGGGCAGCCTAGGGTCGCCCTGCACGAACCCAGCTTTAAGGGCAACGAGTGGGCCTATGTGAAAGACTGTATCGACACCGGCTGGGTCTCGTCAGTGGGTGCATATGTGGATCGCTTCGAGCACGATCTGGCCGAAGTGACGGGGGCGAAGCATGCCGTCGTCGTCTCCAACGGCACGTCCGGCCTGCAGGTTGCGTTGCAGTTGGCTGGCGTCGGACCGGGCGATGAAGTCATAATCCCGGCGCTGTCGTTCGTGGCCACGGCCAACGCCGTTCGTCACTGCAACGCGGAGCCTCACTTCGCCGACAGCGAGTACGCGTCACTGGGCCTCGGCGTGCCCGCGCTGGCCGATCATCTGGCCCGCATCGTCGATCGGCGCGGCGGCGCCAGCGTCAACATGCACACGGGCCAGCGCATCGGCGCCATCGTGCCCATGCACACCTTCGGCCACCCGGTGGACATGCCGGCGCTGATGGCGCTGGCAAGGCGCTACGCCATCCCCGTCGTCGAAGACGCCGCCGAGTCGCTCGGCAGTCTGATCGGTGAGCGTCACACCGGCACGCACGGCCTGTGCGCCATGCTCAGCTTCAACGGCAACAAGATCGTGACGACCGGCGGCGGCGGCGCGATCATCACAGACGACACGGCCCTCGCTAAGCGCGCCAAGCACCTCACCACCACGGCCAAGCAGCCCCATGCCTGGGCCTTCGTGCACGACGAGGTGGGCTTCAACTTCCGTATGCCGAACCTGAACGCCGCGCTCGGCTGCGCTCAGCTCGAGCAACTGCCCGGCTTCCTCGCCGCAAAGCGCGAACTCACGCGGCGCTATGCCGACGCCTTGAAAGACGTGGTCGGCGTCACCCTGTTCACAGAGCGCGCCGGCACGCGCGCCAACTACTGGCTGCAGACACTGATCCTCGATGCCGACGTGGCCGACCAGCGCGACGCCATCCTGAGCCACACCAACGCCGCAGGCCAAATGACGCGCCCGGTGTGGGAACTTCTGACGACCTTGCCAATGTACAGGGCGTGCCCGTCGATGGACACGCCGGTGGCGCGCGACCTGGCGCGGCGCATCGTCAACCTGCCCAGCAGCCCGCAACTCGTGGCGGGCACGCCGACATGAAAACTGGCCTGCGCAAGGTCGCCGTCGTCACCGGCAGCCGGGCCGAGTACGGCCTGCTGTACTGGGTGCTGCACGACTTGCGCACGGCGGCCGGCATGGAGCTGCAACTCATCGTCACGGGCATGCACCTGTCGCCCGAGTTTGGCATGACAGTCGGCGTGATCGAGCAGGACGGCTTCACAATTGCGCGCCGGGTCGAGATGCTGCTGTCGAGTGACACGCCGGGCGGCGTGGCCAAGTCGATGGGCCTGGGCGTGATGGGCATGTCGGACGCGCTGGAACAGTTGCAGCCCGACGTGGTGCTAGTGCTAGGCGACCGCTTCGAAATCCTCGCCGCCGTGCAGGCCTGCCTAGTGCACAACGTTCCAGTTGCGCACATCGCCGGTGGCGACACCACGGAAGGCGCGTTCGACGAGTCGATCCGCCATGCCATCACGAAGATGTCGCATGTTCACTTCGTGACGAACGAACTCTCGGCCCGCCGCGTGCGCCAGCTCGGCGAAGACCCACAGCATGTGCACGTAGTGGGCAACCCCGGGCTCGACCACCTGAAGCGCATGACGCTGCTCAACCGGGGCGCACTGGCTGAGGCGCTCGGCGAGCCGCTGGGGCAACGCAACTTGCTCGTCACCTTCCACCCAGTCACGCTGGAGCCGGACGACAGCGAGCGCCAGTTCGGTGAATTGCTGGCCGCGCTCGAAGCGACGGCCGACGACACCACGCTGTGGTTCACCCGCCCGAACGCCGACACCGGCGGACGCGGAATCTCCGCCCTGCTCGATGCCTGGGCCGTGAAGCATGCCAGCCGGGTGCATGTTCATTTGTCGCTCGGCCAGTTGCGTTACCTGAGCCTGATGGCGCAGGTAGACGCCGTCGTCGGCAACTCATCTAGCGGCCTGTATGAAGCACCGTCGTTCCGCATCCCGACCGTCAACATCGGCGACCGCCAGCGCGGCCGGATCGCGCCGAGTTCCGTGCTCGACTGCGCGCCCGAGCGGGCCGCCATCCAGAGCACGCTCGCCCGCGCCCTGGCGCTAGATTGCAGCGCCGTCGTGAACCCCTATGGCGACGGCAAATCGGCCGGCCGCATCGTTGCGGCACTGGCCGCCTTGCCGCCGCGCACCGTGCTGTTGAAGAAGCGCTTTCACTTGATCGAGGCACCCCATGGCTGATTCAACGTTCGTGATCGCCGAAGCCGGCGTCAACCACAACGGCGCCATCGAGACGGCGCTGCAACTCATCGACATCGCGGCCGACGTCGGGGCCGATGCCGTCAAGTTCCAGACCTTCCAGGCCAGCAAACTCGCCACCGCCGTCGCGGCGAAGGCCGACTACCAGGTCGAGAACATGCAGGAAGGCGGCAACCAGGTCGGCATGCTGCAAAAGTTGGAGCTTTCGCACGCCGACCATCACGTGCTGGTGCAGCGCTGCCGCGATCGCGGCATCCACTTCATGTCCACGGGCTTCGACGCCGAGGCCATCGCCTTCCTGGCCACTCTGGGCATGCCGGCCCTGAAGCTGCCGTCCGGCGACATCACGTGCGGCCCCTTGCTGTTGCAAGCGGCGCGCCTGCGCATGCCGCTGATCGTTTCCACCGGCATGTGCACCGTGGCCGAGATCGAAGACGCACTCGGTGTCATCGCCTTCGGCCTGACGACGGACCGCGAGCCCACAGGCCGGGCCGATTTCCTGGCGGCCTACTGCAGCGCCGAAGGCCGGCACGCGCTCGCGCAGCACGTGAGCCTTCTGCATTGCGTGACGCAGTATCCGGCGCCACCCGAGGCCGTCAACCTGCGCGCCATGGACACGATGGCGGCTGCGTTCGACCTGCCCGTAGGCTACTCCGACCATACGCTGGGCATCGAGGTCTCGCTCGCCGCCGTGGCGCGCGGCGCCACGATCATCGAAAAGCATTTCACGCTCGACCGCGCCATGCCCGGCCCCGACCACGCAGCGTCGCTGGAGCCGGGCGAGTTGCGGCAACTCGTCACGGGCATTCGCAACATCGAGCGCGCGCTCGGGTCCACGATCAAGGCGCCCACCGCACAGGAAATGGGCAACCGCCCGGTGGCGCGGCGCAGCGTCGTCGCCGCGCGCTCTGTCCGGCAAGGTGAGAAGTTCACCGCAGCGGACCTCGCCTTCAAACGCCCCGGCACCGGCCAGTCGCCGATCGATTTCTGGAGCCTAATCGGCCGCCCGGCGCTGCGCGACTTCGACACCGACGAGATGATCGAGACATGAGCTCCAGCCCCTTGATCGTCATCGGCTCCGGCGGCCACGCGGCCGTGGTGGCCGATGCCTTGCTGGCGGCAGGTGAGACAGTGCTGGGTTTCACTGACGCCGATGCCAGCCGCCACGGCCAGCGGCTGTGCGGCCTGCCCGTGCTGGGTGACGACAGCGTGCTCGGCGGCCACGCGCCAGCCAGCCTGCAACTCGTCAACGGCATCGGCGGGACGGGCGTCGCAGCCGGCAAGCACTTGCGCATCAAGGTGCAACGCGGCCTAGAAGCCCAGGGCTGGCACTTTGTGGCTGTGCGCCACCCGAGCGCCATCGTGTCGCCCTTCGCACACATCGGCGCCGGCGCCCAATTGCTCGCCACCTGTGTGGTGCAGGCCGGCGCCGCGGTCGGGGATGGCTGCATCGTCAACACCGCTGCCGTCGTCGAACACAACGTGGTCCTCGGTGAATTCGTTCATGTGTCGTGCGGCGCTGTGCTCTGCGGCGACGTGCAGGTCGGCGCTCACAGCCACGTCGGCGCGGGCGCCGTCGTGAAGCAGGGCGTGAAGCTCGGCGCGGCGACGGTCGTCGGAGCCAGCGCCGTCGTGATTGCGGATTTCAGAGGCGGTGGCACCGTCGTCGGCGTGCCCGCCAGGGCCAGAGGAGAACAAGAGTGAAAACGTGGGAACGCGCCCTCATCGGGCCCGACATGACACTGCGCGAGGCGCTGGCCACCATCGACGGCGCGGGCAGCCAGATGGCGCTCGTCGTCGATGGCGACAGGCGCCTGCTCGGCACACTCAGCGACGGCGACGCGCGGCGCGGCCTGCTTAAGGGCCTGAGCCTGACCGACAAGGTCGTGATGGCGATGCACCTGAACCCGACGGTCGCGAAGGCCGGTGACGACCGGTATTCCATCCTTGCCACGATGCGCCGCCGCGGTCTGCACCAGATGCCCGTCGTCACGGCGACGGGCATCGTCGTCGGCATGGAAGTGGTGGACGACTTCCTCGCCACGCCCACGCGCGACAACTGGGTTGTCATCATGGCGGGCGGCATCGGCAAACGGCTGGAACAGTTGACACGCGACACACCCAAGCCCATGCTGCGCGTTGGCTCACGCCCGCTGCTGGAAACCATCGTGCGCGGCTATTCGGCGCAGGGCTTCCGGCGCTTCCATTTCGCCGTTAACTACAAGGCGGAGCAGATCGAGAACTACTTCGGCGACGGATCGGCCTTCGGTGTCGAGGTGCGCTACCTGCGCGAAGAACAGCGCCTGGGAACGGCCGGCGCATTGAGCCTGCTACCCGAGAAGCCCGACCATCCCATCGTCGTCACCAACGCCGACCTTCTTACGAAGGAAGACTTCGGCTACTTGCTAGACCGGCATGCTGAATCGGGCGCCGATGCGACGATGGCGGTGCGCGAGTACGAGATGCAGGTGCCCTTCGGCGTGGTGCGCGAGCGCGACGGGTGCATTGAAGCCATCGAAGAGAAGCCCGTCCAGCGCTTCACCGTGAGCGCCGGCATCTACGTGCTGTCGCCGCACGTGCTTGAACTAGTGCCGCGTGCCACGTTCATCGACATGCCGACCTTGTTCGAGGCGGCGGCCAGCCAGGGCTTGCGCGCACGCTGCCACCGCATCGACGGTTACTGGCTCGACATCGGTCGGCTCCCCGACTACGAACGCGCCAACCTCGATTTCGACGAGGTGTTTCAGTGATCAACGGGCGCCGCGTGCTTGCACTCGTACCGGCACGCGCCGGCTCGAAGGGCTTGCCGCTGAAGAACATCCGGCCGCTGCAAGGCAAGCCGCTGCTGGCCTGGCCGATCGCAGCGGCGCGCGCGTCGCGCCATGTGGACCGCGTCGTCGTCTCGACCGACAGCGCCGAGTTCGCCGCGCTGGCCGTGGCCGCCGGCGCGGATGCTCCGTTCCTGCGGCCGGCCGAGTTCGCGAGCGACACCGCCCCCAGCATTGCCTTCATCGAACACGCACTGGACACGCTGGAAGCCGCGGGCGACCGCTACGACTACCTGGTATTACTCGAACCCACGTCGCCATTGACTGAGGCTGAAGACATCGACGCCGCACTCGAAGCGCTGGTGGCGGGCGAGCCGGCGGCGGCGTCCATCGTCGGCGTCACTGCCCTGGTGTCCACCCACCCGGCGTTTGCCGTGCGACTGGACGCAAGCGGCCGGCTACAGCCCTATGCCGCAGCCAGCTTCGGCCAGATGCCGCGCCGGCAAGACACCGAACCGCTCTTCAGCCTGGACGGCAGCCTCTACATCTCGACCGTGACCGCCCTTCGCCGCGAGCGCGGTTTCTGCCACGCGCAGACCTTGCCCTACGTCTCGCCGCGATGGAAGTCCTTCGAGGTCGACGACCTGGTGGACTTCATCTGTATCGAAGCCATTCTGGCGAACCGCGAACTGATCCGGCACGCTGAAACCTGACCCCCGTTGGAGCCCACAAGCAAATGAAACGATGCACCAAGTGCCTCACGAAGGAAACCGTCGACACCATCACGTTCGACGAGTTCGGTGTCTGCAGCGTGTGCCGGCAGGTCGAATTCAAGAAGGAGAAGATCGACTGGGAAGCGCGCGGCGTGCAGCTGCAGGAGATGATCGCCCGCCACAAGGGCAAGGGCAACTACGACTGCGTCGTGCCCTACAGCGGCGGCAAGGACAGCGTGTTCCAGCTCTGGTACATCGTGAAGAAGCTGGGCCTGAAGCCGCTGGTGCTGCGCTACAACCACTGGGGCTACCGGCCGTTGATTGCCCAGAACAACACGAGTGTTTTCAAGCAGCTCGGCGTCGATGTGGTGGAGATGACGACAAGCTTTCACGTCGTGCGCGAGCTGATGCTCGAATCGTTGAAGCGCCGCGGCGACTTCTGCTGGCACTGCCACACCGGCATCTATGCCGGCGTGATGCACATGGCGCTGCGCTTCGAGACGCCGCTGATCTTCTGGGGTGAATCGACCGCCGAGTACCACAGCTGGTACACCTTCGAGGAGATGGAAGAGGTGGACGAGAAGCGCTTCAACCGATTGATGAACCAGGGCATGACGGCTGACGACATGTTCGAGTTCCTGCAGGGCCGCGTCGAGCGCCGCGACCTGTGGATGTTCGACTACCCGAAGCGCAAGGACCTGATCAAGCTCAAGGTCGAATCGATCTGCTTGGGCAACTACATCGAGTGGAACACCAAGCCGCAGGTCGAGATGATCAAGCGCGAGCTCGGATGGAAGGGGCAAGACGTGGAAGGCGTGCCGCCGCAATACGACTACGAGAAGATCGAGTGCACTTTTCAGGGCATGCGCGACTACGCCAAGTTCGTGAAGCGCGGCTATGGGCGCACCAACCACCTGGCCACCATCGACATTCGCAATGGCGTGCTGGGCAGGGAAGAGGCGCTGGCACTCGAAGCGCAGTACGACGGCAAGCGGCCGGCGTCGATCGACTGGTTCTTGAGCATCCTGCAGATCAGCGAAAACGAGCTCTACGAGATTCTGGAGAAGCACCAGGTGCACCCGTGGAAGTTCGAACTCGGCCAGGTCGAAACCGGCCCCGTCATGCCCGACTTCGCGCGCTGGGACAACACCGTGATCGACAAGCCGGTAGGCCCGCCAAAAGACGAACAGGGCCGCAACGTCAAGTACGTTTGAGCATCCGACCATGATCGCCATCGTCGACTACGGCATGGGCAACGTCCGCTCGTTGCGCAACGCCTTCGAGTACCTGGAGGAAGACGTGGCCGTCACGTCCGACCCTGGCGAACTTGAAGCGGCCGACCGCGTCGTGCTCCCCGGCGTGGGCGCCTTCGGCGACGCGATGGTGGCGATCCGCGAACGCCGGCTGGAAGCCGTGCTCACGCGTCTTGCGCTGAACGTGCAGAAGCCCATGCTCGGCATCTGCCTGGGCATGCAGCTCTTCGCCAGGACCAGCAGCGAGCATGGCAAGCACAGCGGCCTGGGCTGGATCGACGCCGATATCCGGCGGCTCGACGTGGCGCGCCCGTTGAAGGTGCCGCACGTGGGCTGGAACGAGCTGCACTTTGCGGCCGACGACTGGCTGTTCCAGGGCATCCGCCCGGAGGAAGCGAACTTCTATTTCGTTCACAGCTTTCACATGGCCTGCCACCACGCGGCCGACCTCATCGCGACCACCGACTACGGTGGCCCGGTCACCGCCGTCGTGCGCTCGGGCAACCTCGTTGCTACGCAGTTCCACCCCGAGAAGAGCCAGGACAACGGCTTGAAGCTGCTCGAGAACTGGGTGCAACACGCCTTCTGAGGGCGAGCCGTCGATGCTGAAGAAACGAATCGTCCCGAAGTTCCTGATCCGCAACGGCCGGCTGGTCAAGGGCGTGCGCTTCCACAACAACTTCCGCGAGGCCGGCAACCCGGTATCCACCGCCAAGGTCTACGACGCCTATGGCGTCGATGAACTGCTGTTCGTTGACATCGACGCCACGCCGCAAGGCCGGCCGGCCACCGGCTCGATCATCGAGCGTGTGGCCGAGGAAGTGTTCATGCCCTTCACCGTGGGCGGCGGCATCACCACGCTGGAGCAGATTGCCGCGCTGCTGGCCAGCGGCGCCGACAAGGTATGCATCAACAGCGCGGCCGTCGCCGACCCGGGTTTCATCACCCAGGCCGCGTCGCGCTTCGGTGACCAGTGCATCGTGGTCGGCATCGACTACCAGCGCCGGGACGACGGCCGCCAGCGTGTGGTGTCTCGCTGCGGCACGCACCCGACCGATCTCGACCCGCTGGACTGGGCGTTGCGCATGCAGGACGCCCATGCCGGCGAGATCATGCTGTGTTCGATAGACCGCGACGGCACGATGGACGGCTACGACCTCGACCTGATCGCCAGCGCCGCGCAGCGCCTGGAAGTGCCGCTGATCGCCAGCAGCGGCGCCGGCAGCCTGCAGCACTGCCGCGATGCCCTGGACGCCGGCGCCTCGGCAATCACAATCAGCAGCATGTTCCTGTTCTCCGACCACAGCCCGATCAAGGTGCGCACCTACCTGGCCAGCAACGGCGTGCAGGTGCGCTCGCAGCGCGGCAGCCACAGTTAAATGTCTGCCACTGCCGTGATGATGACTCCCGGCAAGCGCGTGCAGCGAGCCACTGGGCGTTCGGTTGCCAAGCGACAAGCAGGGGCAAGCACAACGCATTGCAGGCCGACCTGGCACAGGTTCCTGCTGATGGTCGGAACATTGCTGGGCTTAGCCGGTTGCGGCGGCGGCAAGTCGGCGCCGGAGACCACAACGCTATCGCCTGATGTCTACGTGTACAAGGCTGATCTCGGGGGCTGGGCACCCGACAATGGCCGCCGGTACAACTACGTGCAGTCCGATGCCATCTGCGCGACCGGGGAGGGTTTTCCGATCAGTTGGGTGAGCCCGGCATCGTGCTTTCAGTTTCTGACTTCAGCTGCGGGTGCGGCCGGCAATTGGGTGACCTCAACCGGGCCCTGGTGGATTGATATCAACCACATGACGTTGCCTGGCGGTACCGGATTCGGGTTCATCAACGTGTTGGCATTCACACCTTTGCCGGCGGGCTTTCGGTCACCTGCCAACCTTGACGACACCGTGCTCAGCTTCACCGCACGAATCGATTCCAACTTCTCGACGGTGATGGCCAACAGCCGCGAAGGCCGTCAACAGGGCCATGTGTACCTGTGGTTCCAGACCTTTGCCCGGCCCATTTCGCCCTGCACGCCGGAGCCGCAGACCGGGGAGAACTGCACGCGCCAGAGCGACTACATCCTCACGGGGAACGGGCAGCCCGGTTACGCACTCGACCGCATAACCCCCGGCGTCGCCACTGACTTTGTCTTCAAGTTCAGGGCGTCGGAGACCGATCGCTGGACGTGTCTGGGTCGCGGCTTCAATGTCAAGTACGACTGCATCGGCGTCGAGGAGGCACTGCGAAACGTCGCTGTGATGGGCTTCGTCATCGCTCCCGTCGCTGGTTGCCCAACGGTACGGAACGCCAACGGCCTTGAACTGTGCGACCTTGCGCGCATCGCACAGTCACCGTCTGAATATTTCAGTCTGGGTAAATTCGAGGTGCGATCGTTTTCGCTGCGCAAGAGCCAGGCACGGGCCACCGCTGCCACCCGGCTGAATTTCTTGCCGCGTCCGCTCGCCCTGACTGCAGTGCCACCCAGGTGGTCATCACCCCAATATGCCAAGGCCACGAAGTTTGTCAGGGGCGGGGGCCTGCAAATGTCAGTGCCCGAACCGCTGGGCGCAACGCGCCTGGGCTTGAGTCTGCAAGCCGATCCGAAGAACTTTGAGGAGGCGGGATATCAGATCTACCTCAGCCCAGCGGGCACCGACCCTGGCCAAACTGAAAATGTCATGATGGTTGTCGGACGCGGCTTGAGCGGGATGTATGACGTCATTCTGACTTTTTGGCCCTACCAGGCCGGCGACACGGTGGGCTTTTATTTCGAAAACGACGTGCTGCTCTTCCTCAAGAATGACGAGGTCTTCTACCAAGTGCCGTCGCCTTGCGGCCGTGTTGATGACTGCACGCTTTACCCCTTCATGTCGACCGCAGACGGCTATGACGCCGCGCTGAGTGTCTTGCAGTATTGAACGCCCATGATGACTCCCTGCTGCAAAGTTCACACCCATGCCTGAGGTGAAGCTGTCCTTGAGTGTTGATGCACTTTGCCGGCTCGCGGTGCGCCAAATCGAGCACCTGTTCGGCGATGGCGAGACGATATCGGCCACGGAGTTGCTGCCATCGGCACGACAGGCCGTGACACGGCTGGAGCACTGTTTTTCGAAGATCAACAACCGCTATTTCTTCGATGGTCAGCAGGTGCTTTTCGATCATCTCCATGGAGACCAGTACGCCATGTGGCTGTATCTGTTCGCGAACCAGCTTGACCGCGACAAGGCCCCGGCGTCGTGGTGCAAGAAGCTCTTCTTGCTCAACAAGGCCCTGCACGGCTGCGATATCTTCTACCAGGTGGCGCTGCCCTCGGTGTTCCTTCTGGTGCACCCGCTGGCAACGGTGTTGGGGCGTGGTCAATACAGCGACTACCTGATCGCGTACCAGCGCGTCGGCGTCGGCAGCAACCACGGCGTCTACCCCGCGCTGGGTGCTCACCTCACGCTGCATCCGGGCAGTTCGGTGCTTGGTCGCAGCACGGTCGGCAGCCACTGCAGCATCGCGGCTGAATCTTTGCTGCTCGACCGAGACCTGCCGCCGGGCAATCTGTACATCGGCAATCCACGTGACCACACGATCCGGCCTCAATCCCAAGTTCAACCCATATGGCGAACATGACCCCGAACGACAGCAATCCAGGTACCGACTTTGAAGCGTTGCGAGCCAGGCTGCACCGGGCCATCCCGGGCGGCGCCCACACCTACTCGCGCGGAGACGACCAGTTCCCGGCCATCGCGCCGCCGCTGTTCGTCCGCGGCAAGGGCGCCCACGCCTGGGACAGCGCAGGCAACCGCTTTCTCGACTACGGCATGGCGCTGCGCGCCGTCACGCTCGGCTATGCCGACCCGCGCGTCAACGCCGCCGCAGCCGCCGAGATGGACAAGGGCGTCAACCTTACCCGCGCCACGCTCACCGAGCTGCAGGCTGCTGAAGCGCTGATCGACCTGATCCCCTCCGTCGAGATGGTGAAGTTCGCCAAGAACGGCTCGAACGTGACCACCGCCGCCGTGAAAGTCGCGCGCGCCTACACCGGCAAGCGCTATGTGTGCGTGCCGCGCCAGCAACCCTTCTTCTCCTTCGACGACTGGTTCATCGGCACGACCGCCCTGAAGCGCGGCATACCTGGCGAGCAGACGGCGTCTACGCTGGTGTTCGACTACAACGACTTCGCTTCGCTGAAGGCACTGTTCGACACCCACCCCGGCGAGATCGCCGCCGTGATGCTCGAGCCCGCGACCACGCTAACGCCCTGCGTGCCGGGCTGCAGCGGCCCCGCCAACTGGCCCAGTCCGGCCTGCGCAGGCTGTGGCAACCCGGCCCCGAACTTCCTGCAGCAGGTGCAGGCGCTGTGCCGCGCCCATGGCGCGCTGTTCGTGCTCGACGAAATGATCACCGGCTTCCGTTGGCACCTGCAAGGCGCACAGACCTTCTTCGGTGTGCAGCCCGACATCACCACCTTCGGCAAAGGCATGGCCAACGGCTTCTCGGTGGCGGCGGTGGCCGGCCGCCGCGAGGTGATGGAGGTCGGCTCCATCGACCAGCCCGGCATGGAGCGCACCTTCCTGCTGTCCACCACGCACGGCGCTGAAATGCCAGGCCTGGGTGCCTTCATCGAGACGGCGCGCATCTACCGCGAAGAGGACGTGGTGGGCCACCTGTGGCAATACGGCAAGCAGCTGCGCGACGGCATGGCCGAAGTCGCTGCCCGGCATGGCCTGGGCAAGCACTTCCACACCGACGGCCCGGCGATCTGCCTGAACTACATCACCCGCGACCGCGACGGCAACGCGTCGCTTGCGATGCGCACGCTGTTCGCGCAAGAACTGCTCAAGCGCGGCGTGATGATGCCGTGGATTGCGATCTGCCAGTCGCACGGCGCGGCCGAGCTGGCTCAGACGATGGACGCCCTGGACGGCGCGCTCGGCGTGTACGCCCAGGCGCTTGACGGCGGGGTCGAGAAGTTTCTGCAGGGCCCCGCCATCCGCCCGGTGTTCCGCACCCACAACTGACACCGTGCCATGACTGCACTCGACAAGTTCCAGCTCGGCGGCAAGGTCGCGCTCGTCACCGGCGGCGCGGGCATCCTCGGGGAAAAATTCTGCGCCGGCCTGGTCGAAGCGGGCGCCAAGGTGGCCGTGGTCGACCTGAATGCCAGCGCCGCGCAGGCTGCTGCAGCGCGCCTGGGCGAGAACGCGGTCGGCTTCGGCTGCGACATCGCCGACCCGGCCTCGGTGCAAGCCTGCGTGGCTGCCGTGATCGCGCGTTTCGGCGCCATCGACATCCTGCACAACAACGCGGCCACCAAGTCGCGCGACGTGCGCGCATTCTTCACGCCGTTCGAAGACTATTCACTCGACACCTGGCGTGAGGTGATGGCTGTCAACATCGACGGCATGTTCCTGATGGCGCAGGCCGTGGGCAAGCACATGGTGGCGCGCGGCCAAGGCGGCGTGGTCATCCAGACCGCGTCGATCTACGGGCTGGTGGGGCCCGACAGCCGAATCTACGAAGGTTCCGACTACTTGGGCGGCCCCATCAACACGCCAGCCGTTTACGCCGCCTCGAAGGCGGCTGTGGTGGGACTTACCAAGTGGCTCGCCACGCACTGGGCCAAGAATGGCATCCGGGTCAACTGCCTGGTACCGGGCGGCGTGTCGAGCGGCCAGAACGGCGTGTTCTCGGAGCGCTATTCGGAGCGCGTGCCGTTGGGCCGGATGGCCCGGGCCGACGAGATGGTGCCGGCGCTGCTGTACCTGGCCTCCGACGCATCGAGCTACGTGACGGGCCAGGTGCTGGCGGTCGATGGCGGCTGGACTGCGTGGTGACGCTCGCGACGCCCGCCGCTGCCGCATGCTGATTGCCCTCACCAAGCTTGCTGACATCGCAGCACGGTCCCTCTTCGTCCTGCTGTGCCTGTTCGCGCTGCCGATCCGCTCGACCGGGCAATTCGGCTTAGCGCTGACGCTGCTCGGGTTCTTCACGTTCTTCTCAGGGTTCGAGCGCTACCTGGACTTGCAGCGCCGCATGGTCGGTACTGCTGCATTGCAGGTCGACAAGTCAATTGTCTCCGCGCTGCATTTTTACGTTGTCAATTACCTGGTGTGCCTGCCGGTTCTGCTGGCGTTGCTGCTGTTTTGGGTGGAGCTGCCGCCGTGGCTTGCATTGATGTGCCTTGTCATTGGCGTGGGAGAGCACCTGTCGAACGAGGTCTACCGCTTTGTGCTGATCGCGCCGCGCCACCGCCCGGTGCTGTTTGCCGCTTTGGGGAAGAACATTGCCCTGCTCACCATCGTTGCGCTCACCCTGTGGCTGCACCCCTCAATGTTTGCACTCGACGTGTTGCTGACCACCTGGGCCGTGTTCTCGCTGGCGGGCATTGGCGCAATTGCCATCTCCTTTAGCCGGACTTGGGCGTTCGCATCGTTCTCGTTGGCCACCGGCGCAGGCCTCCGCCAGCGCCAGCAGTATTTCGCATCGCGAACGCACTTCCTGATCGGGCTCGTGGCTGTCACTCTGCTGCAGGTTGATCGGCTCGTTGTTGGCGCACTGCTGACACTCGAACAATCAGGCCTCTATTTTCGCCATATCTTGCTTGCATCGTTTGCCTATCAAGTGTTCAACGTCGTTTCATACGGGCGCGTTGCGCCTCGCGTGTACGAACACATCCACTCACACCGAACGGCGGCAGCACGCGCAATCATTCGACGCGAATTGAGTTGGCTGGTTCCAGCTGCGGCGCTTGTTGTGGCGGCCGGCTATCTGGTTAGGTCAGTGCCATTCTTGAACGTACCTGGGATCCAGTCGATCAACCCAGATTATCTTGCCGTGTTGACGCTTGGATACCTTGTTCGCGCGTTTGCCGATTTCAACGCGCTGCTGTTGAACGGCGTATATCAGGAACGAGCCGTATTCATATCGCAAGTCGCAGCGTTGGGTTTGACGGTGGTGATGAGCATCATTCTGACCGACCTGTTCGGCATCCCCGGCACCGCAGCCACGCTGGTGCTGGGCGCCGGTGCGTACTACGTCGCTTCCAGCCTCTACGTCCGAAGGACCCCGTCGCTGAACGGGCTTGTTCCACCATGACCTTGAAAGTCGCCACGATCACGAACAGCCCCTTGCTCATGAACAAGCGCGTGCTGATCTATCCAGTGAACCGCACCGACGTGTGGTGGCGTTACGTCGGCCAGAATCTGGGTTGGGGCGAGAGTGTCGTCGTGTCTGACGTGCGGGGGAAGGGCGACATCTGCGTCGTCGACCGCTTCTACGCCGAGGTGAAGCGCCTGAGCAGCGAACCCGACCCGACGTCCGACTTGTTCACGCACGACCAAGTGGCCGACATCATCGCGCGCTGCCGGTTGCTGCGCTGGCTGGAGCCACGGCTGGCACAGACCATGGTTCATGCGATGGGCACCACGATGGATGCCGTGCTGGAAAAGGTGAACCCGCGCGTCGTGCTGAGCTTTCCGATCGACCGCTACGTGAGTGATGTACTCGCGCGCCGTGCACAGGCGCGCGGGATCAAGTACCTGGAGCTCACTGCCAGCGTGGTGCCGCGAATGTCGATGTTGCTGCACCGCGGCGCGCTCGTGAAGGTGGCCGCAATCCCCCCGCGAGAATTGGTGCAGGCCACGGTGCGGGAGATCGCCAACCCTGGCTTCGTGCCGACCTATGTGCAGAAGAAGACGAAGTACACGAAGGCGAAGTTCGTTCGAATACTCGGTTATTTCCGGGTTCGCGGTGTCGCGTTCAAGGCTATTTCGTGGGCCAAGCGCGACCCGCTGAACCTGCACTACCTCGACGCCCAGCCCTTCCTCGGCCACAAAGCCCGCTGGCGGGATATCCGCATCGTCGATCTCTGCGACGCCCAATGGCGCACGAAGATGGAGACGTTCCCGCGTGACAAACGCGTGATGTTCGGCTTGCAACTCTTCCCCGAGGCCTCCATCGACTACTGGCTGAGAAACGTCGAGCTGATCGACCACGAGAATCTCGTGGTCGAGGCGGCGGCAGCGTTCTCGAAGCAGGGCTTCGTCGTACTGGTAAAGGACCACCCCTCGCAATTCGGCTTCCGCCAGACAGGCTTCATCGACCGCCTTCTAGCGCTGCCTAACGTGGTGATGGTGCCCTACGACGTGAGTGGCAACGAGCTGTTGGCGCTTTCGGGCACCAGCTTCACCTGCACTGGCACGCTCGGTTTGCAAGCGGCGCTGGCCGGACTCACGTCTGTCGTCACCGAGTCTTACTACGCCCAGGAGCCCGACTTCGTGATGCTGCGCGAGCGCGCCGAGGTGGTAGCCCTTGCCCAGCGTTCAGAGGCTTGCCGGTTCGCCGACCCTGTCGAGACGCGGCGGGAACGGATAATCACTCACCTGTTGCGCGGCAGCTTCGATGCCGACTTCTTCTCGTTCCAGCGCTTTGACCCGACGCAGCCCAACCCGGCCGCGCTGGGCCTGGCGCACTCGCTGGGGCAGCGACTCGATCAACTCGTCCTCGAAGATCAGCTTTAACGGCCCCATGCCCTTCACCGCGAACAGACCATTTCACCGCACCAGCGGAACAACACGCTCCCATGGAGCGGTCGTCACACGCTCGCTTGGCACGACACGACACGACACGAAAGCGTCAACCCATGGGCTTGACTGAGTGACCTGATCAACAGGCAGCTTTCGAATGACGGTAACCCGCAACTCCATGATCCACCCGGCCTTGCTCATGGTCGGCGTGTGGGTTGCTTGCGCACTGCTCTATGCCGCATTGCCATTTCATCTTGTCGACAAGGCGCTGACGATTGAAGGCGCGCTGGTGATGGTTTTGTTCCTCATCTCGTTTTGCGCCGGCGCATTGGTGATCGCCCCCATTGGACCGCTGCGTTCCCAGCTAAGTGCTCGGCAGCGCGTGGATTTTTCGCGTACCGACGCTTGGCTTGCTGCGGCCTGCACAGTCAGCATCGCTGCTTTCCTTCTGGATCTGCGCGACAAAAGTGTCCTCGACCTTGCTGTGGCCTACGAACTGCGATCCGATACGGCCAGTGCCTTGATGGACGGAGAAAGCTCTTCCAGTGGACTCGCATTTCAAATTGGATTTCTGACATATCCGGCTGCTTACGTGTACGCAGTGCGAATGGTAGTTTTCAAGCATCGAATACCGATTCTGCGCACAGTGCTGTTTGGCGTGCTTCCCGTCTTGCTGGCGACCATTGTGATGGGCGGTCGGTCGCCATTGCTGTACGGCATCGTCATTGCAATGCTTGCGATTGGTCATCGCACCATTTACCAGCGTGGAATCGGACAACTCCGCCGCAAGACCCGCAATGCAGAAGTGGATATCCGCAAGATCCTGGGTGTCTCTGCCGTTGCTGTCGTTGCTGTCGGTGCCATGTCCTACTTCATTGCCGTCTTCTTGGTACGCGCCGAACTGTCGGGTGGCGGTGCAGGGATGTTCATGGTGGCTGAAGAGGTGTGGGGCATCGGATTTCGCGGGTCGCTGGCTGATGCCATGTTCTATGCGCTTGGCCAGGAGTGGACTTACATCGTGTTTGTCTTCAACTGGTATGTCGTTCAAGGTCTGCTGATGGCGAACTTCATTTTTTCCGACTATCAGGGACCCATGCAATTGGGCGTATACGGCATTGACCTTGTATCGGCACTGGTGCGCCGATTTGATGGCCCATTGATTGCAGGGTATTTTGATTCGTTGCAGCGCATCGGCATCTATGGCTTTTATCCGTCGGCCTGGGGCTCGCTTTACGTCGACCTGTGGCTGTTCGGAGTCGCTGCCAGTGCGATCTGGGGGGCGCTCGCGGCAAAGGCTTATCGCAGCGTCAAGCTTGGACGAGACTCGCGCTGGTTGCTCGTTGCACCATTTGTGACGATGGGAATCGCGTTCAGCTTCATCAACACTCCGTTCGGCTTCGCTAACGGGTTGGTGACTCACCTCTGGCTGCTGGTGGCTTTTCTGGCAGCCCGTCAAAGGGCCCCCATTTGCAACGAGACGCACGCCCGTGCTCGCTCGCCGCACGACGAGCCTTGGATCCAGTCACCAGCGCTGAATGCGTAACCGAGCAACTTGGCGAGTTCGCTCGCCGTCCATCATCGGTGGTGCCTGGCCATGTCCAGCGCCCCGTGGAAACGCCAGCGGTTTTTGCGCCAGGGGTGACGGCCTAAAGGATAATCCTCTACCGTCGAAAGCCACCTCAGTGCTTGCGTGCCAACCGCCCGGCTGGACGTTCTCGATCGGCCCCCTTCCCCCTCGGATCTCGCGGCGTCCAGACAGATGAAGATTTCCGTGGTAACCGTGTGCTTCAACAGTGGGGCATACATCGCAGACGCTTTGCGCTCGGTGGACGCGCAGACCTGGCGCGATGTCGAGCACGTGATAGTCGACGGCGCATCGCGCGACAACACGCTGGCGGTTGTCGGCGCTTTCCTGCAGCCCTGGCGGCGTGTGGTCTCAGAGCGCGACGCCGGCATTTACGACGCCATGAACAAGGGCATCCGCCTGGCGACCGGCGAGGTCGTCGGGTTCATCAACTCGGACGATTTTTACGCCTCCGAAGGCGTTCTTGAGCGCGTGGCTTCGGTGTTCGAAGACCCGCAGGTGGACGCCTGTTACGGAGACCTGTGCTACGTGCAGCAGAACAACGTGGAGGCGGTCGTGCGCTACTGGCGTTCGTCGGCCTACCGACCCGGCCAGTTCGGCCGCGGCTGGGTGCCACCACATCCGACGCTGTTCCTGCGCCGTTCTCTCTTCGCCCGCTTCGGTGCCTTCGACCTGAGTTACCCGATCGCCGCAGACTTCGAATTGATGGCACGCTTGCTCGAGGTCCACCGCATCAAGACCGTGTACCTGCCCCAGGTGCTGGTGAAGATGCGCCTGGGCGGCACCACCAACCGCAGCATTGGCAACATCGTCCAGCAAAACCGCGAGATCTGGCGCGCTCTGGCCGCGCACCATTTGCAGCCGTCGGCGCTGAAGTTCATCGCCGGCAAGATCCGCTCGCGCGGCCTCCAGTTCTTCAGCCGGCCGGCATGACGCGGCGGGTGCTCGTCACCGGGGCCAGCGGCTTTGTAGGGCGGGCCGTGGTGGCGCATTTCCTGGCGCAAGGCTGGGCCGTTCGCGCTAGCAGCCGCAGCTCAGCTCTGGCCTGCCCGGCAGGTGTGGAAGCCAGCCAGATTGGCGACACGCTGGACCCGCAGGCCTGGTGCGCAGGGGTGGCCGGCGTCGACAGCGTTGTGCACTGCGCTGCGCGGGTGCACGTGCTGCGGGAAACCGCCACCGACCCCCTAGCCGCGTTTCGCGAGGTCAACGTCGCGGGCACGCTGCAGCTCGCCCGCCAGGCGCAGGCGAGTGGGGTGCGCCGCTTTGTGTTCATCAGCTCGATCGGCGTGAACGGCGCTGAGACCACTGGGCGGCCCTTCACCGCAGAAGATGCGCCGGCGCCGCACTCGCCCTACGCGCAGTCGAAGCGCGAGGCCGAAGTGGCGTTGAGGGAACTGGCGCAGCGCACTGGGCTGGAAGTCACGATTATCCGCCCGCCGCTCGTCTTCGGGCCGGGAGCGCCGGGGAACTTCGAGCGCCTGATGCGGGCGCTGCACCGGGGCACGCCGCTTCCGTTCGGTGCAGTCCACAACCAGCGCAGCTTCGTTGCGCTGGGCAACCTTACGAGTCTGGTGCACTTGTGCGCCTGTCACCCGCAGGCTGCGAACCAGACCTTCTTGGTGAGTGACGGCGAAGACATTTCCACGACCGAGTTGCTGCGCCGCGTGGCCCAGGGCCTGGGCCGCCAGGCGCGGCTCATACCCGTGCCCAGCGGTGCCATCCGCGCGCTCGCGGGCCTGCTGGGAAAGGCAGATTTCGCACAGCGCATGTGCGGCTCGCTGCAAGTCGACATCTCGAAGACACGCGCCCTGCTGGGGTGGGCGCCGCCCGTATCGCTCGCAGACGCATTGAGCGACACTGCCCGGCGGTACATTGCCCAGGGCCCGCGATGAACACGCACATCCTGTTGGTTCTGGTGGCCGTCGGCCTGGCCTTCTCGTGGGCGATGACGGCCCTCGCTCGCCGCTACACCCTCCACACCGACCTGCTCGACCACCCGAACGACCGCAGCTCCCACACCGTGCCCACGCCCCGCGGCGGGGGCGTGGCCATCGTCGGTTCGTTCATGTTGTTGTTGCTTGCGATGGGCCTGCTCGGGTTCATCCAGCAGCGGCTGATGATCGCAGCGCTGGGGTCGGGCACCGTGGTGGCGCTGCTCGGCTTCCTCGACGACCGGGCCAGCCTGCCGGCACGGGTGCGGTTCGCCGGCCATGCGCTCGCAGCGGCCTGGTGTATCGGGTGGATGAACGCGATCCCGAGCGTGCCGATCTTCGGCCACACGGTTGACCTGGGCTTGGCTGGGCCATTGCTGAGCGGCCTGTTCATCATGTGGATGATCAACCTCTTCAACTTCATGGACGGCATCGACGGCATCGCCAGTGTCGAGGCCATCACAACCACGCTCGGCGGGGCGCTGCTGTGGTGGCTGGCGGGCAGTGGCACCGGCTGGGTAGCAGCGGTGGCCTTCGCCGGCAGTGTGACCGGCTTCCTGGCCTGGAACTGGCCGCCGGCCAAGATCTTCATGGGCGACGCCGGCAGCGGCTTTCTGGGCCTAATGGTGGCGCTGCTGGCGCTGTGGTGCGGGCAGGCGGCGCCGCTGCTGTTCTGGAGCTGGTTCATCCTCGTCGGCTGCTTCATGGTCGATGCCACCACCACGCTGGTGCGGCGCGTGCGCCGGGGCGAACGCTTTCACGTGGCCCACCGCTGCCACGCATATCAGTACGCCGCGCGCAAGCATGGCGGGCATAGGCCGGTAACGCTGGCGGTGGCGGCCATCAACGTAGCCTGGCTGCTGCCCATGGCGCTTCTGGTGGCGCTGCGCTGGCTGGATGGCGTGGTGGGAGTAGCCATCGCCTATGCGCCGCTGGTGTGGCTGGCCTATCGCTACAAGGCGGGCGACCGTGCATCGCAGGAGCACTGATGTTCCCGGGCAACAACCTGCCGTGGCCCCGCCGCGGGCGGGTGGACAATCTCCTTCGATGATCTCCCCTGTCCACCTCGGGCGCCGGCTGTCGCTGCTGCCGGTGAGAACCAAGACGCTGATCATGGTGGGTGTGGATGCGCTGGCCTTGCCGCTGTGCATGCTGCTCTCGGTGGCGCTGCGGATGGGTTCGCTCGAAGCAGCCCTGGGCACGGTGTTGGCGGTGCAAGTGATGCTGGCGCTGGCCACGGTGCCGGCGCTTTCGGCGGCAGGGCTCTACAACTCGGTGATGCGCTACATCGACCTGCGCGTGCTCTTGGCCTCGAGCGCGGCGCTGGCGGTGGTGGTGGTGGGCATCTTCTTCGCCGCACTGTTGCTGCAGGTGCATGTGCTGCCGCGCTCGGCGCTGCTGATCTACGGCTTCGTCGCCTTTGCCTACGTGGTCACCTCGCGCTTTCTGGCACGGGCGCTGCTGCAGCGCGGGCTCAGGCAGGGTGGCCGGGCGCGGCTGCGCACTGCCATCTACGGGGCGGGTGATGCCGGGGCGCACTTGGCGCAGGCCATGCTGTTCAGCACCGAGTACAAACCGGTTTGTTTTCTGGACGACCGAGCAGCGCTGCAGGGCAAGATCGTCACCACGCTGAAGGTGTATTCGCCCGAGATCCTGGCCGAGGTGGTGTTCCGCCACGATGTGGAGCAGATCGTGGTGGCCATCCCTTCGGCCAGCAGTGAGCAAAAGCGCCGGCTCATCCAGCGGGTCGAAGGCGCGGGGCTGCCGGTAAAGATCTTGCCCAACCTGTTCGACATGGAACAGGGCCAACCCGGCGTGTCGGACTTGCGCGAGGTGGACGTAGCCGACTTGCTGGGCCGCGACGCAGTGCCGCCCGACGCCACGCTGTTTGCTCGCAACATCCTGGGCAAGGTGGTGATGGTCACCGGCGCGGGTGGCTCCATCGGCACCGAGTTGTGCCGCCAGATCGCCACGCAGCGGCCGCGCAAGCTGGTGCTGCTGGACCATTCGGAGTTTGCGCTGTACACGGCGGACAACGACGTGGGGCCACTGGCGCCGAACGTGCCGGTGGTCACCTGCCTGGGCTCGGTGCTTGACGAGGCCCTGCTGCGCAGCCTGCTCGTGCAACACGAGGTGCAGACCGTCTACCACGCCGCTGCCTACAAGCACGTGCCCATCGTCGAGGCCAACATGCGACAGGGCGTGCTCAACAACGTCTTCGGCACGTTGGCCGTGGCCCGCGCGGCACAAGACGCCGGCGTGCAGACCTGCGTGCTCATTTCCACCGACAAGGCCGTGCGCCCGACCAACGTGATGGGCGCCAGCAAGCGAGCGGCCGAGTTGGTGTTCCAGGCGGCGGCGCTGCGCTCCGGCGGGCGCACGATGTTTGCCATGGTGCGCTTCGGCAACGTGCTCGGGTCTTCGGGCTCGGTGGTGCCACTGTTCCGCCGGCAGATCCAGGCTGGCGGGCCGGTGACCATCACCCACCCAGACATCGTGCGCTACTTCATGCTCATCCCCGAGGCGGCGCAGCTGGTCATCCAGGCGGGCGCCATGGCGCAGGGCGGCGAGGTATTCGTGCTAGATATGGGCGAGCCGGTGCGCATTGCCGACCTGGCGCGATCAATGGTGCGCTTGTCGGGCATGACCGAGAAGACCGACGCCGAGCCCGACGGCGACATCGAGATCAAGGCCGTGGGCCTGCGCCCGGGAGAGAAACTCTTTGAGGAGTTGCTCATCGGCGACGACGTAGTGCCCAGCGCGCACCCGCGCATCCTGTGCGCCCGCGAGAGGCACATTGATCCTGCGCTGCTCGACAAGATGCTCACCACCCTGCGACAGGCCTGCGAAGCCGACGACAAAGAAGGCCTGCTGCGCCAGGTGCGTAACCTGGTGCCAGAGTTCAGGCCGGCTGACGAGGTGAACGCCGAGGTGGCGGTCGCGTTGGCCAAGCGCGGGGTTTGACGAGGCTAAAGGTCGGCGCTGGATACGATGGCCTTCGCGGTCGTGTCCAACCCCGAGTTCCTCAAGGAGGGCGCCGCGGTGGCCGACTTCATGCGGCCCGATGGGGTGGTGACTGGCGCCGACGACGAGCGTGCCACGCTGTTGATGCGCTCGCTCTACGCGCCCTTCGTGCGCAACCGCGACCGCGTGTTCGTGATGGACGTGCGCAGCGCGGAGCTGACCAAGTACGCGGCCAACGCGATGCTGGCCACGCGCATCAGCTTCATGAACGAGCTCTCGCGCCTGCGCCGAGTGGATGGCGCGGACATCGAAGTGGTACGCCAGGGCATCGGCGCCGACCCGCGCATCGGCTCCCAGTTTCTCTACGCGGGAGCAGGCGATGGCGGCTCCTGCTTCCCCAATGACGTGAAGGCGTTGGCCGGGTCTTCGGCCGAGGCCGGCGTGCCCTCGCGCATCCTCGAGGCGGTCGAAGCGGTCAACGAGTCGCAGAAGCACGTGCTGGTCGACAAAATCGTTGCCCGCCTGGGGCCCGACCTCACGGGCAAGACCTTCGCGGTCTGGGGCCTGGCCTTCAAACCCAACACTGACGACATGCGCGAGGCGCCGAGCCGCACGGTGATCGGCGAACTGGCGCAGCGTGGTGCACGCATCCGCGACTATGACCCGGTCGCACGGGATGAGGCAGCGCGCGCGCTGTCGCACATCGACGCTCTGCAATTCACGGACAGCGCCGCAGACGCGTTGGCTGGCGCCGACGCGCTGGTCATCGTGACCGAGTGGCGCGAGTTCCGCACGCCCGACTTCGAGGCGCTGCGTGAGGCGCTCGCCCGTCCTCGCGCGCACGCAGGAGTCCACGAAGTCTTCCACGTCCGCCAGGCGCTGCGGCGGAAGCTGCTTGATCTTCTCGATCAATACCTGTTCGGTTACGGTCATCGCATCGACTCCTCTGCGGTGGGGTGTCTCGTCAGCCGATTGACGAAACGGCAATCACGCGACTTCAAGCCTGTGGTTGTACATGCCGACGTCACGCCGA
>Ga0163144_10005962_pt1 | contig 27002 bp, 49 predicted proteins | sample OliLak19BULKMAT1_FD_123175 | JGI IMG/M metagenome (GOLD analysis project Ga0163144, IMG submission 123175) | Freshwater microbial mat bacterial communities from Lake Vanda, McMurdo Dry Valleys, Antarctica - Oligotrophic Lake LV.19.BULKMAT1 | ecosystem: Environmental > Aquatic > Freshwater >...
ATGCGACATGATTGGAACCATGAATGGTACAACCAACGGCACAGCCCTTGCCGCCCTCCCAATATTGTCCCTTGATTATTTCGTCAGCCTTGGCGTGAGCGCGTACCCGCGAGAGATATTTCTTCTTGACGGCAGGGTCAGCGTGGAAAGAAAGTAGCTTGTTCATTGTGTTTTTGGTTAGCGGATTATTATTTTCAGTCCACTTGTAGATTTCTTATGCGGCGGGGTGATAATAGAAACCTCCCCCGTTCCCTCGTCGAGTAAATTGAAGGGCTCCTTCACGGCCCTCAGAAAGGTCTCCCGCTCCTTGAGTTGAGCGGCGGCGTCCTCCAGGATTTTCAGGCGCTGGTTATACACGGGGTCGCCACTTGAGGCGTAGTCGTATTTTGTCCCGAACTCTGCCTTTTCAATATCGTTTCCGAGGAACTCAAACTTCGTTCCTGGAAATTTTTCCGCTTCGGTGAGGGCGTTCACCATGATTTCCTTTCTGATGCGTTCACTCGCGCGCTCCATAGCCTTCAATTGGATGAGGACTTTAAGTGGGCTTTCGTTTCCCTCTTTGACCGCCGTGATCACCTGGTCTGAGAAGTGATCTACTTCGGTGGAGGTATTGGCGAAGAGGTGTAATACCCCGGTGGCCGTTGTCGGGAGTTGATCGGAATAATCTTTGTCCCGAATAAAATATTTATCCATATCAATGTTGTTTAGAAGTGGTCCGGGTCGCTGTCTATATTTTTATGCTCGGCCCCCTCGGTGTGGGCTGGGTTCATCATGGCGGCATATTCTTTTGATCCTTCAATTTTCTTGCGCAGGAACTCCGGCAGGGCCGCAAATATTGCCTGGTCGAAGGCGTCGAAGGAAAGCAAGCGGGAAGGGTTCACCTGGGCCGGGCACTCAAACCCTTTCGGTAATGTGGCCACGCTGGATATCTGAACATAAGCATTGCCGGCGGCGCTCATACGATGGATGACAGATAACATGCAGGGCTTACCGAGCAATTTTGAAACGTCAAATTGTTTGGCCTCATCTTCGGTGAACGCCTTCCCGCGCCATCCTTCGAGCATCTTGCGCAGGCTGGCTTTTTCGTGCATGGATAGGGTCAACTCCTGGGATATAGAAAAAGGTTGGGGCCCCTTTCCGAAGTCGTGAGTTTCTTCGGGTGTTTCCCACGATAGGCGCACCTTGTTCACCTGCTTTCCGGCATAGAGGCCGGTAGCTTCGATGATGGTTCCGATATGGATCATCTCATAGCAGCGGGCTATGTGATTGCCGGCGGGGATCAGTACGCGGGGCTGGCTGTTGTTTTCTGCGATAATTGGCATAATTGTTTTTATTTGTTGGCTAAAAGTTCTTTCGCTTCCTTGAAAGCTGCGATCTGGCCGTTGTTGAATATTCCCTTGATTTCCAAATCAAGGAGGTCTTCGATCAGCGATTCAGTTGTTTCATTCTTGGTCTGGATGTGATAGCAGACCATTTCCATAATTTTTAGTCTGGCGGCGGTGATGTCTTCTGGTTTCATGGCTTTGTTTTTAGGTTGATGGATTTAGATACTCTGGATCGGTGTAAGGGTTCTGCCCGTATCGCCCCGCATCTTCTATCTGGCCCTGAATCCAAGCGGCGCGCTGGCGTAGGCGTGAAACTCTTCCGGCCTTAGAATGGCGGCGGTCTTGTCCCGCTGCGAGTTCTTTGTGGAGGCGGTTAATTTTCGAGGACAGGAGCAGGAGTTCTGTGGTATGGTTCATAGGTGCGGGTTTGTTTGATAACGAGAGTAAAGGTAATACGTTTAATGATATATGCAATAGACAAAGGTAAAATAACTCAAATATATTTTGTGTATCGCTAAATAATACTACCTTTGTTCTATGGGAAAGAAAGCAAAAACAGGGCGAAAGCCCGTAGAACCCCCTGAAAAGGTCATTTTAGTGGGTTTTTACACCAAACAAAAGGTAGTCGATCGGAGAGGAGGGATGGACAAGATACGTCAGAAATGCAAGGAATTTGTTGAGGCAGAATGATGGTTGAAGCCACACGTTAAGATATACCACGATTATTTCAACCTCAAACCAGGTGACTTCATTGCCTGCGAAAGCTGTGGGGCAAAGGTTAAGGGGTTAAGCCCTTACTCACATTACTGAATAATCTTAATGTTTTTTAAGGGGGCAAGGTCAACGGAAGCACTGGAGGAAGCGGGGAGAATTCACACGAACAGCCTACCGGATGCGTTCGCCCAGGATGGCAAGACTTCCCAACTCAATCCCCTATTTGTCGAAGAGATGATGGGCTTTCCGGAAGGCTGGATGGAATCACCTTACTGCATTAACTAAAATGGACTCTTGAATAAAATGATTGGGTGTAGTCGGCCTTGCCCGGAGAGCATCTTTGAACTATGAAATTTCCAATACCACACTTTTCAACCCCAGAGTCATATGCCTCTTTCATTGTGTCAAAAGCATCGATAAGTTTTTGATTTGAGATAACCAATATCTTGCCATTGTATTTCTTAACAAATTCAGCTTGGTTATCTAAATAATATTGAAAGTCCTTTTCTGACATTTTCTTTATCCCTTAACTTTTTAAAGATACAAATATACTAGTTATTTGGCTATGACAAATGTCATTTTAACGAGCAGAAAGTCAATAAGTTACATAGCTGTCGGCAATATTGTCACTTTGGGTTGTCTGTTCAATCCAATACTCGTTTTTCAGTCCACCGTTACTTTGTCCTCTGGGTCGCGGGTGGGAGAGTCAGGCTCTTTTGCATTGCTTTGGTTTGAGAAACTACGGGTACTTACCGGATTATACCCTGATTTGGGAGGACTAGCCCACCAAATTTTTTTAGCCATAGAAAAAACAATATCTTTGCCCCATGCGCAAAATTTAACGGAACCCCCCAACAACTGAAACCCCCCCCCAAGGGCGAATAAGGGCGGGGGATTCTTTTTCAAATATGATAATCCAATTATCAAAATTAACAGCCAACCCCTCGAACCCGCGCCTGATAAAGGATGAGAAATTTCATTCCCTCGTCGCCTCCCTCAAAGCCTTCCCCGAAATGGCCACCGTCAGGCCGATCGTCGTAAACAAGGACTACCTCGTGCTGGGCGGAAATATGCGGCTGCGGGCCATGAAGGAGGCGGGATGGAAAGAGGGTCCCGTTACCGTCGTGGACTGGCCGGAAGGATTGCAACGGGAATTTATCATCAAAGATAATGTCGGCGTCGGTGAGTGGGACTGGGACACGCTGGCGAACAGTTGGGATGCTGATCAGGTGACCGAGTGGGGTTTGGATATACCCGGATTTGATATGCCGAATGGAAACAAAAACCAGATAATGAAGATAACTTTTAAAAGTCCCGAACAATTACAGAGTGCAGAAAATGACATAACGGAATTAATTGACATGAAATATAATGGGGCTTTCTATTCAGTAAAGTGAGAAGGGAAAACAACGCATGAACTACGTAAATGCCAAATCCTAAAAACATTGAGGGGCAGGGGTTCCAGACCAACCCCGAACGCATCAACAAGGAAGGCCGCCCACCAGGATCGCGCAACCTATCGACGATCCTGCGCGAGATGCTCGACGAGCACATCGACGTAGTCATCGACGGCAAAAAGGTAAAGAAGCAATTCAAGGACGCCATCATACGCAAGCTGATAAAGAAAGCCAACGACGGCGACCTGCGCGCGATACAGGAAATCTTCGACCGCGTAGAAGGTAAGGCCAAACAGGAAATGAAAATAGACCAAACGCTGGTCGTGGTAGAATTTGGGGACGCTCCAAAAAATAAGGATTAACCCCCCCTGGCTTCCGGATTATCAGAAAGAGATAATCTACTCGCCGGCCCGGTTCACGGTCACGGAGGCATCGACGAAAACCGGAAAGACCTTTTCACACCTCTGGTGGCTCTTTGAGATGGCCTCCCGCGACCCACAGCCAAAGGAGGGGGCAAACTATTGGTGGGTGGCGCCGGTATTTTCACAGGCTAAGATAGCCTTCACCCGCCTGAGGATGATGATAATGAAGTACGGCATCTATAAAATCAATGAATCAGACTTATACATTCAGACCCCGAAGGGATCGGTGATATGGTTTAAGTCCGGCGAAAAGCCTGACAACCTATACGGCGAGGATGTCTATGGGGCGGTATTCGATGAGTTCACCCGCGCCAGGGAGGAGGCCTGGACGGCGCTGCGTACGACATTGACAGCAACGAAGGGGCCCTGTAAATTCATTGGGAACGTGCGGGGTAAAAAGAACTGGGGCTATAAGCTGGGCGTGAAGGCCCGCGCCGGCACGGATGGCTATCAATATTTCAAGGTCACCGCACAGGACGCGGTACGCGAAAGGATATTAGATGCCGAAGAAATTCAGCAGGCCCAGCGTGATCTACCTCCCGATGCCTTCCGGCAACTATACCTTGCCGAGGCCCTTGACGACCAGGCCAACCCCTTCGGTATAGACTTCCTGCGAAGGCAGATACAGCCGTTACCGTTATCTGTTTACCCTACGGTAGCCTTCGGCATAGACCTCGCCAAGTCGGTGGACTGGACGGTAGTTACGGGATTGGATGCAAAGGGCGGCATCACCGTCTTTGAGCGCTGGCAGTCGGACTGGGCTCAGACGCGGGTGCGGATAATTCAGATGGTGGGACAAAAAAGGGGCTACATTGACTCTACCGGCGTCGGTGACCCTATCGCCGAAGATATAATCAGGGTATGCCGTGGCATAGAGCGCTATCATTTCACGTCCAAGTCCAAGCAGCAGCTCATGGAGGGGCTGGCCTCCTCGATCCACAAGGGCGAGGTCAGTGTCCTTGAGGGCGTCATGTTTGAGGAGTTGGAGGGCTTTGAGTTTGAATATTCACGCACAGGCGTTATCTACCGAAGCACCGTACATGATGACTGCGTATGTTCGCTGGCTTTGGCAGTGCAAAAGTTAAAAGAAAAAACCCCTACCTTGCGGGTAATACGATGACCCACGCCGAAGCCATCAGACTGCTGAAAGAAAACCTGGACAAAGCCCCCGCCCGGGCCCGCTCGTTTTCTATATCCCGCGACATAGCCGAGGCCCTTGTCCAATGTCATAAGCGGCCAATAACAATCAGGAAAGAGGACGTTAGCTTTGTCAGTTGGTACGACCAGACTACGGCCGAGGAACGAGAAAAAATGAAGGCTCACTTAATGCAATAAAATTTATGAAAGATTTTTGGAAAGGCTACAGGCAAGTTCTATCCGGTGCGCTGGTCATGCTAGCAACCGCGCCGGCGGTGTTAATCGTCGTGGCCGTGGCAACGCTCCTAGTGAAATATATTTGGGCGGTGGCAAAATTCATCTGGATGTGGTAGGGCTTACCGTCAACGGTGTCCATACTTATTGCCCCGACCGCTGGGCCCTGACTTCGACGGACATCTTTCAGAAGATCATCCCCACCGGGGAGCTTGACAAAGACCCGCGCGACCGCGACCCCGTGAAACTTTTTGCCATCCTCACCGGCACCTCCTACGAGGGGCTGCGTGATTCGGAGGACTACAATCTGGAGGCCGCCGTTTATGCGTTGACGAAATTTGTCTATGAAGAAAGTCGTGATTTTGCATCCCTGCCCATTCCCTTATCTCTCCGGGTAGGGGGCAAGACGCTTGAAATCCCGCGTGATGTTGGTAAGCTCACCATAGGCCAGAATGCTCATGTAAGGCGGGCGGCCGCCGGGGTAAAAGATGCCGCCGCGGTCATGAGCCTGATCGTGGCCATCTATTTGCAGCCCCTTTTTGATGCCGGGGCCCGGGACGGCAAGATGGTCAAGGCCCCCTTTGATTTTGACCGCGCCTTAGAATTAGAAAAAGATATATTACTTTTGCCTATCGTGAACATTTATCCGATAGGTTTTTTTTTCTTGTCGCGGCTAAAGAAATTTGGGGCCGGGCCCTGGCACAACTCACTCCGGACGATACAGAGGAAAATTCAAGACGTGCACTTATCGCTAAGATCGCCGAGGCTTCACGCCTGGATGGATTTTTTGAGGCCTCACTTATAGACACCTATGCAAAAACATACGCTATGGATCCCGATGATGTTTTTCAGAAAGATTTCAATACCATATTTTTGTTCATCAACCTGTGGAAGCAGCAGACAGAATATGGGCAGCGGTTCCGGGCGGTGGAGAAGACCATGAATGAAGTAAAATGAAACCGGCAGGATGGATCGAATTACATACCACGATGTTCTACTGGAACGGCATGGGTTATATAATTTTGAGGCGCGAGGCGGGCATGGTGGAGGTCAAAGATGATAACGGTAAGAAGTGGGCCTGGAATATACGGGCCGTTGAAAACATGATGCGATGATTAACGATGAATTAGAATTTCAAAGATGACGCGATGATAAGAACGACAATTGAAAATGTAGTAGACAACTTGTCGAAGCCTTGCGCCTTCTACTATGCTAATCTATATGAAGCCTCCGGTGACCTGGGGATGGGAACCTTCTCCGAGGGCAAGGATATTTTCTTTGTCTATATCCCTCCCTTCGAGGCTACGGACGACTACGCCCTGAACAGACTGATACACACAAAATTTCCTTTGCAATTCTTCCTCATGAAAAAACTGGAACTGCCAACATCTGACTACCGAAGTGAAGACGTTGACCCCGTTATCGATGAAATGAGGGAGCTGGCCCGTGAGTTCATCCACTCCCTGCAGGATGAGGCCGTGGTGGAGAAGGGTGGCCCCGCGCGTGGCATCACGAGGACAACGATAACAAGTGAGTATGCCTGGCAGGACATCCACCTTTTTGGTGTGAGCGTGCAATGTGAGGTGCCGATTATGCAAAATAAAACAGGTTGTGTAAACTAAAATAAAAACAATAATGAAAACAAAACTATTAGTTGTCGCTAAATGTGCGGTCGTGGGCCTGCTTGCCTATGCCTGTGGGTTTGTCTTTGGCAACATTTTTCCCGTGCTGTTATATTCTTCCGGCTTTCTATTCGGGATTATAGCGTCCTATGTAATGAGAAAGCAATATGACAAAGGACATTAAGGCGGCGGTACTTTATTTTCATGTGCTGATGACTAAGGGCAGCGAGAAGCCTTTCGTGCAAGGCGAGCCCTGGACTTATTCACCTGAGAAGGTCATCAAGAAACCAAGAAAATATCTATCGTCATGAGCCTCACCGTCACGCAGCGCCCCGATCAGAGCAACGCCTGGGTGGCAGGATATAATCCCGTCCTCTACAAGATGCAGCGCAAGGATTATTCTATCACGGCGGTAGCCTCCTCGGGCGGGGCCCTGGCGATAACCGTGTCCACCAATCTAACAACGCTGGCCACCAATAAAGGCGGCCCCGTTGTCGTGGGATCAGTTCTTTGGGTGACCACCGACAACGGCATTTATAATGCGGCCTATACTGTTGTCACCGTCACCTCGGCAGCCTCTTCTATCGTCACCTTCGGGGCCGGCACCTATATATCGGCAGCCACGACGGGGCATATCAATCTCGCCCAGCGGACGGGCTATCGGGTGGCGACAGAAATATTTGCCGCCAATGGCGTGGCCTCGGCGGCGGTGCTGTTCACGATGCAATTCTCACCCGCTAAGTCCGGGGCCGTGACGATGGACGTAGCCATTACGAGAAACTACCTGCAGCCGGAACCCTTTGCGTTTCTTTCCACGACGACAAACGCGGGACTCGTTTCAAAGCTCCGCACCAATACGGTGACGTCCTATCAATTCTATATCAAGTACACCGAAACGTGGATAGGCACTAACGGCGTGGCCTCGGCGGAAACACAAGTCGATGACACCGCCGCCAGACATTATATTGTGACGGCAGCGCGGCAGATCGGTGAGCTCTATGGGGGGTACCTCAAAGAATATTCCGAACCCAACGCCACGCCCACAAGAAAGTTTCTCACAAAATTCTCCTCCCCTCCCCTGTGGCCAGGGCGCAAGTTCACGCTCTCCTACATTGATTCCGACGTCTCGGCCACGGTAAGGACGTTAATAAAAAAGAAGCGCTACACGGCGGCAGGCACGTTGAACATGGCAACTTATGACCTGCCCGAATATGCGGGGTCTACCGTGAAGAGTGTCTATGAAGTATTCGAAGACCTTACTACGCCATACCAATTATTGTATGACAAGGAAAACGGGGCCGGCACGGCGTGGTCAAACCTGGGGACGGTCACCCCGTCGGCCGTTACGCTTGCGGTGGCGGCAAGCTCCAAGATGAAGCTCTATCCCGTCCAGTTAATTCTTGGGTCTACTTATTCTATGACCGTCAGCGCCACGGTGGCGGCCGGCGCCGCAGCCGACACCGTAAAAGTTCGTCTGACGGCGGTCACCTTAGATGCAACGGTACGCTATACCGTTGACAGCGTCAATCTCTCACAGGCAACGACAACGGTGCTGACTTTTGCGGCCATCCTGCCGGCCACCTCGGACACCTACTACATCGGGCTGGAGGTCATCCACAACGGGGGCACCACGGCCCGCACCCTCACCGTTGACTATGCGCGCATAACGATTCCTGTCGTCAATAAGATTGAGTTTCAAATTGTCACCCTCTCCTCCACCATTCCGGCAACGGAGACGGTGGTGAGCGAAACATTAACGGGAGTAGTTAAGGCGCTTTGTGATTCGCCTATTCAATTATTCTGGAAGAACACCTTAGGCGGGGACGCCAATTATGTATTTGATTTCTCCCAGGACTATACCACAAAATACACCACCACAAAAAATAAAAGATATGTTTGTTTTGCACAGAGCATTTCCCTTTCAGACTTCGAGGCCATCAACGAAATAAATACGCTGGGTGAAATCTATGACCCGGCCATGATTGAGTTAACCACCGCGGTAAATAAAACGCAGGGCCGCAACGGGCAGCAGGTATATAGTGCCGATGCCTCCGGCAATAAGACGGGGGTGATTGTTATCCCTACGGAAATCAGGACGCGCACGTTCCAAACCCGCCACAACATGGAGGTATTGATTGAACTCCCTGAGAGCCTCCACCCGCGATGAACGTATTGCTCATAGCCACATCGGGGGAATACACGGCCGTGGATTTGTTCCCGGGGACGGTGATAGCCTATACCGTCACCAAGGTCGACATCGGGAACTTAACGGCCAGGGGCGTGAGCTACTCGAATCAAATTTCTGTACCCAGGTCGCGTACTAATGAAATTCTTTTTGCCCTCGCCGCCGGTGAGCCGGTATCGTCTTCGCTACAATATAATTTATTCGACTGCAAAATGATTTCTAATGGCGTGGAAGTACTCACAGATGGCAGGTGTGTGGTGAAGAAGGTTGACGCCGGGGAATATTATCTTGAGATTTATGAGTCTATGTTCAACATATTTACTTTTATAAAAGGAAAAGACACTTCGTATCTTAATTATATAGCCACTACGGGATGGGCTGGGCCCTCTCAGGATACCGCCCGCACGAATACCACGGGCATAATATCGGCGGTCTTAAATTGGGGCCGGGCGGGAGCTATTTTTCAGACAAACTATTTTCTCCCCTGTTTTTTCTATGGTGAGATGGTTAGAAAGACGCTTGAGCTTACGGGCCTGACATTATCGGGATCGATACTTACAGACACCAGATTTACTGATTTGGTAATTCCCTACGGCAAGGAGGATTTCTTTTATCCTGAATCTTTTGTGGAGCCCTATCGGCTTAACGTAGGGAAGAGCGCCAACACCTCTGTCGTTCCGTTAGCCATCGGGGCGGTTCACCGGGCGGTAATGAATACGATCGTCACGCAGGGGTCGGCGGCAATGTATAGCACGTCGGCGTATGAAGCTACTATTCCCGCGGTTGCCGGGCTGACTGGTACCTTCATGAATATCACCGGGAGTATGCGCTTTGATTTTTCCGCTTTCTGGCCGGCTGGCCCAGGGGGTGGCGACCTCTTCGCGGTACGGCTTCAGCGTGACCGTGGGGGGGTGGTAACTCCGATCGTAACATTGAACCTTACGGAGGCGGCCTATCCGGCGGGAGGGGATGCCTCTACTGGAGCCGTTCAGGTTTCCTTTCAGGCCGCGGATAAAATTTATATGGAAGTACTGGGATCAAATAATAATTTATTGGAGGTAACGTACACCACCGTCACAAACTTTACCCTCACGACAAATACAACCATTGACCGCACCTTTGTTGCATGGAATAAAATCCTTCCTGACATTTCGTTAACGGATTTGATACGTGATTTCTCTGTACGTTTTGGAATAGTTTTCAAACAAGTGGGGAACGTCCTACACATGAAGACCCTACAGGAAATTATCACCGACACTATCAATGCCGTGGACTGGACGAGCAAACGGGTAAACACACATAAAGACGTCACATCCTTCACTTCGGAGTACGCGCAGGTGAACGAATTTTTACATTCCGATTTAATTGATGACCCATTAGTAGGCCGTGGCACTATTGATATTATATCTACGGCCCTAGCTCCGATTAAAACGATATTCACTTCCGCGCTGGGGAATTCCATCACCGGGCCTGTAGGCGTTTACAACGTGGCTACTATTCCCGTTTATGATGCTACGAGCACGGCGATGGATACTTTCGCCTCCTCTCCGGGCCTGAGGGTGCTTACATTGAAGGCGCGCACGACGGAGACGGCTATCACCTTCAATGCGATAGCCCGGACAGACTACCGGCTGGCGTATTTCCTGGACACGGAAAAGGCAAAAGATACTGGATTTAAATATTTCCTATCCCAATTTTATCCTGCCTTAGGCCGGAGCCTCCAGCGTACGAAGATGAAGGATCACTATTACAATCTCTCTGAACAGGACGTAGCCGACTACGATCCGCATAAGTTGATTTATGACAACGGCAGTTACTATATCGTAAATAAAATTTTTACCTTCGTGTCGGGAAAGGTTTCAAAGGTTAATGTTTTCAGGATATGAGTGAGATGGTTATTTTGCGGGTGTCGGGGACGCGGCGTGAGGAGAACAAAGAAACTATTTTTAGATTTCTCGAAGTCGTCCGCCGTGGGATTATCTCCGACCAGCAGCAGAAGGGCCTCCGCTCCAGCGGCGAGAGTGCGGCCTCCCTTTCGATAGCCGAAAAGAACCGGGGCGCGGAGCTGCGGGGGTCGGCATATTTCCAGCAGCAGATCAAGGGCCGACGGCCGGGCCGCTTCCCGCCCATAAAAAGTATTTTGGAGTGGATCGACGCGAAGGGTATTTCTTTCGATGGCATATCTAAGAAATCGCTGGCCTTCGTAATCGCCCGCAAGATCGCAAAGAAGGGCACGGATATATTCCTGCGTAAGTCTCCAGCGTTAGACGTTAAGAAAATTGTGAAAACATACGAGCCCACCTTCAGGGGAGAGCTTATAAAAGCCAAAAAGATTGTCCTCCAGACAGCCATCCGGGGGGCACTGTATAAATCCGCGCAAGCGCTGAGAGTAACATGAGTGAGCTAAGAACGGTAGGCGGCCTTTCCCTTCGGCAGGTGGTAAATCGGCAGATAGTCATTAAATTAAAATACTACCCTAATCAGGACGGGCAGCAGCGGATAGGGTGGCGCACGGTGTTGCCATTAGACCTATACACCTACCGAGGCATTCAGTATATATTATGCTGGTTTACGGGGGGGTCTTCTGTTTCTGGTGGGTCTGGCTACAGATTATTTTTCACACAGCGCATCCATGAGATACAGGAGACGGACACAACCACCCAGCAGCCCTTTGCTTTGAGGCGTGAACTTTTGGCCAGCGTGAAACAAAATTATAAAGTGATGGCGTGGGTACTTTTGAAAACAGGAAAGATAGAATAGGCTGAACCGTCGGCGGTCAGTCAGGTTCTTTAATTTTTATTTTTTATGTCGTGGCGGAAGATACAGATAAGATCATCTATGAAATCGTCATAGACGATTCTAAGGCGCGGGAAGCTACCGACAAACTTTCAGGGGCGATAGGTGGCGCTACCGAGCAAAATAAAAAGTTCGGCGCAACGGTAAAAGATAACAGCGCCGCTATGGATGTGTTCGTGCCCGGACTGGGCGGCGCCATTTCCGGATTGAAGGGAATGGTAACATCTTCGCTGGCTTTCATAGCCACGCCCATCGGGGCCGTCGTCGCCACCCTGGGTCTAGCGGTTGGGGCGTTGACAAAATACTTCAAGGGCTCCGAAGAGGGCCAAGATAATCTTACAAAAGTTGTAAATATTGGGAAGGTAGCCTTTGAGCTTATTGGGCAGGTGGTCGAGAACGTCGGTAAAGTCATATTCCAGACGCTAGAATTCTTGGGGGGCGTGGCGGAAAAAGTAATCGGGTTTATTTCCGATTCTGCCGGCGCCTCATTGAAGGCCGTAAAAGAAGCCGCTATGGCTATCTCAATATTGGACGATGAGATTGAAGCTAATGAAACGCGCTTAATTGAACGGCGTGCGGCCGTGGACAATAAAGTGCAGAAGCTACGGGCGAATGCCCTCGACCAGCAGGGGGCGCAGAAGAGGGCGACGATACAGGAGGCCATTAAGTTAGAGCAAGACCTCGCCGCCGAAGAGGTGGCCCATTTCCAAAATAAACTTAAACTTTTTGATGCCGAGCGCACGGCTGCGGGGGACATGACGGAGGCAAAAGAAATTGGGCGCGAGGAGGAAAAGATTGCGCTAAATGAGATTGTAAACGGATATTTTAAGCGGGGGTTGGCGGGCGACTTTGAAGAAGATCGGAGGGTTAAGGCCGCTATCGCGACTTTGCAAAGTTATAGAGAAGAAGAAACGGCATCCAACAAGCTAACCGAAGGACAGAAGAAAGATCGAGCGACACTCGCGGCTGCTATCATGGCAGCCGATACGGCAGCATTTTCAACTACACTTCGTCTGAAGAAAGAAGTTGAGGCACTGGATATTGAAATAGAGAAAGCTGCCGCCGAAAGGGAGGCGGCGAAGTTTGATAAGGCTAATGCGGAACAGAAACGGTTAATAGAGGATGTCGAGATAAAGAAAGTCACTTTAGAAAACGCGAAGGCATCGGGTGAATTAGCCATAGCCATCGATCAAAAAGCAACAGATGACAAAATAAACAACTCATTAAAAGTAGTAAACGCAATATTTGCCGATGCTCAAAAAACGGACGCCATTGCAAAAAAGCAGTTTTTAAGTGAGAAGGCATCTTATTCCGACAGGATAATTTTAGTTCAGGGCTTCGGGTCAGCCCTGCAACTGCTTGGTTCAAAAGTTCGGGAACTTGCCATCGCGGGAATAATTATTGAAAAGTTTGCCGCCATTTCGCAGATATGGTCTGCCACATCGGCGGCCAATGCTAAAGCGGTATTAGCCTCTCCTCTTACTTTTGGGATGCCGTGGGTGGCGATTAACACGGGCTCCGCCATTGCGAGTACCGCGTTAGTGATAACTACGGCGGCGAATTCTTTATCTGGCTTCGCCCGCAGCGGCGTTGTCTCAGAGGGTGACGGCTCACCCATCCAGCGCGCCAACGGGGACAATAGATTAGTGACCGCCCAGGTGGGCGAGGTGTTCCTAAACAAACGCCATCAGGATATGCTCGGCGGCGCCGCTACCTTTGCCTCCATCGGGGTGCCTGGATTTGCCTCCTCCGGTATTGTTTCCTCGGCCCCCTTTGAAACAGCGGCGGAGGGGTCGCGGTCAGCAATAAGCAGAGCTCTGCTGAACTCTATTCAGAATATTCCCCGAGTGGCTGTTGTGATCGAGGACGTGGAAAACCTTGTTGCCCAGCGGGCGCAGATACTTGAGCGGGCATCACTATGAGTGTGCAGGAATATTATCATAATGGCATCATGAAAGACCTTTTGAATCGTGGACTGATTACCCCCACCGTGTACCGGTATATGGATTATTTCATTGAGGTGAAGGCCCTTGAGATGAAGGGTGTTAAGACCTCTCATGCCGTCGAGCAGGTGTCCGACAAGTGCCGCGTCTGCGAGGATACCGTCTGGAAGGCCATGCGCAAAATGAAGGGGTAAGGGTACTATACATTTTTAAATAGAAAATATTCATCCTAAGGGCTTCACTTTTGAGGCGTGACGGGAAAAATTTCTATTGTTGGCCCCATCGGGGCGGTAGAAGAAAACGGCAAAATGGCCGGTGTGCTACTGATTAACGTCATCTCGCAGGTAAAAGCCCTCCCCGCAGGAACTCAAATAATTGAAGTTAACATATCCTCCCCCGGCGGATTGGTGGACGAAGGAGATAATATCTATAATTATCTTGAGTCCCTCAAAAAAGATTTTGTAGTCAACACCGTACAAATAGGACACATTGCGTCGATAGCAACAAAGTTATTTTTGGTCGGAACTTCCCGCGTTGCTGACCGTGCCTTTGACTTCATGATTCATAACCCCTGGGTAGACCCGGGGCCGGGAGACTCAAACCATCAGGCTGATATTCTTGAATCCTTATTGGCTTCGGAGGCCTCATTAAGAAAATTCTATTCTAAAGTATTGAATATCACCGAAGAGGGGCTGACTCCTCTTATGGATCAGGAGACAACGATCACCCCCGATCAGTTGGTGAGTTTGGGATTTGCGACATCATTAAAAAATAATCAATTAGTCATGGCAATGAAGACAGAGAAAAAAGAAAAATCCCTGACCGACCGGATCAAGGCCCTCGCCGAATCCGTTGGCATAGGAAAAATTAAAGGCATGGACGTGGCCCTCATGGACGGCAGGATGCTGGTCGTGGAGGCCCCCTCGGAGGATGATATGGTCGGCGCTGCCGCCACCATCGACGGGGCACCGGCCCCCGATGCAGACTATCAATCCGCCCCCGACGCGGCGGGCGTGAGTGACGTTATCACCGTCAAGGGTGGTAAGGTTACCGCTGTCGCCGAGGCCCCGATGGCGGTCGAACAAAATGCCAAGATCGAAGCTCTGGAAAAGAACCTGGCCAGCCTTACCGATGCGGTGAGCGCCCTGGTGGAGGCCGCAAAAGGTGGTACCATCGAAGCCTCCGTAAAGGAGTCAGAGAAGAAATTTGCGGCCCAGATCATGGCCCTCCGCACTGAAATAGGCACTACGCACGAGCCCAAAAAAGGGGCCGTCGTCTATGCCCAGTCGGTAGCAAAAGAACAGTCCTCCCATCGGTCAATCTCCCAGGTGATGGCAGAGAAGGCCGAGGCAAGAAAAAAACAACTTAACGGAAATTAAATTATTATGGCAGCAAGTCCAGTACTAACCAGTAACTACAACGGCGACGTCCTTGATTACATCATCACCGAGGCGGTGGTGAATAATGAGGCTGTAGAGAAGGGATCAATTTATGTTATCCCCGACGTGCCCGCGAAAATCTCCATCGCCAAGATGGTTTCAACGGCTAACCCAATCGTTGACCGGGAGGCTATGCCCACAACCAAATCGGCAACCATAACCTGGTCTGAGGCCACCCTGACGCCGGTGGATATGATGATCTACGTACCGGACATCAATCCACGTATCTTTGAGGCGGCCTGGAGACCATTCCAGCCTACGGGGGCACTCCCTAACAAGGTTCTTGACCCCAATATTCAGAAGACCTTCGCCGATGTTGTTCTGCGTCAGGCGCAAAAGCAACTGGGAAAAGTATTCTGGTCTGGCGACACCACGTTGGCGGCATCTAACCCGCTGCACTTCTTCAATGGGTACGTCACCCGGTCGGCAGCATCTTCAACAAACATAGACGTAGCCAATTTAGGGCTCATCACGGCGGCCACCGTCATCGCCATCCTGGAGGCGTGCATTGCCTCTATCCCCGATGCCCTGTTCGGTGATCCTGATTTTGTCCTGCACATGAAAACGAGTGCCTTCCGCGCCTATCAGGCGGCGGATCGCGCCCTGCTCACAAAGGGGAGCCCTACCTATGGCGCCGCGGATCAAATGTATGGAGGCAAAGAAATCCGCCACTACAGCGAGTTTCCTGCCAATGTCGTCCTGGGCTGTCGGTCTACAACGGGCCCGGACTCCAATCTTTACGCCGCCACCGACAAGGTAACGGACGTAGAGAATTTTGTCATCGAAAAATTACGCCCCGAGGGAGAGCATTATTTCCTAAAGGCCCTCTTTAAGATGGACGCAAACTTTTCCATCGACAGCGAATCAATTTACTACATCGGCTCTTAATCCAAAAATATGGCAGCTATCACAGTACTAACAGAGTTCAACGCGATATCAGATAACAACTCTTACGCGGTCAAGGGGCTCAAATCTTTTACGCAAATATTTGCCGCCACTTCAATCCCGCTTTTGCGAACGGGGGCGAAGGAACAACACGTCTGCTATGCCGCCCTCACGGGTGCGATGACGATTAACTGCGCCACGGTGGTGGCACAACTACGGCAGTTTGACGTCGTGGTATTCCATTTCTCTTCCGATGCGTCCATACGGATTATAACTTTTGGCACAAATATGAAACCTCTCGGCACTTTGTCCACGATAGCCTCGGCGGATGCGCTGGCCACCTTCATGTACGACGGTGTTAACTTAGTAGAACAGTCACGGTCAATTAATTTGGCCTAAGAGATATGGCAGCGATAACCAAGATCACAAGGGCACAGGGGGAAAACGCGATACTGCGGGCATACGCGGCAGTGGATGCGCTCGTATTATCTTCCTTCCAGGCCCTCCCCCTTCATGTAAACTACGCAGCCCTCACGGGGGCGATGACGATTAACGTCACGCTAACGGCGCTTCAACAATTTCAGGACGTTACATTTTATTTTACCTCTGACGCTACATCGCGCACGGTGACACTGGGCACGGGATTCCTTCAGCTCACCTCAATAGGGATGACGGGAACCACGTTTTTAGTTCCCGCCAGCTTAGACGCCACGGTAAGAACCGTCTATGACGGCGTGTCTTTACGTGTCGTGAATTTGATGATAGGGGGACGGGGACGTACTACCGAGTCCCCAGCTTACGCCGCTACATTGGAAGTAACAGACCAGTTTGCGGTGATGCACATTATCTCTCCGGCCCAACTTACGGGGGCGCTGACGATCAGCGCCACGGCGGTGACAAAGTGGGTGGTTGGTGACGAAGCTGTTTTCCATTTCTCAACCGACGGCACACAAAGGATAGTAACATTTGGGGTGGGAATACTTTCATCGGGAACCGTCACCATCCCTGCTTCCAAGACGGCGACGGCACGGGGATTTTTCAACGGCACTTCAATTTGTATTCTTTCAAGAGAAATAAGTCTCTAAATATATGGGCTGCGGAACAATTACAACGGGATCAGTTTTACCATGTGCCACACCATTGGTTGGCGGCATCGGCGGGGATTCACGTCTGATCCTATGGAATCAGGCAGAAGTATCTTTCACCGAGTCGGGGTCAACGCCGAATCTATTGACGGGAATAACCTTGACGGCGGGCGCGTCGGGCTATCAGTTTCAGGGCTATTTGGTTTCGTTGAAGCCGTCGACAGATATTGTCGCCGGCCCCTCGGGACAGAATCTTCTCAAGCACCGCCTAGCGTTTGTTGTTTTCGAGAACACCCAGCTGGCAAAAAATAATTTTCAGACCATGATGGGCGGTAAATATGTAGCCGCCTATGAAAATAACGGAAAGAATTCAGATTCTTTTGAGATCGTGGGCATAAACTCAGGGCTGGTTTTGAAGCCTCAGAAAATCCGCGACCTACAGGAAACCGGTGGGGCTTATGTTCTCTTACTGGAGACCCTGGACAATGAACTGGAGACGAAGCTGCCACAAACTTTTCTCTCCACAAACTATGCCACCTCCCTGACGGCCATCAATGCAACCCTGTTCCTTCCTACAGTGACAACCATATCAGCCCTTTCTCTGGCGGCGGGTGGCGGCACGGCGGAAACGATTACGGGAACAAACTTCTGGGGCTCGGCAAACCTTTCTTCAGAGGTATCATTGGTACAGTGGGTGAACCAGGCCACGCAGGCGCTCACCACGCAGACAACCGTGACCGTTGGATCGACTACATCTATGACCTTTACCTCCGTGGCTCTGGCGGCGGGGTCTTACCGCCTTCGGGTCACCACGCGCAAAGGGGTGACCGATTCCACACAAATAGCAGTAGCAGCATGATAGCAAAAGTAAAATTTAAAGAACCGGGCGTTACGATCTGTATTAACGGGCAGCGTATGCACGCCGGGAACCTCACACAGGAGGACTATGAATATCTGTTAAGCTGGAATCCAGAGTATGCCTCACACTTTGAGCCGGTGGAAGAAAAAGCTGAGGCACGGCCAAAATTAAAGCAAGATGGCAAGACCAAAGAAGAGTGAAGAAGTTGACGTAGATCAATTGGAGATACCTGAAAAAAGATATATGCCCCGCAATGGATCGGTGCTCATGCCCGTGACCGCCGACGGTAAAACGGATTGGGTGGCGGTGCCGTCCTCCCGCTTCGACAAGGCGGCGCAGGATACGCTCCTCAACTTCTGGGATAAATGCCGTCAGGCCAACCCAACATTCAGCATCGAAGCCAAAATTGCTAAACTCCTCATTGAAGTAGTTGAATGATCTATGGCTACAAATACTCTCCCCTATTAATTCGCGTACCTACATGGATAGACAGGCGCTTCCAGATTCAGGGTTACGATTCAGATAACCTATACCCCCAACGGGCCAAGCAGGTACTAAACCGAAGCTATACGCTTAAATCGGCGTGTGCCCGTTACTCGGAGTTCATCAACGGCGAGGGGTTCACCGACCCGATTTTAGCGGGAACAGTCGTCAACCGCAAGAAGCATACCGCTAACGATATGCTGGATCACATAGGCAACGCCCTCTCCTGGGCGAATGGATTCTATTGCCACGTGGGATATAACCTGGCTTACAAAATCAATTCCGTTTCAGTAGTTCCCTTTGAATTTAACCGGTTTGGGATGCCCGACGAGGATGGAAATTTTTCAGACATAAAATATTCTACAAACTGGGAGCAGAATCCTTATAAGAATATTCATGCACAAATGGAAATCTTTGACTACCCTGTTTTCAATCCCGACCCCTATGTAGTCAAAGATCAGATTCTCGCCGCCGGCGGGATATTAAATTATACGGGTCAGATTTTCTACTGGACTCCCGAAGAGGGCGGATATCCGAAGGCTACCTTTGACGCCGTATTCGATCAGGCGCAGACGCAAAGTGAGATAGGGGTATTCGATCTGGCTATGGAACAGAACGGATTCAAGGCCGGCCATGCTTTGATGTATCCGGGGAAGTTCGAAACTAAAAAAGAGGAGAACGACTTCAAGGAGGGCATAAATTCTTTCACCGGCCAGGGGGCGGGCGGTACGCTCATTATTGAAAACCCCGGCGGCACGTTGAAGGCTCAGGATATTATCGCCCCTCTGCAAATGCAGAACACCGACGCCCTTCATGTGAACGTCGACAAGCGCGTGAGGAATGCGATAAGGACAAACTTTGGGATGCCCCCTGAAATTTTAGGTGAGCTGCCCGAAAGCGGGATGTTCAACCAGCAGCAGATGCAGGACGCGTATATCTATTATAATTCTCTGACCCGTAATGTCCGCAATGTGGTCGCCAGGCAGATGAAAAAGATTTTCGATAACTGGCAGACACCCCTTCCGGGGGACTATTCTATTATAGCGCAAAAATATTTAATCGAGCAAACGGCGATAGGGAACAATGGTTGAAAAATATCTTATATCTAAGCAGGACGTGGTAAAGTTTCACCCTATGGCGGAAATCCCACAGGTGCGGTTTGACCCGTATATAATCAAAGCGCAGGAACTGGATTTGAAGCCCGTCCTGAACGACTCTTTGTATTACGATTTCCTTTCAAAGTTCGACCAGACTGCAGACCCGATGTATGACGCGTATAAAAACCTTTTGAACGGCACCACCTACACGTATTCGGGCCAGACGGTGGAGTTCCCCGGCGTGAGGCCTATGCTATGTTCTTTTGTCATGGCCCGCTTCGTGGCTATGAACCAGACAAACGTCACCCGCTATGGGGTGGTGAACAAGATTTCACCGCAGTCCGAGCCGGTCTCTCAGTCCTCTATTACCTATTTGGTCAACGGGTTCAGAGCCGATGGGGTCGCCTATCAAAATCAGGTGGAACAATTTCTTTTAACTTTGCAGACTACCTACCAAAAATATGGAACCTTCCCTTCAAGTGTGCAATCACGCACGGGGGTAAAGTTCATTAACTCGGCGGGGGGTGGGCGGTCGGGCTTCGGCGGATGGTGGAACGGTAATTATTATCCTTAACATATGGCACAGACATCATTTTTGACCTCCATTAACGGGAGCTATTCTCTTGGGGGCTTTACCCTGATCCTACCGGCGGCGCTGGCGGCGAACTCGGAGATATTTCAGTTCCGCTGGACAAATACCACCCGCTTCGCGGCCATACATCGGGTGCGGATTTCGGCGGTGGTGAGCACTACCTTTTTTGCCGCCGGCGTGCCCGTGCAGATAGCCCTATTCAAGTCCACGGCCTGGACGGTGGCGGGGACGGGGGGCACGGCCGTAACGATGGCGGCCCTGAACAAGAAGCGCACGACGATGGACTCGTCCTTGATTGCGGCTGGTGACATACGCGTGGCCACAACGGCGGCGCTGGGTGCGGGTACCAAGACCCTCGAAGGAAATGCGCTCGCAACGATAGCGGCGGCGGCGCCGATTACGGCGTCTTTGAATGGGACGATCATCCCCCCTTCGACATATCTATTCAACGCCGACGAGGGTGAATATCCACTCATCCTGGGCGCTAATGAAGGCATCTCCGTGCTGAGCGTGGCCGTACCAATTACAGGGACATGGACGGCGGAGATAGTAGTGGATTGGACGGAAGGATCAGTAATAATGCGGTAAACTTTGCTTTAAGCGTCTACACCGCCCCTGCGAGTCGGTGACAATAAAAATATCATGAGCGCCATCGTCTTAGACCCATCCAGAGAAGTTCCGCTGTACTTCCGTGCCAATCGTAATGCGGTGGCGCAGATACTTTCTTTCACCGACGCGGTGGGCAACCCCTACACCGTGTCAGGGAAAACATGGCAATTGAATATCAAGAAGCGCAAGGACGACACGGCCAACGTCTTGCAGTTGCTTTCCGGCACGGGTCTGTCGATAGGGTCAACGACGATAACGATTTCCCCGACGGCGGCACAGACCTCTATACGGGCGCAGGAATACTACTGGGAGCTATTCAATGTCACCGACTCGCAGACGTGGATTTGCGGAACCTGTTACGTCCATAACGGGATCTTCGACGGGGTTGCTAATTCTATTTCGACGACGATAACGATAACCGTTACCACCTTCACCAACCCCATGACCACCGAAGGAGATATTATTGTCGGCGGGGCGGCGGGTACTCCTACAAGGGTGGCGGCTCCGGCGGCGGGATTAGTTTGGACGGGAAACGGCGTGGGCGTGGCGCCGACTTATCAGGCGCCCGCCGCCGGCGCTCCCGCATGGCTCCTTGCTTCTGGCGGAACATTTACAGGAGCGAACGTCATAGCACAAGGAGCAAATGCGTTATCTTTCACAGGGTCAGGTGGAATGACCATCAATTCTGGAAATGTTACCATAGGCTCTGGATCAAATACATGGGAATACACCGCCAGCAATGGGCAACTAAAAGACAATGGTAGTTATTTTGTATTCAACAGAATTGATGGCTTTGGCATTTCTTCAGCTGGCACAAGTACAATTCAGGTTGCCGGTGGAGGCAACGTTCTCATACTTACAACTAATAACGGAAATATCCAATTAAATCCCGGCACTTCGTCTGTTATTGTGAACGGCAACCTAAAACTTTTAGGCGTTGCCCCGGCACAAACCACAAACGCGCAAATTATTGCGAACACAAATAACTACGCCATAGGTGGGGCAACTTCATTTAGGATTTCTACCGACGCGGCCCGAAACATCACCGGATTAACCGGCGGGGTGGACGGAAAAATACTTGTCATCAGAAATATTGGGGCCTTCACGATAACTTTTACCCATGAGGACGCGGCTTCTACGGCGGCAAACAGGGTCACCGCTTCAACAGCGGCATCTATTTCATTGCTTGCTAACGGATGCCTAATCTTGCAATATGATGCGACGGCATCGCGGTGGTTTGATGTGGCGTTGAGATAAAAAATAAAACAAAATATAAACAACCCAAATATGAGGTTGACATTTAATTTTAAACTAAAAGATTTATCCGGCAATGAGTTCGCAAGTGATGAGAGCACGGCAAATAAGGTGGTCGCCGGTTTTCTATCGCAAATTAACAAGGGCAACGCTATTAAGCTATGGGACTGGGCGCTGAAATTGTATGGGGGAAAGGGAATTGAGGTTGACGATACCGACTACAAAATCATTGAAGGGCTAATAGAAACTACGGAAACGCTGCCGGCCCTGACCAAAGCGCAGTTACTCTTATATCTTGAAGATCAAAACAAAAAGAAGTGACAGAACAACTAATTTTAGACAAGTTCCTGGTTATTGCCTTCGGGTCAATTATCACTGTCTTGCTTGCCGTCATCGGCTATTTCTTACGACAATCCAATGAAGAAATTCGTACAATGCTAAAAACCATTAACGACCACGAAACAAGGGTAACCGTGACCGAAGCTGATGTAGCGCGACACGATGTGGCGATCATGAAACGATCGGATGAGTTTGAAACTCTGCAGCGGACGATTATAGGGATGATGCAGAAACTTAAATGAGACCCTCAGACATAGCGGCTAAATACGTTGGCCAAAAGGAACTTCCCGGAAATGTCTGGGCTGACCAGGGGCTTGGCAAGAGCCTCCACGGGGCCGGCCAAAAAGACGGGGAGCCCTACTGTGCATATTTTACGGAGGTGGTTTTTAAAGAGTATTTTGATTTTATGTTCCCCCCCGTGGAGTTAGTAAAAGCAAAGGGTACGGTAATAGAACATTCAAAAAAGTGGAAGGAAATGGATACCCTCTTTTCTGCTTCCGCCGTCCAGACGTTTAAGAATTTTGAGAAGGCCGCCTATGTGACCGGCATCCTCCCCGCTATTGACTGGCTCGTGATATGGAGAAGCTATAAAGATGGCCTGCCCTTACAGACCGGCCACGCCGGGGTGGTGTGTTCGATAAATGAAAATGACAAATATCTTTTTTCTTCCGTTGAGGCCAATACCACCGATGGGACAAAGGAAAACAGAGAGGGTGGCGTGGTGGCTATAAAGCCTCACCGGGCTTCACCCGACGTTCAGAACGGATTGCGTGTGCTTGGCTTCGTTAAGATTATATGAACATGATATGAAGGTAACCGATAAGACAGACTTCAGCTGGGTCAACTACATGAAGCCAACGCCTAAGAACTTAGTGAGGTTCACCACGTTCCTCCGGGATACGTTGGCGGCTAGTGCTGGTATCTCGGTGATAATGGAACACGAAACACTTGCCACCATCTTTGCCTTTTCTATCATAGCCGTGGGGCAGTTCTCCCGGTTTTTCTCAAGCATAGCCGAGGAGGAGGTTAACAAAAAAACCCCGGACGAATCCGGGGCCTAACCTAAACCCTATGAAAAACACACAAAGGTTATGAAGGGTTTATTGTATATCCTAATCGTTGTCGCTGTTGTGGCGGGTGTTTATTTTTGGACAGAATCTGTCAAGGCAAAAAATGACTTATCACAAAAAGACAAAGCCTATGCCCGGTCGCTGGACAGTCTCACCCGCGTAGGGAATACCTACAAGCTGGAGGTCTTAAGATTGTCGACCAGGATCAATCTTTTGAAGGACTCTTTCTTTGTCCAGTTGGCCCAAACAAGGGCCGTCCAGAGGAGGTATTTAGACCTAAAAAATCAGCCCGTTAAGAAGTACTCGGATCAGGGGCTGGACTCCGTTTTGGCTACTCTGTATCCTTCTCTGTCTTTGAGATGAAAGTTCAAGAAAAAGTATGCGAAATCAGCCTAATTTAAGCCCTCCAAAATAATCCTGCATTGAGAAGCTATGATTCAACCATAGGGCGGATATCCCTAACCCCGGAGGTTATTTCTTCGAAGATGGATTCAGCCCCTTCGAAAGAGTACGCCGTCCACGCCTTCACCCCAAAGTCCTCATCATTTGGTTCAATGAGTTGGTATTTTTTTGGCCCCATCGTCCAAAAGAGTTTTAACCATACTTCGAAATCTTCACCATTTTTCCAGATGATGGCTTTATCGTTTTCTTTGATATTTTTCATGACAGCTAATTTACAAACGTTTGGGCAGGATTCACTTAAATACCCAGTCAATAAGGAAATATTATTTCGAATGATAGCCGAAATAAAAACCTGCCGCGTGGCGGATACCCTTATCAATTTTCAGGCCGACCAAATTAATCAGGGCCTCCGCATACAACTCGCACAGGATTCACTCATCACTGTACAGGGGTTTCAGATTAATAATGCCGAGGCTTCCGTTGCCGTCTGGGGCGAGAGGTATTCCAATCAGGTAGAGGCAACGGCGGTGGAGCGGAGGGAGAAAAGGAAATGGAAATTAATCGCCGTCACGGCAGGGGTGGTGGTGGTTCTTCAGTTTCTCTTTCGCTGAGTTAGGATACCGCACCACCGAATATATTCCTTTTAATCATTCTCACCAGCGTCCTCAGCCTAGCGCTTGTCTGCAAGAAGCAGGTCATCGAAAAAACCAGCAGCATCACGACCAGCGCCAGCAGGGCGGCGATGCTGTGAGTAGTCATGAAGTCGTCAATTTCATGGCCATATATTATGGCCGTGATGGTTCCGTAGACGATGAGGAATCCGGCGAGGACGGTGTAGAGGAGGTGCTTCATTTTCTGGTTATGGTGAATTTAGATTTCAGTCTTTTAAACAGTTTGATTTTTGTTTTGAAGTGTATGTTTACCTATATTCTCAACATTTTCCATCTTTTAATCTTTTACAAAATCATAAATTTTTGGAGCCGAACATATTCCTTTAAGCAGCTTAATGCTTGTCCCTGTTACTATGCAGGTGACGTGAGGATGGTGATTCTCGCATAGGTACTTCAGTAATGGCTCGGCAGCCTTCTTTAATGCTTCCCTTCTTTCTTTTGCTTGGCTCCTTGGCTCCTCCGCGTCTAAAAGTTGAGACGAAAATCCGTCAACCCAATTATCAAATTCAATCTCCTGCTTTTCTGCTGTCGTTGCCTCTAATGGACATGCGTCTGATTCTCTTTGCCAGAAATCCCGTAGCAAATTTCTTGGATTCCTGTCCATTACATAGCGATCATTCATCATCTCGTCTTTCATTTTGTTTGGGGTTTAAATATACGCAATGTGTGTACTTGGTTGTTACCAGCAATAAAATTTTTAAAACTTTTTTTCCTTCCCACATCAATTTTTTCAAAATTGTAAAAGGATTTGTTCATTGTCGTAATTCGTTTTATGGTTTGACCAAATGGCTTCTGTGGTTTTAAACATTGTCCCTTGCATTTCTTTCATCGGTTTAAATGGTAGCCAATCTGCTTTTGTGTTCTCGCAAACTATTACTTGTCCGTTTCTACTTTTACACCAATCCGAAAGGGCTGCAAAGTTTATATTCTTATTGCTCATTTTGTATTCGTGTCCACCAAATTGATAAGGTGGGTCAATAAACCAAGTTGCATCTTCATTTTGCAAATCATCATAGCTTTCAAGTCTTATTTCCCAATGCTTTATTTTATGCAAGTTTTCTACAATAAAATTAAACTTTTCATCCATCCTTTTTACTGCGAAACAACTTGCAGTCCTTCTCATTCCAGTAGTGCCATCTTGCACCATAAATCCCATAAACTTTCTTTCAATATCTGACAATTCAAAATCATCAATAGTTTGCCCAGTATCTAATCTTGGCAGTTTTAAAATATCATTTTCACTTGCATTTTTTAAGTAATTCCATACTTCAATTATCACAGGATATTTGTCAACCAATAAAACATCATTCTGCCAATACTTCAAACTATACCTTGCACTGCCTGCAAACGGTTCTATAATCCGTTTATGCTTCGGTGGTGGATAGTAATCTACAATCTTTGACTTGCTACCGTAATAACTAAACATAAAAAAGCCCTCCCACAAAAAGTTTTAAAATTTTTACAGACACATAACAAGGGCTAAAAGAAATAGGGGGCTTACCTGCTTCTAACAAACCTTTGTGCTGTATCGAACTTTCGTTTTTCATATCTAAATTTGTGCTGTTAAATCCCCCTACTTCTCTTAGCCCCGATACGTTAGCGGTCATTGCGAACTAACTTTACAGCCCTATCAATCAACTTCATTATTTCGGTTATTGACTTTTTAGGTGAGCCATCTTCATCTAAATCAGTTATGTAGGTTTCGATTAGATCCTTGATTACTTGCTTATGTTCTTGCAACGAACCGCTAACATCACCTACCAAAAAGGCGGGGCTTTGTGTTTCATCAGAAACATTTGTTTTTAAATTATCTTTCATTTTGTTTGGGGTTTAAATATACGCAATGTGTGTACTTGGTTGTTAGCGGTAATGCTAATACAAGTCCTCTGAGAATAATCTGTTACCTCGAATTTCTTTAATATCCATTACCTGATTTTCTCTTAATGCAATAATTAGTGCTTCCTCTCTGCTCACAAACCTATTTTTGGAAGTCAAAAAACCTTGTTCATTTTCCCCACTTTCCGCATCTCTTAATCCAGTAACGGCACATTTGGTATAAATGCAATGTCCGTGCCTATGTCCGCTAAATACTAATCCTGTTGGGCAGTTTTTTGGGTTTGTACTTTCAAATGGTATTTCCTTTTTAATTGGAATTTCTTTATACCAAACGGCAGCACATATTATTCGCTCCGAACCCGTACTACCGCTAACAGCAGATAGGCAAAAAAGCCGTTTCAGTTTCATAAGAATATTTTTCATAAGTATTAAATTTATCGTTTCAAATTATGTTTTCGTTTCGGCTTCTTCGCCTATCTGCAAAACGTTAACGGTAATAAACCTTCTCAATAAAGCCCTGCTGCTGAGGCTCCACACACTCCACGCTCACGGGCTTTACCCAGCGCAACGGTTTACATACCGTTAACACCATGTTTAACCAATGCC
>Ga0163144_10005963_pt1 | contig 27000 bp, 56 predicted proteins | sample OliLak19BULKMAT1_FD_123175 | JGI IMG/M metagenome (GOLD analysis project Ga0163144, IMG submission 123175) | Freshwater microbial mat bacterial communities from Lake Vanda, McMurdo Dry Valleys, Antarctica - Oligotrophic Lake LV.19.BULKMAT1 | ecosystem: Environmental > Aquatic > Freshwater >...
GAAGCTACTCCGTAGCAGGAAGCTACTCCGTAGCAGGAAGCTACTCCGTAGCAGGAAGCTACTCCGTAGCAGGAAGCTAGGAAGCTACTCCGTAGCAGGAAGCTACTCCGTAGCAGGAAGCTAGCAAGATCCGTGCCAAGAGTTGGCATGCAGATTGCATATAGCAAGATCCGTGCCAAGAGTTGGCATGCAGATTGCATATAGCAAGATCCGTGCCATACGAGAAACCCCTACGAGGTTCCCCTAGGTGAAACCCCTACGAGAATCCCCTACTGTAATCCCCTACGAGAATCCCGTAGAGCCACTAAATAAATTATGTAGTTACAAAAAAGCTCATATCCGGTGGGCTAGTTACGATTTTCCTCATATCCGGTGGGCTATTTTGAAATCTTAATCGACTCAGCACTATCTAAATTTGCTTTACTTGTTTTTATTTTGTCCTCAAAAAGCTCTATTTGTTTGTCTATCAGGATTTTTTGGGCGCTTAACTTCCTAATCTCATTTTGAAAAGAGCCTATTCTTAAAACTTGAAACTCAATTTCTTGGTCTGCATTATATTTCTTCTTTTTGTATTTGATCATTCTTATAACCTCTTAGTCTACTTAGCAAGCGACCTGAAAAACTCTTTAGTCATAACTGTCAGTGGCCCCGTTGAAACTGAACGAGTAGAGCGAGTTCTCGATTCCATATAGGGGAAGTAAACTTCAAACTTTCCTCTGAGGCTAGGGTTGTTTTGAATCAGCCCCATATAAAAGCCCTCCTTAAAAAATTCCCTATGCGTAGAGGAAGCCAGGTCATTAAAATACCTCTCACTAAACATTACAAAGTTGTGAATATTTGCTAATTCCTCTGCTGTGAACTCTTGTTCTACAGGTTTATTTGATTTTGGGGTTGTTTGCGTATTCATACTAATACTTTCGGGTGATTCAATAGAATACTTTAGCTGTTTTATGGAATTATTTGATCTTAGATGTATATGAATCTAACTGTATTGCCCCCGACATTTTTCTATATGTCTAGGTCGTCTAGCTCTTCTTTAACTTTTGCTAGTAGTTCGTTTATCCTTTCAACTAACTCAGGATGAAACTTTAACAGTTTGGTTAATTCCTCTTGAATGACTAGTAGGCAAGGTCTACCCTCTTTTACCGATAAAATTTCCTCTATCTGGTCTAGTACTGAATCAGCGTGTAACATTATGATTATAATATAGTTAGTTTAATTACTAAAAAAGCCCTTCAAAGCTCTGTTGTAAAGTATCCTATCTAAGTCATTATATCTCTTTAAGTCTGAGAAACTCAAGCTCTAAGGCATAAATTTAAGATTGTACCCTGCTGGGCCTTCACTGACAGGCTTTCAAATGGCTGGGCCTTAACCTAGTACCTCTTAACCTAAACGCTTCCCTAGCCAGTTATAGGAAGATTCATCTGAATCTAAATAAGTAATAACCTCCAAAGTTATTTTTATTTAATTTTCTTTAGTTTTGGTTGTGCTCTCTGAACCCTAAGAAATCCTAAGATTTTGAAATCCTAAGAAATCCTAAGATTTTTTAATGGGGGTTAATTAGTGCCTAACATTACTTTCATGCTCTTTCATGTACTTTAATATCGAAGTCTCTAAATTTAACTTTAGGGTAAGGGATTCTAGCACTGCTATGTGAGACTCTTGATCATTAAATGCGTCATGCTCATGAATAGCTCTTTCGTATAGGTGTAGTGCTTGTTTGTAGTTTTGGATTGCCATCTGAATGTTTATCATATTGCCCCCGTTTTTTTCTTATAAGTATCTTTCGGCTGTTTTGAGAAATAACTTTAGCTCTTTTACATTTTTTCTATTTTCAAAGTTACAGTAGTAGGCATGTTAAGGTTAGCCCTCACATACATCGCTTGTGTCTCTAAATTTTCCTCAGCCTCTTGATCTGACTCTGCTATACCTTCAAATAAAACTTTATTGCCAGGCTGTAAGATGATTCTATATTCATCTCCCTCTTGAACTTGTATATCAGTTGATGTTGTCATTTTTATATACCTTTTGTTTGTAGTTATTTTCTAGCATCAAGAATCGTTACGGCTCTTTCAACTATTACTTTAATTTTCTTCTCTGCTGTACTTAAATCAGTTGCATCTATATGCTTCAGTTCTGATAGAATGTCACTAAGTAATTCACGCACTTCACTTGTTTCTACTTCTTTCATATTGCCCCCGTTTTTTCTTCTTATAGTAGTATACGGCACAATCTTAAAAAAACTTTAGCTATTCTTTTGTAGCCGCGTTGATTATTCCTGCTTCAATCATGTCTTGTGCTTGTCTACCAAATGCACCTTGTAGCGTCCAAGCCATGCCGGTATCAACTAAATACTGCCATGCTTCAATCTGCTGCTCTTCTGACTCAGCTTCAACAAAGCCCTCTGCTATCCCTACCGCTGTAAAATTGTCCATATAAATACCTCTTTATTATTTTCTTATAGTAGCATACGGCTCTTTTATCGAATTACTTTAGGAAAAAATTTAATTAAAATAAATTAAAATAAAGCTCAAGTATTTCGTGAAAGATGCCGAAATATACATATAGGCACAAAGAGGTGGGAGTCCCGAACGGGACAGGAAGGACGGCGCACCTGCCTTCGATTTTTTGGCGCGATTCTTGCATGGTTAGATTCAAATGAATCTATCTATATGGGAAGTCATACTTCCTAATAAATTTTTTCTTATGCCCATGCGATGTCTTGGTTTAACTCTTTAGCCTCCACAATAAGTTTTCTTAACTTCCAATAGTAGTTTGTGACCTGTTGGCTACTTCTACCTAAATCTATAAAATTACCGTTTTGACTTGCTGGCCTTACTAAGCTCTTTACCTTAAAGCCCCTTAGTGCTATCTCTAAATCCTCTGGGCTAATAGATCCACAGTAGTCCACCTCTATTCTTAATGCTTGCCACAAGTCTCTAAAATTGGCTATGCTTAAATGTAGATCGCTCTCTGATTCTTTATTAGTATTTACAAAAATATCTATTGGCATATTGCCCCCGTTTTTTCTTATGTAGTATCTACGGCATCTTTACCTTAAAACTTTAGGCTATTCCTCTTAAATCGTCGAGAATGTTTAACAGGTAGTTATTAACATCCTTTATCTGTATGGTGGTATCAATATGAAACTTTGAACTCTCTAAGTGTTTTCTAAATTCTTGAACTGCCTTTTCAGCTGATGCTATTCTGTTTTCTAATGTTTGATTATCATTTTTTAGCTTTTCACTGTAATGCATGATCTTCCTGGGTTTTTTCTTATATTAGTACTTACGGCACCTTTAGCATAAAACTTTAGCTATTTTTTAGAATTCTTTTAATGTATAGATTCATCTTAATCTAACCGTTAGGCACAGAACTTGCATTTGCAAGAATCGTGCCAACTACTTACATTCCTCCATTTTGGCAGTGTGCAGATAGTATGGCTACGAGATTCCTGTAGTCCCCTTTCATGCATCGATCTAATACTGTTTTGATTTCTTCGTCGCTCCAGCCCTCTTCTTTAGCCGATGCCTTAAATGCTCCCATGAGGCTGAAGGCGTTGCCGTCAATCCTGGTTAGGTTTAAGGCCACTTCTTTATGAACTAGCTTTTCCATTATATCCCCACAATCTTAAAATATTTTAATCTCTTTATGCCATACACTTATGCGATTCCCCTCAGCCTGTTTTAATTTTGGTTTGATTGCTTTAGCACATGGTTGAACCCTCTCCATACTCTTTAGGCAATCCGCAACTAACTGATCAAAGTTGATCGGCGCTTTGTTGAACTTCTCTACCTGTGATGCTGGTACAGTCCAGATCCCTCTATCGTCTTGTCTGCTCATTAGATTGCCCCCCAATTTGCTACTAGTCCTTTTGCCATGTGCTCAAGAAACGGCTCTATTTTTTGATTTCTAAAATCCAGTTGTCTCAGTACATCCGCGATCTTTTTTTGTTCGTGGCTAGGGCAGTTTAGAATTGCCTCGATAACTACATCCGAATCAATAAAGTGAGGCGTACCATCCAGCCCTGTCAATTCCCATGAGGTTTGTTCAATCTGCTTTTCCTTGAAGAATGTTTCTAAATATTTTTTGCTCATGTCTTGCTCCTAGTTTTTGCCTGTATATACCTTACGGCTGTTTTATCGAATTACTTTAGGAAAAACTAAAATAAAAAAAATTAAAATAAAGCTCAAGTATTTCGTGAATTGTGTCGAAAGTATTCTCTAGGAGAATGTAATGACAACCCTAACACAAATCGCAAATATTCTACAATTAACAGATATCAAAGTGTCAAAGGACATGCCCTTCGTTGATCAAATGGGAGGAAACTGGGTTTTCTACGGTTCAAGCAAATCATACAACAATGCCTGTGCTAGAGTAAACATCTACATGCAAGTTGGGGTAACATTCGACAATAGCCAAGTTAGAAACTTCAGAGCAGTAGTTCAATCAGCCGAATTGCTTAAGTAAGCAACATAAAGGAAAATACAACGCTCGTTTTTAATTAAAATAAATTAAAATAAAGCTCAAGTATTCCCTAAAATCTGCCGAAAAGTATATATAGGCACAAAGAGGTGGGAGCCCCGAAGCGGGCAGGAAGGACGGCGGGGTAGCCTTCGATTTTTTGGCACGAAACTTGCATGCCTGAGATTCAAATGAATCTAGGTAAGCAGGCCCCAAGCTGGGAAGGGGTGCCCCATCTTCTCATGGTGCTTCCTTTCTCCATGCTAGGCTGTTGATATAATTATTTACTTGCCCCGTGTCATTAAAATTCTTGTTTAGATCGTGGCGCTTAGTCCATCCGGTTGGAGTAGATTGTAAGATGGTTAGCCCGAACATGATAGAATTGAACTCCATGCCCTTACCTTGCGAAACTTCATAAATAAAATTCTTATCGAACTCTCCAAATCTTACCAGGGTGGGAGTCATAAAATTAGGCATACCGTTATATTCTTTACGAAAAATTTTACCTATATCTGCTGGCGACCTTGGCATGTTAACTCCTAGTTTTTTTGTCTTATATATCTTTCGGCTGTTTTATGGAATACCTTTAGCTTTTTTTTCATCCTCTTCTCTAAGTTGTCTAGCTATCTGCTGCCCTGCACTTTCCTCCCCTACCGTATCGCTATACTTGCTTTTTTTGGCGCTGTTTGCGGTGAAGTACTCTAAGCACTTTTCTAAGCTGTTACCTATAGCTTTATAGTTCTCTCTATGATCCCCCTCTAAGATGTAAAAAAATTCATAGTTATTGCCCACTACCAGGGCAGTAGTGATCGCCCCGTATGCAAAATAGTCCCCAGTATTGAAACTGATGTAAAACTCTTTAGCCTCCTGTGAAATCTCGTTAGTTGGTCTAAGCTCTAAGGGTAGGTCATTGTAAGTGATCATCTTTAGTCCTCTGTTTTCTTGTATGTATATCTTTCGGCTGTTTTATCGAATTACTTTAGGAAAAATTTAATTAAAATAAATTAAAATAAAGCTCAAGTATTCTGTAAAATCTGCCGAAATATACATATAGGCACAAAGAGGTGGGAGTCCCGAACGGGACAGGAAGGACGGCGCACCTGCCTTCGATTTTTTGGCGCGATTCTTGCATGGTTAGATTCATTTGAATCTTAATAGAACGGAAAAAACTAGGGAATTTCTTCCCTAGTAGTTTTTCTTATTCCCAGTAAATTTTACCTGAAACCGCTCCCCTTACTTTTGTCAGTCCCATGTCCTCCATTAGTGAATCTTTTGCCTTTCGTTGGTGAGCTGCTACAGCTTTTTTTCTTAGTGAAAGGTATTCAGTGGGGTTACTTGCTTCAGTTATAACCTCGCCTGTTTTGTTGACTCTAACTGATCTTTCCATTGTGTTTTTATTTTGAAGTAAAGTATATTTTTTCATGTTAACCCTTTTTTAATTAGTAGGCTTTTTTCTCTTATATATACATACGGCACAAATTCAAATTTACTTTAGCTTTTTTTATAATTATTTTTACTAAAATTTTAACCTGATATTCTACTATGACGAGATTCATATAAATCTAACTCTAAGGAGTAAAAGACTTGGCACGATTCTTGCTCTTGCAAAAACTGTGCCAAGTCGGGGGATCTTAGTCGTTATAAATTTCTCAGTGCATTAGATAAAACTACCGCAGGATCTTCCCCTGTGATGTCGGTAGCCTTAAAAACCTCTATTGCTTTAGCTTTGTTGTCACTCTTTACATATACCTCAAAGTCTAAATCAAATTGCCTAGTCTGGACAGTAAACCACACATCTATGTTACTGTTGTTTAATGCTTCGATGATTGAATCAGGATCATCAGTTTGGCCCCCATACCACCCGTTTTGTAAAGTCTCTTCGTTGATCTTGACTAGTCCCAGCCTATCTAAATCAAAAAAGTCAGGGATCGCCTTGTTGTCATTCTTGCAGCTCTCTAAGACACTCTCATCATAGGCCCCATCCTCACAACATTCTTCACAAATATAGCCACCCTCAGCTTCAACAAAAAACGGGGGACTCCACCCATAGCCGTCAGGGGAGGTGCGTAAAATACAGCTACAACCTGCACATGTGCTATATTCATCACTATAGCCCCAACTAATACCAAGATCATCAAAGTCTAGTACCTCATCAAAGTTAGCATCATGTAGATACTCCTTATAGGTAATTTCGTTCAAGGTAGCTACAATCTGCCTCTTGATATGGGTATTACTAGGATGTAGGGATTCCTCAGCCCGTAGGTCTTTCAGCTGGCTTTGTAATGTCTCACCACCACTGAGATACACCTCTGAAGAAACTGGCCCAGCATAGCCATTAAGGAAGGCGTTGAGTTGCGCTAGTTGCCTATTAGATTCTATCACTACAAACATCTGATCATCTGCATTACTTTCCTCACACTTTCCGAACCCAATTTCGCTGTTGGTGTAGACCTTACTAAAATCGTTAGCTAGTGTTTGAAGGTCACTAAATATATATTGCTTCATGTTGCCCCCGTTTTTTTCTTATAAGTATCTTTCGACCTGTTTTAAGGAATACTTTAGTAAATAATTTTTTTTATTAGATTAGAAATGGCTTTAGATTATTTGCGGCTTATACACCACTGGTATAGCCCCTATCATACAGCTTTGTAAGAATCAGCTCGATAGTATCTATATGAGAAATGAGGTGCTAGATAGTAATACAGCTCTCTAGCACCTCATTATATAAACCTGAGAACCCTTATTATGTCCATATACACGCTAAAAGTAAAGAGATTAGATCGGATACAGCCTAGACGAGCAACAAGGAAGTTGACAGACCTAAACTTTCACACCATAAGTTACAGAGATAACCGCTTCAAACGGTTAAGAACTAGACAGACTCAGATCGATAGTATTCTATCAGAGAATGATTTCATCCTTAAAGATATCTACTAGTCTGAAGGTACGGGGTAGCCAGTCTGCCCCGTATTAAAATAAATTAAAATAAACTTAAATAAAGCTCAAGTATTCTCTAAAATCTGCCGAAATATATGTATAGGCACAGAGAGGTGGGAGTCCCGAACGGGACAGGAAGGACGGCGCACCTGCCTGTAATTTTTTGGCACGAAACTTGCATGTGCCTAGATTCAAATGAATCTAAACAAGCAAAAACCCCAACCAGGAAGGGGTGCTTTCCTGGTTGGGTAAACTGGTATTTTTTATCTGTTGGGGTGTCTTACTCTTCTATTGTATTTTTTTCCTCTGTTAGATGGTTGATATAATTATTTACTTGCCCTCGATTCTCAAAACTCTTACTAAGATCGCCACGCCTGATCCATCCGTTTGCAGTGGACTCTAAGACGGTAAACCCGAACATGACAGAATTGAACTCCATACCCTTACCCTTTGAGACTTCATAAACAAAGGCATTGTCAAACTCTCCAAATTCAACGATGGTGGGAGTCATAAAATTAGGCACCCCGTCAAACTCTCTACGAAAAATTTCACCTATACTTGCTGGCGATCTTGGCATGTTAACTCCTAGTTTTTTGTCTTATAATACTATACGGCTGTTTTACCAAATTACTTTAGCACTATTAAAATTTATTTTTTATCTACCCAGAGTACTCAATTTGCAAAGTTTCTAAAATTGAAGAAACTAAACCGCTCGCAGCTTCCCATGCATCGCTAGAATGGGCCTCCCCATCTAAGAGACCTTGTAAAAGGTCTTGATGGTCACTCACCTCGAACTCCATCAAACGACGAACTAAACAAATCATGCCTAGCTTATCAAATCCGATCCCGTACTTGTTAGATATACAGGTATCTCCCACCATCAAAGGAACTGCATGAGGCCCTACTGTAAGGGTTGCAGCTTCTAAGTGTGAATCTATACCCATATTGACCACGGCGGCTAGTACTCTAATTTCTACCGGATCCACTAGCTGCATGTCATAAGACTCGGGCAATCTCTCCATGAGAATTTCATTAAGATGATCTTTTTTCCACTGGACTGTACAAAGGTATGGAAAATCTCCATGCTTGTCTGCTAGTCCCCATTTATTTTTTTGCTTTGGTGTTGGTGTGTTCATATTGCCCCCGTTTTTTCTTATACATACCTTTCGGCTCTTTTATGCAATACCTTTAGGAAAAAATTTAATTAAAATAAATTAAAATAAAGCTCAAGTATTTCGTGAAAGATGCCGAAAAGTATATATAGGCACAGAGAGGTGGGAGTCCCGAACGGGACAGGAAGGACGGCGCACCTGCCTTCGATTTTTTGGCACGAAACTTGCATGGTTAGATTCAAATGAATCTAGTAACTAGGAAAAGATCGCTTTGTTAGGTAATCGGCTGAATTGCGAAAAAACTTTAGCTTTTATTGCTGAATACTAAAAGATAATTCAATTCCTACTTTTGGCACGATTTTTGCATAGGCTCTGGGGTTACTCGGTAGATACCTCTTAAGGGCTGAATTGTGCAGGGCTTCCAGCGCCTTTGTATAGGCTTCCTCAGTATTGGAGGCGTCGACATCGAACATGGCCTTAGAACTGGCTAGGCTAAAGGTTACTAAATAGCTTTTCATGGTGTTATCCTAGTTTATAGCGTTACGATTCAAAAGTATCTCTCTGATCACTGAGATAGTTTCTTCTAACTGTATTCTGGGAACCTTCCCCCTACTGCTTAAAATTAGGTGACAAGCCTCAATATTAAACATGAGTTTCTCAGTGTCTAAGCTCTTATAGTATTCTATTGAGTCCTGATCCGTCTCAGTAAATTGATCAAACATGTCTGTTATGCCCCCAAACTTTCAAGTTGTTGTTTTAACTCGATAATTTTCTCAAGTGCTGCTTTAAGGTCGTTAGATGATTGGATATAGGTCTGTTCATTTTCAGCGTTGATCATCTCAGATTCGCTAATCATTGCAATATCTTGGAAGTCTGACAGTTGTTTGTTTAGCTCTTGTTTGTTCATCTAACATCCTAGTTTTTTTGTCTTACAATACTATACGGCACTATCTTAAAAAAACTTTAGCTATTCTTTCAAAATCTTTTGAAGGTCACTGTTGAAACTACTTAGAGGCGCATACATTAAAGATGCATGTAAAACAGTTGCTTGCTTGTGACTCATAAAGGTACCTAAAGGCATCAGGACAGCCAAGGCGATATGATTCTCTTGGTCTTGGCTTGTGTATACCTCTGTAAATTTACCGCCTAGGGCTACAAGCCTGGACACTCTACGATCAAATCTTTCATTTGTTGCCTGGTAGTTAAAATCTTGATTCATAGTTCCCCTTTGTTTTTTGTTCTACAGTACTATACGGCGCGATCTTAGAATTACTTTAGGAAAAAATTTAATTAAAATAAATTAAAATAAAGCTCAAGTATTTTGTAAATTATGCCGTAAGGTATATATAGGCACAAAGAGGTGGGAGCCCCGAAGCGGGCAGGAAGGACGGCGAACCAGCCTTCAATTTTTTGGCACGGAACTTGCTAATCCTATTTCCATGCCATACTTAGATTGATGCGAATCTAAAAAAAATAACACTAAAGTTTTTTTATGTTTATGCCGACCTAGTATGCAGGAAAAAAAATTGTAAGATTTTAATGGCTATAATATTATGGCATAGATATTGATCTAGCAAGTTTCGTACCATGCGGGTTTCCGCTAGGGGTTTCCGCTAGGGGTTTCCGCTAGGGGTTTCCCCTACGAGTTTCCGCTAGGGGTTTCCGCTAGGGGTTTCCCCTACGAGTTTCCGCTAGGGGTTTCCGCTAGGGGTTTCCCCTACGAGAATCTCCTACTAGATTTTCCTACGAGTTTCTCGTAGGGCTAGTTTTAACTATGTAGTTGCAAAAAGGCTCATATCCGGTGAGCTATTTTGTAGTTGTGGTTTTGGTCATATCCGGTGACTAGGTTTCAATCTTCATCATCAAAGTCAGTTTCGGATTCATCTGCGTCTGAATAATTATCAGTATCAGTTTTAGGAAGTTCCTCAATAATTTCCAATAGTAATAAATCTAACTCTTCCTTTAGGGCTTCTAACTCTAGTAATACCTGAGTCTCTTTATCTTCAAACTCTTCTTCAGTAGTAATACCCTGATCATCAAGGAAGGCTCTTAGCATTTCCTTTAGGGCTTCTTCTATACCTTTACTCATAAGTCTATTCTCTATAAGAGTCTAAACAATGTCAAGTAAGGTACCCCCATATCTTAAGGATTACTTTAAATCTACTCGCTATCTCTACCTGTATCCATTTTTGGCGCGTCAAACCAAATTCCATTTTTATGGGCTACCCCTAAAAGCTCTAATATCAAATCAATAGTCTGGTCTAAATGCTCTACCTGAAAGGCTATCGCCTTTACTTTGTTAAAGTCTAAGCTATCTGTCTCTATATAAGAGTCTACTATACTGCTGCGAATGGTGCTAAGGTTAGTAGCCTGATCTGCCAGGGATTGAAAATCTATTTCTTTAACTACATCTGTTAAGCTCTTCATTTAAAAATCCTCTGTAGTTATACTTATTTTATTATTTTTGTTTAATATAGTGGGAGCCTTGCCAGGGAATAATCGAACTAAAGCCCAATTAAATTCTTTCAAAGCCTCTATCACCTTCAGTTCTAGGTTACTATCGTCACAATCTAGATCAAACTGTAGCAATATGTCTTTAACCGTAACTACCTTCAAGCTCTAACCTCTTCAGTTATATTAAAGGATTCAATCTCAGCCGATACCGCCTCAAACATATCAATGTTGTATCTTACATGTCTCTCAAAAGCCCTGTGTAAAATATCCACTTTTGTAGACTCCGAGAAGTTAGATACTAGGTAAGGCTTTACCTCAGTTAAAACCTCGTCTACTAGCTCCGGCGTCCAAGTCTCTACAACCGATACCCTGGGGTCTACATCTGCGTTGCCACTGCCGTCAAGGGCGTGAAGGATGTCTAATAAAGCAAACCTATCTTCATGGCCCTGCGCTGCTTTTAGAGCCATATTTACCACATCTCTTAAGTTCTTAATCATTTGAAATCCTATAAATTTTGAAATCCTATAAATTTTGAAATCCTATAAATTTTGACCTTTAAGGTTCAGTTCTAAATTCCCACACATGCTCTATGTCCGTACTCCCACCCTCTTGAAAGACTTTAGCTACCATTGTTTTAAGTTCCCCTCTTGAGGTAACTACTGCAACCAATACCCTACCATGTTCATACTCTACATCTGCATTAAAAAAAGAGTCGTTAGAATCAAACTCGTCTACTAGCTCCCTATGAGTCCAATTAGTAAAGCCTCTAAATCCATATTTTAGCAAGTGGTCACGGTCGGAGGATGAATCACTAACTAGATCATCAATAATTCCGTCAATAGTAAACTCTTTTACTATTATTTCTGGTAGTGTAGTTTTTTCAGTATTCATAAAATATATCCTTATCTATTATCATCTTTTTCAGGAATGTAAAACACATTACCAAGGCAATCTATGTGATATCCAGTAGTGTACTCCGTAGTAAGATCATCATACATCTCTAGGTATGTCTCAGAGCGTGTATACTCAATTTCATTAGCTTTAGGTACTGAGTCCATAATTAGACCTTCCCATGTTAAAGTTAAATGTAGCTCACTTTCGGACTCATCTCCTACTTCAACAATTACCTTTACTTCGTTTTTAACTTCGATGACTTGTCCGTCTACTATTACTATCATCTTAAATACCTCTCTGTCTCTTATAGGTATACTTTCGGCACAATAATCAAAAAACTTTAATGAATAATAATATACTCTAAAGCATATCTTTTCTGAGCCTTGATATCTTCTATTACCAGCCTGGGGCTAGTTTTTATACACTCTAAGGCTGCTGCTGCTGCGGTGATACCGCTCTCTCTCATTAGTAGGTAGTGAAATAATTGATTGCCCTGTTTAAAATTGGCGAGGTCGGTAATGGCAAAGGTCTGAGACTCTGGATGATCTCTATACACTAACATTGTAGGCTCTTCAATGAATTCACCTACTTTTTCTAACGCTGGAAAACTTTGAGTCTCAGTTCTGTTTGACATACGCACCTCTAAATAAAGTTATACTAATACTTTCGGCTCTTTAATCAAAAACCTTTAACTCTTTTTCAATTAAATGCTTACATAGATTGATATGAATCTTGTTAGCTAATGAAAAAAGGTAGGATAGTCCTACCTTTTTATTACCTCCTACGCTACTACTGTTAATGGGGCATCACTCTCTACCTCATTAACGGGCCATTGATCTGTGTCCATTGTATGAGAATATTCAAAGGTGCCTTCTGCGTCTACACCCGATTCGATTAGCTGATTGGCTAAAGCCCTTGCCTCTTCTACATTAGCTCCCTCAACTATTACACTCCTACACCATACTTCAAAAATGTTTACTTGGTATTTCATATTTAGCTCCTAGTTTTTTATCCTACATACCTTTCGGTACTCTAATCAAAAATCTTTAGTCTTTTATCTTAACCTCAGAAACTATTTTAGCGGCTAAATCCTCGGCACTGTGTTTATATTCTGTGAACTCTCCTATACCTGTGTATTGGATTTCTTCTTCTCTAGCCATCTCGATAAACTTTGTCGCCTCTTCTATAGTGAAAGCTCTCACCTCTACTTTAGCCCTAAGCTCCTTATCATAAGCCTTTAGGATGTCCTCAATGACACTTACTGCAAGTACATCAATGGGGTAGGGTCTGTGACTATCATCACTATCAAAGGATTGTTCTCTTATTGTTTTCTTGAGCTTCTCTATTAGTTGTTTTGTCATACTAATACTTTCGGCTAACTTTATTTAAAACTTTAGAACTTTTTTAATTAGTCTCCATATAAAATTTCGCCTAGACACACTGAAAAGGATTTCTCGAACCAGTGCCAAATCTCATACTTATCAGTTCCCTCGGTAAACTTATAAAAAGGCACCTCAAGGCACTCATCTTCATCTAAAGGCACTTGCCCAAAGGCTTCCCAAGTCATATTAAAATCTAAACACTTCTCAGGTATGTCGCTCGTTAGGTTATTATAGTTTATAGCTGCTCTCATTTAATTATTCCTATGTTTACAGTTCTTTAATCACTTCGATAGAAAAATCTTGTTCTCCTATTTCAAAATTAAATTCTCCCTCTATAGTTTCAAAACTAGGTTCTAAACAATAAATCTCTTGCCCATGTTGAAACAATACCGCATCTACATACGGCCCTGCGGATTCATCACCATTAACTACTTTGATGTCTACCTCGAAGCCCTCCCCTAAAGCTACTGTAAATCTACTTATAAGCGAGTCATCTGCATAGTCAGCAGAACCCTTGTCTAAGGATAAAACTTTATTTAACTCTGTAATGATTTCTTCTTTAAGGTGAAGTATTTTTTTGATTGTCATGGCTTTATATGTCTACCCCTAATTCTAAAATATCAGTTGCTTGAAATTCAAAGTCGCCAGTCGCTAAATTTTCAATTATGCTATTCCTTACAGCATCAAGTCCAGTAAGCTCTGTTAGGTAGGCTTTAACTTGCTCAATAGCCTCTTCTTTTGTATTAGCTTCTATACCCCCGAAAAAATCGGAAAACTTTAATAGGAAGTGGACATCAAACTCTTTTTTCATATTGCTCCTTATCTTCTACCTATAATATTATACGGCACTTTAATGAAAATACTTTAGCTATTATTTAAAAAAAGCCTCTCTATATAATAGATCAAAGGTTTCTTGTGTAACACGCTTAGACTTGTCCGGCTGTATCTCTTTTATATGTGTACCTGTGGTGGTTTTCCAGTAATTTTGCATGCAAACTATAGAGCCGTTTATTGGCTTGAAGGCTATCAGGGTTTTATAACTGAACCAGAAAACATTACCATCGGCATCAAAAAATTGTAGGCTGTTCTCTTTACTAGTTGAATAGGTCTGAAAGGCGGCGTTCATAGTTTTCCTTAGTTTTTTGTTCTACAGTACTTTCGACATTATAATGAAAATACTTTAGCTGTATAATTAAATTTTTTAAGGATAGATTCATAAGAATCTAAATATTATGGCACGAAAATTGCATTAGCAAAATCTGTGCCTATCTCCTTAAATTACTTCTATCCAGCATACCCAGTTATCATCTAGGTTTAAATCTTCGTCATTACATAGGGTAGTAAATTCACATAGGTCATACCATTTGCCTTTAGATATGATGGGATGCGAAGCTAACTCAGATTCTTGAAAGGTGGTGCCCTCTATTCTCTCCATTTCTGTCCTATCTGCTTTACCAATGGGGATGACTACAATGAGGTGCTGATCAGTATTCATAAAGGCTCCTATAAAACTTTAGGTAAATTTTCTCTCTTCTCTTCGTCGTAAGGCATGGGCTATGTTACTGAGTCTTATACCTGATTCTTTAAGACCTCCGTAAACAATATTATCTAATGCTCCGTTTTCATTAGTCATGTTCTCATATTGAAAGTCCTCTGTATAATCCTCGTGCCCCCGAATAAAAACAGATAGTAATGTACCTACCTGATTATGATCCCACTCGCTTAACTCTGAAGGCCATTGATCCAGGCTGTTCTTATAGAACGATATAAAACCATCATAAGAAGTAAAGTTGGCAGCTATAGCCTCATCTAAAACCTTTTTGTCTACAGCGTTAAACATTTTCGTTACTTCAGTAAGTTCAATCTTACAAAAGATCCTATCGGTAGTGAAATTATATTCTTTAGGTGAAACCATAACTTCAAAAATAACGGCCAGCTTAAATCTTTCCCCAAAGTCTTTTACATACTCTTTAACATAGGCATTATGAACGGCTCCCCAGTCCATAGAGTCCTCACTCCAAAACTTTTGTACCAGCTTGTCTACTGAGTCCCCTCTTGAGTCTGAGAATAAATCATCAACAGCGCGGTTTAAGTTCTCGTCATGTATCGAGTTGTAAAAGCCGTCGAAAGGTATTGTAGTTTCCATTTTGTAAACTCCTAGTTTAATTCTCTTATAGATACTATACGGCTGTTTACTCGAAATACTTTAGCTATTTTATAATTATTTTAATTAAGCATAAAAACATACATACGCAAAATCTTCAGCTTTAGCCTGTTTAACTATAGCTATCAACTCGGTTGAGTAGCCTATGTCTGTATAGTAATCATCGGGGTGCTTAGTATAGACAATGAACTCACAAGCCTCTTTATGTGAAAAGGGGGCGTTATCCTCCAATAAATTCCAATCTGATCCGTGTTGGTTTGTCCTCCAATCAGTATCCTCTGGAAAATCATCATCGTCTTTTAATAGGGCGGCTGCTCTCTGAGCCTCAAACTCTTCAGTAAAGTCATGCATGGCTACTTTCATTGGTTCTAAATTTTTCATTTTTTACTCTCCCTCTTCTTTATCAATATGAACATTATCTATATCCATATTAAACCCATCGTTTGAAATTAAGGTTGCCCAATCAAATTCTAACTTCCCCGACTGAATAGCTGAATCTAACTCCTCTTGGCTCATCTCACTGACATCCACCGAATTACCTGTAGAATCAGAAAAGTTTACAGATTCAGTATCTATATTAGCCCAACCAGATACATCAAACTTTAACACTAATGACATACTCTTAATCTCCTTTAATTTTCTTATATATACCTTTCGACGCTTTAATAGAAATACTTTAATGTTATTTGATTAAATTTTTTGTATCCTTAACTAAATTCGTACGAATCAAACTATATTATTCAGATTGATATGTATCTAACTAGTCAGAAAACGGCTAGGCGAGTCCTAGCTGTTTTATTTATCTTCTATAAGTCTATTTTATCCTCTAACTCGTTAGCAATTTGTTTTAAACTGGTTAGTAAGGCGTCCGTATTACGAATGTCACAATACCCCTCTACCTCATTTCCGTCATAATCGTCATATACCCCCACTCCTGCATATTTCCAATCCACTTCGATCTTTCCTATAATGTCCATCAGGTGTATTAAATTCTCTTTAGTCATTGTAGCTCCTGTCTTTTATATTATTATACCTACTCTTTCGACATTTTAATCGAAATACTTTAGCTTTTACTGCTGAAAAATCCGAGCATTACCAAAAACCTGAGCCTCACCAGAAACCCGAGCCTTGCCAGAAACCTGAGCTATACCGTAAACCTGAGCCTTACCAGAAACCTGAGCTATACCGTAAACCTGAGTCTCACCAAAAACCCGAGCCTCTTCAAAAACCTGAGCCTTACCAGAAACCTGAGCATCCCCAGAAATCTCAGCCTCGCCATAAACCCGAGCCTCTTCAAAAACCTGGGCCTTACCAGAAACCCGAGCCTCTTCAAAAACCAGAGCATTATCAAAAACCTGGGCCTCGCCAGAAACCCAAGCATTATCAAAAACCTGAGAATCGCCAGAAATCCAAGCATTATCAAAAACCTGAGCGTTGTCAAAAACCTTAGCATTACCAATAACCTGGGCCTTGCCGAAAACCCAAGCATTGTCACAAGCCTGAGCATTACCAGAAACCCGAGCCTCACCAGAAACTTGAGCATTACCAGAAACCCGAGCATTATCAAAAACCTGAGAATCGCCAGAAATCAGAGCCTCTTCAAAAACCTGAGCCTTACCAGAAACCTTAGCCTTGCCAGAAACCTCGGCTTCGCCGAAAACCTGAGCATTACCAGAAACCCGAGAATTACCAAAAACCAGAGCATTATCAAAAACCTGGGCCTCGCCAGAAACCCAAGCATTATCAAAAACCTGAGAATCGCCAGAAATCTCAGCTTCGCCGAAAACCTGGGCCTCGCCAGAAACCTGGGCATTACCAAAAACCTGAGCTTCACCGTAAACCCAAGAATTACCCGTTTGACTTAAGTTAGTCTCGCTCTCGATAAATCCCCCTAAATCTCCCTCTTTAACCTTATCAAATGATCGTAGGGCTTTAATTTGAAATAGCGTCTTTCCCTCGGACTCGATGCTATTGGAGGTGAGTTCGTACTTATTCATGATCTTAGTTTCCTTTAGTTTTCTTATACATACCTTTCGGCATTACAATGAAAATACTTTAATGTTATTTAATTAAATTTTTTGTATCCTTAACCAGATTCATACGAATCAAACTGTACCAAATAAAAGCAGGGCTCGAAAGCCCTGCTGAATTCTCCTAGTTTACATTTACGAAACTATCCATTAGGTTCCAGAGTCCTGTATTGATCTTGAGGTCCAGATCAATATTGTTGATTTTAGAAATAGCTCTTCGTTTATTGTCTTTTGTTTTGCCAACCAAATCAGTTTTCTTGATTAACCTCTCTTGAACTACATTTAACACTTTCCAAGCACTATTTCCAATATCTGAGTGTCTCCAAGGCACGATAATTTCACTAGGTTCAATAGGTCGATCCTCTTTACCAAATCGAAGGTTAAGAGCCTCTGAAGCAAAATCAAGTACTTGAGTGGGTGATAGCTCAATTTTGCGTAGAGCATCAATCTTATCAAATACCCTAGGGGCTAAGGTAATAATTGAGTCAGCTATCTCCCCAACATGATTAGGGTTATCTCCTGAGTGCCTAATTTGAGCGGGCTCAAAAAGTGCAGTTCCAGTGACTAACCCGTTTTTACAAATATACCTAAAGAACCCTAGGTTAAACACTAGCTGCTTAGTACCGTCATGGCTACCCTTTTGTAAGAGAGTTAGGGCTCCCTCTCCTGGAATCGTTAGACCTGATTCATGCTTATAGGTGGCTAGGTAGGTACGGAATTGAGCCTTATCGGGATTGTGAGACCTAACCTGTTTGTACTGGTCTATAAACCAACCGTGATCATTAAGCATCTTTACCGCACTTAAATCATTTGTAGGGGCATACTTGGAACTAACCCTGTCAGGGTCTCCACCAAAATTTAAGATTGCCATTCTATTTTGAGGCATATCTGGTAGCTTGTTTCTAGGGTCTATGATTATTTGAGTTTCTGAGAGTTGTTCGGTTTGCATATTATATTCCTAATTTATAAAAAACTTTTCTTTCCTGTATATGTATTATCGCCTCCTATTCAAAAAACTTTAATCTTTTTTGAATAAATATTTTTTAAGGTGTATTTTGAATTATGTGAATCTTATTAGAGCTTATTTAGATTCATATAAATCTAAGCCTATGGGCACGAACCTTGCATTAGCAAGATCCGTACCTAATTATTTAATTTCTATCGGAGTATTGAAGCCTACTAAACAACTCCTCTCCAAACATATCTAATAAAGATTCTCTAGTCTTTACACACTGGCCATGGACTCTCCTAAGCTCCTCTCTTTGGTCATGTGTACTTATTTCAAACCCAAATTCACCAGCAAATTCTAGTATATCCCCTTCTGTACTAGCATCAGATAGTAAACACTCCATTACCATGGGTAGCTCTGGATCTTCAGTAATAGCACTGCCCTGAGTAAAATGAGTTTCAAATATTTTGCCCCCAAAACTTATTGACACATTAAATAACCTAGAAAGATTATGGTGGTTAGTTTCAATATGCTCCTGAGTAAACTCAAGGTCTAACTCCTCTAATATATCAACTAACATTTCTTGTTCAAAGTCTCGCGTTTCCATGTTTAACTCCTATTCATTAAATTTAATATTACTATTACAAATTTCTATTTCGCCTTCCTCTTGAAAAACTTTAGCTATTTCTCTCATGTTGTCTCCAACTACTAAAGCAACCTGAGTTCTACCGTGAGAGTTTTTTACCTCTGGGTTAAAAAATTTATTCTCAAGGTTATACAAGTTCACTAAATAAAGTGGGTTAAGGGTATTATAACCCTCAGACCCCTCCTTCAAAAGTGAAGTAATATTCCCATAGCTGAACTCTTCTTCCATAAAAGTACCTACTAAGTCCTCTACAATCTCTTCGAGGGTGACAACCTTTACTGCTGGGGGCGCATCTTGTTCAGTGCTCATAAATTATCCTTACTATTTGTTACATATACCTTTCGACACGAATTGAAAAAATCTTTAGCTATAATTTTAATTCATCCAGCTCAGTTAAAAAGGATGAAAAAGAGTCCATAGATTTTTCCACTAGCTCAAGAACTGCACTGGCCTCGTAAAAATTTTCGTAAGGCTGCCATAACATATCTACTTCTGACAGCACTCCATCGGATAACTCTTTAAAAGTCTCCAACCCTCTATGCTCTGTATAAACCTGGTCTAAAGCCTTGGTAATAATAAAATTTTTTAAATTTTCTAAGTCTAGGGGTTTTCTCATAGATTGTCCTCATTATTTGTTATACATATCTTTCGACACAAATTGAATAAACCTTTAGTCGTTTTATAATTTATTTTAGTTACAGTAACAACAATAGATTGATATGAATCTAAATAGTAGCGCCTAAGCGCATCAATCTAAAGTAATCTGATTGTTAAGGGCTACTAAAAATTGTTTTATATAATTTTTTGCCCATATTTTAGCCATGTCAACATCGTCACAAGCAAACTCTGCAATCATTCCTAGATCGTTGCTTTCACTATAGCTAGTACCCACCTGCCACTTATTAGAGGAAGGTGTCTCTGAATCTATCCTTAAAGTAAAACTAATATGTTTACCCGTATCCAGCTCAAAGTGAGCATGCCGTGTTTTATCCTCTGGAAAATTATAATTGAAAACCTCGTACCAATCCAATTTTTTATTCTCTAAAGAGTTCATCGGCTGCTTCCTTATCTTCACTAGTAATAAACATAATGCAATCTTCTCGTTTCTCGATGTGCAAGCAAAGGGATACACTGTCATCATCGTAATCTACAAACATCCCCTTAGCCTCAGCTAATGACTCTAAGGCTTCTATAAAAGCCCCGTCTTTAGTTACATCTGCTCGGGTCTGGTTAGTCGTCCAAGGTGCATAAATTTTACCACTCGGATAAACTCCTAGGGTAGTCCCTAGAAAATAGCTTCCATATACTGAATCTCGATCCTCGTTTAGCCGACAATTAGTTTTTGCCTCCTGTTTTATTTTGTCCCAATCTAACTGAGATAGCTGGCTCTTATAAAACTTATCTAGTATTTCATATCTATTAAACATATAAGACTCCCCCTAGTAATGCATGTTAGTTGTCTGAGTATAGTTCGGCACTATTTCACAATTACTTAAGAGGTTTATTCCGCTTCTTTTTGCATAGCTTACTTGAGTTATAAAATAAGCCTTATTATCAGCGGTATAGACCTTAACTACCTCATCGTCCATTGACATAGCCGAAGTAATTAGATCGGGGTGCTTTTCTGCTCTCATCTGTTCGTCCCTTTTGAACTGCTGGTACTTTGCATACGCTACAGGCTCCGGTGCAATACCTCTTTCAATAAGATAATCAGATAGAGATAGGGACAGCTCTTCTATCAAAGTCTCTTCAGTAGCTTTAGGGCTGCGAGTGATCTGAGGTAACTCTAGTAGCACCATGACGCTAGCACAGTCCTGTTCATAGCAGAGGTAACTACCGTACTTCACTCCCCTGTTTTGCGCGGCCACAGTTAAATGCTTTGCAGCATAACCTCTAGCCACCATAATACCCCCATGTCCTGAAGTACTAACGATCAAAAGTCCTCTTTCAACTCTAGTAACAGATTGTGCTGCTCCCCACGGTGTCATTGTTGTCATATACTTTACCTCTAATACTTGTTACATATATACTTTCGGCACTAACTGAGAAAAACTTTAATAATATTTTTGATTATTTATTATTCTCCTAACTGCGGGTTATCATTATAGAGGTCTACCAATTCCTCTAACATACCTAAAAATCTTGCACTATCAAAACGATCTTCTATATTGCCTAGAAATGTTGTTATATCTGGAATCGCGTTTAACACCTCAACCAGCTCATTGTTGCCCAGTTGCCTAGCTCTCTTCACAACAGTCTGTAAAGAGGCTACCTTAATCTCTAATAGAGTTTGAAGCGACCTCTTCTCTGTAGGAGACAGGGCTAGATACCTTACCCTCTCCAATATTCTTTTCCATTGTTTGTATTTTGCATCTCTTCTCAACTCTGGTTTGAAGGTACCACATACTAAAGCATAGTTAGTATTACGGCCATACTGTTCTAAATTTAATTCTAATCTTCGATAGTTCATATTTATGCCGTGGCTCCATATATGAATTGTTCTGCAAAAGAGATAACACTAAACCAAGCACTCGCAGTATACCTATCTTGCAAGGTAGTAATTACCTGCTCATCACTAATGTTTTCAGCTACCTGGCTCTGTAAGAAACCTGAGAGATACAAAACATCTTGCCTACGGTCTTTATTAAAATCTTTTTTCTTGTCCATATTAAATCCTTTCAATTTCTTATACATGTACTTTCGACATTATTAACAAAAAACTTTAATAATTTTTTTGATTATTATTGAGAACGGGCAAAGGCTTCTAAAATTCTCTGCTCAAAAGCAAAAGTAACGGCACTCTCTACATTACTTTGAGTAATTTTCCACTTAGGTTCATAGCCCATTAGGTCAAGCCCTCCCTTGGCTCTTGATACTAAGGTGTTCAAGTAATACCTCCCTATGAACTGCCCTCTGTAATCGAACCCTTTGTTCGCATACTCAGCATCATAGAACTCAATTAAAGGCTCAGCTTCGTCATGAGTCAAACAATCTTCTAGTCCGTAGGAATCATTCTCAAGAACGATTACTACATTAAATTTATTGCCTTTATGATTTGTTACTGTAAGCATTTTTAACCTTCCTAAAATTAGTGTCTATTTCTTATATATGTATTATCGGAAAATTTTATAAATACTTTAGGTAAAAATAAATTCAATTAGTGTTAAAGTATTTTTACTATTGTGCCGTATGTATTTACACGCAAGTAAGAATAGTGGGTAGCCCCCACGAAGGTAGTAGCTTGTGTATTCTATCTACCGTTCGTAAGATTTGGGTAGATATGACTTAGACAAGTCTTACACGGGTGGCCGCCCTTCAATTTTTTTAATTGTTAATGAAAATAAATAAAAATAAAGCTCAAGTATTCCGCAAATTGTGCCGAAATATATACATAGGCACAACGAGGTGGGAGTCCTGCAAAAGAGGGACAGAAAAGACGGCGCACCTGCCTGTAATTTTTTGGCACGGATCTTGCACTAGCAAAACTCATACCTACGGTAGTTTTTAGATTGATGTTAATCTGAAGTTTACTTAGATTGATATGAATCTAAGCTAGCAAGTTTTATGCCAAATGGCTACAAAAAGATTTTATAAAAAAAGCTAAAGCTCAAGTAAATCAAGATTCGTGCCGTTAGATACTATGCAAGCAAACTATATGCCAATCAAAAAAATTATTAGGAGGCCGATGCGTTAGCAAAATTCATACCAACAAAATTTATGCCAATTACTTTAACAGGATGGCACGGATCTTGCTAAGCTAGACTTGGCACGGATCTTGCTATAGCAAAAATTATACCATACGAAAAACCCCTATGAGTTTCCCCTACGAGTTTCCCCTACGAAAAACCCCTACGAAAAACCCCTACGCAAATCCCCTACGCAAAGCCCCTACTAGATTCTCGTAGACCCTCTTCGACTATGTAGTTAGGGATCGCTCAGATCCGGTGGCTTTTTTCAGTAGTTGTGATTTTGGTCCTATCCGGTGGGCTAACCAATTTCTGCCAAAGAAACTGATAATTTATTTATTTGATTGAACATTTTCATTCCAAATCAGTCTTGAAACAGCCTGTAAATCGCTAGTTTGATATTAAATACATACAATGCTATGCTAAGTGGATTCAATTAGTTACTTTATCTCGCTAGTTGTTTATAAATTTATAGGACCGCTACGCTAATTATATACATAATTAGCTTAAATACCGCTAACTTAAACCTTGAATATACATCTCAATACTAAGGTTCTTTTACTACAACAGAAGGAAGTTGTTACTAAGAATTTATTATTAGAGCTGGATCGGTATGAGTACTTGAGTTTGCCCCTAACTTTTCTTTACCTCTATCTAAGTACCCAAGAGGCAGTATTTAGAACAGAGGATAGTATATTACATACCCGATATGTATATGGAAAAGATAGTTCAGCTCCTACTAAATCAATATCCTTAGGACTAGTACAGAAGGGGATCAGTCACCTAAGCCAGTTATCTCTAACTGAATTCAAATCCACCTCGGCATTAGATGTTTACTTTAAAAGGGAGAAGGACTTTGGATATTTGGGGGCAACTTGGCAAAAGCCTAAAGTAACTATATTTGCCAGAAACAAGAAACTCATCCACCTTATCAATGAGATGGCCCAGATAGAGGCATTACTGTTTACACCTATAACTGATAGAGATAGTCAGTTCTTTGGCACAGCTAATGCAGTTCCCTGGTGTATAGCCATACCTTACCTAGTGTTAAACAAAGATAGAACTATGATAGCTATCTCCAATATGGATGCTGGGGATGATTTCTATATAAAGTATGATGTACAGAACAAATCATTTAAGACTAAGGAGCTAACCAGTAGGAAGGAGTATTGGACTAATCATTATTCGCGGATAATACAGAAGCTATATGAATATTACTATGAACGGCAGTTCTTTCTACCCCAATATGGAGTACCAATGTATTCCACCCGTAACCTAATACCTAGAGTAGCTATAAATCCTTTTGACCATATCGAATTCTTCGAATATGTGAAAGCACCCCCTAAAGGTGAGATGTCCTAGATTTAGCTACAGACTTGGGGTTAGGGTAAGATCCCCAAAATTCCTAGAATCCTAGGAATTTTGAAATCCTAGAAATTTTAGAATCCTAGAAATTTTGACTTAGGAATCCCAGGGTTAATTGCCCTCAAAATTAATTAAACATTTTATAGGTTCCTAAAGTTTGACCTAGACTTAGATTCATCTAAATCTAACCTATAGCTCCTAACCTTAAGACTCATCCTAATCTAGCTAGGATCTTAGATTGATATGAATCTAAGTATTCCTATTCTGGGATTTGGTCCTACAGAGTAAAAATTTTGGGGGGCAACCTAAATATACAATCCCATACACCTGAAAGAGAGTACTAGGTACTGTGACTAGTCCTAGGAAATTTAACAATAGGATGAGACTAGCTAGGAGACTTAGATTCATATAAATGTAACTTTCCCTTCCCTCCCAAAAAGGGCCAGCGCCCTGAGAGCGTAATACAAAAGATCCCTTCCTCCAATCAGAAAGAAACCAAAGAGATAGATTCATCCCAATCTTAAAGATAGGAACTGGACTGAGCCTTGAAACTAGGTCCTGGTTCGGGTCCTTAAATGAGGGTCTTAGATTGAGCCTTGAAACTAGGTCAAAAACTGGTTAGGATGAAAATTAAATTTTGAAGTTGAATTTTAGAAGCTTAGCACCTAAATAACTACATTCTAGAGAAACCTAAGAAGTTTAATTATAGGAGAACTGAAGGTTTGATCCAAAGGAACTAAAAGTCTAATCCAAAGGAGAACTAAAAGTTTAATTATGAGAGAACTGAAGGTTTAATTATAGAAGACTGAAGGTTTAATCCAAAGGAACTGAAAGTCTAATCCAAAGGAACTGAAAGTTTAATTCTAGGGAAGGGAAGGGAAGGCAACAGGCAAGTGGATTTCACTAGACCAAGGATCACCTTTCGGGTATAATTAAACAAATACATATTTATATGTATCTATAAGAACTTCAACACTAACCATAAACCAGTATCCTGGACCTACTGACAAAGCTCCTCCTAAATAGCTAGTAGGAGCCTACAACCACTCAGTCTAGTATCCTTTTATTTGTAATACATCTCTATAGTTATCTTTCTATGGTTCTATAGGGAGTCTTTATCAGATATATATGTGTCTTGCCGCCAAAAATTCTGGGTTAAGTACTAGTAAACACTACTAAAATCGTACCAAAGTGTATCAAAGTGTGCCGGTTACCGTGCCGGTTCAGGATAAGGCTTTACACTAGTATCTATACAGTTAGTTAGGCTACCTATTTGGTTACCAGCAGTAAGCAGTTAGCCCCAAGTATATATTTATATATACATATATACATGTATATAAGTAGGTATAGAAGTTTAATTATATATGGAGCTTGGTAGTAATAATAGTAATAAGGGTAGTAATAAAGGTAGTAATAAAAGACAAGGGTTGAGCTAATAGGTTTACAGTAAAGGCGGCAGCCTTAATAGATTGCCCAGAGTAAGGACAATTAGGAAATGATTGCGTGGCTAATAGCTTATCAATTCTTTATGAATTTTTTGTACACTTTGTACATATTAAACAAACAGGTAAGACAGGGAGAATCATACTAGTGGACACAACTTTAGTAAAAATCTAATCAAATTGTTTAACTTTTAGAGAGGTTTTGGAGTCAAAATTTAATTCATTTAATTACGGTTAATAGGTACCTTAATAGCTTTAATTGGGTCTTAATTGATTTAAAACACTACTTTAAATGTTTATTTTTCTTTAACGAATGTATTAAATTTAAGGCCCTGAAGTCTATAAAAAATTCAATTAAATACTATATCTTGAGTATAATTAGATAAGGGGACTATTAAAATGATTAGAATGTTAGCAAGGACTTTTACTGGTAATATTACCCATACGGGTTCAGATGCCGGAGCCAACCACATAGTAACTCATAATTTGGGAACTAGAAGTGTTACAGTGAGTATTATCTATTCTGATAACGGAGTAGACTTTGGTATTTTAAATACGGTCTTTGTAAGTGGTATAGCCTTTGGATATCAGATTCAGACTATCACTCTAAATCAAGTTCACATTAGAATATACAATTGGAATCCCCGAGGTGCTAACACGGCTACATACACTGCACAGGTAACTGTCCAGACAATTGTTTAATTATATATAAGCAGGTATCTTCAATATGAAATTAAGAAGCGATAAATTTATAAGTCAAAGTTTTGTTCATTCGTCCAACTCCGTAACATACACTATAGTTCACAATAAAGGCAGGGAGCCAGACACTACACAGTGTCAAGCGTTCTCGGAAGGTATTTGGAAACAAGTTACTGATTCTTTTATGGATAACTTTGCTAATAGTTATGGCTATTTTACTCCTGGAACTGGGTCTAATAGAAATCAACTAGCTATAACGGGTCTTACAATACATCTCTACGGCCCAAACCCTACAATTAGATTCCTATTAACTTGGGACTAATAAAGTTAAATAAATACAGGAAAAATATGAAATTAAAAAACGATAAGTTTATAAGTGGGACCTTTAGTCATCCAAGTTTAAGTGGGTCTAACAGTACTGTGTACACTATTGTTCATAATAAAGGTAGGACACCAGATAGAGTATCTTGTGAGGCTTTATCAGATGGGGTCTTTAAAGAAGTCTTTGGTATATTTCGAGACGATGCCGGTCAGTATAGAGGTTTCTATGTAGATGGTGACGGCTCAGCTTCTAATCTAAATCAAATTCAGCTTAGGGCCTTCAGTATTCATTCTTACGGCGGCGGAACACCTACCATTCGATTCGTCCTAACCTTCGACTAATTCAATTAAACTTTATACTTGGCTAGTTATCCTACTAGTCCAAGTAATCCTTAATAGTTTAAATTACCCCTTTCGTCATACAAATCCTTAAGCAGAATGTAATATAAGTCTAA
>Ga0163144_10005964_pt1 | contig 26999 bp, 23 predicted proteins | sample OliLak19BULKMAT1_FD_123175 | JGI IMG/M metagenome (GOLD analysis project Ga0163144, IMG submission 123175) | Freshwater microbial mat bacterial communities from Lake Vanda, McMurdo Dry Valleys, Antarctica - Oligotrophic Lake LV.19.BULKMAT1 | ecosystem: Environmental > Aquatic > Freshwater >...
CTGCGAAACTCACGGCGGTCATGCGCCAGCCAATCAGCTTCGGCTGAGCTTGCCAGGGGCGGATAGGGTGAAGCCCGAAAGTAACCTGGGAGCGGCGAAACCGGAGTGGGACACGTGAACGACCATCCAGCCTTCGCGGGCTTAAGTCACGGAACCGCCGGATGCGGACCCGTATGTCCGGTGGTGTGGGAGGGGAGGAGCCGTGAGGTCTCCCCCTATCACGATTCATTTGTGGTTCGTTAGGGCAGGCGAAGTAAATTCCAACCGGCCTTACGCAATGAGTCCGCATCCAGCGCCCAACGGGTATCAAGTAGATTCCGTTGCCGCACCGTTGAAGCGAGCGCCGCCCAATCCAGTTCCCGATACTCACTCCACTCCGTAGCCAGCACCACTGCATCGCTATCCCTGATCGCTTCTTCAGGCGTCTCGGTTAATACTTCGGCAAGGTCAGGATGCTCGATACGAAAACGATCCATGGCGATTGGGTCGTGGGCCGTTACGATGACTCCCCTATCACGAAGACGACGGATGATATCGATGGCCGGGGCGTCACGCAGGTCATCGGTATTTGGCTTGAACGCGAGGCCGAGAACAGTGATGGAGCGTCCCTTGATGATCTTGAGTGTTTCGAGCAATCGATCGATTACACGTTCGCGCATGCCGAAATTGACCTGCCGCGCAGCCTCTACAATACCCATACCAAGGCCGTATTCTTTCGCCGTAGCCGAGAGAGCCGCCGTGTCCTTGCCGAAGCAACTACCGCCCCATCCCAGACCAGCGTTGAGGAAACGATTGCCGATTCTAGAGTCCAAGCCGATGCCACGGGCAATGTGCTGGATGTCGGCGCCAACGCGGCCAGCCAGCAAGCCAATCTCGTTGATGAAGCTGATCTTGGTGGCTAGAAAAGCATTTGCCGCATACTTGATCAACTCCGCACTAGCAAGGTCTGTCGAAACAAGCGCCACCGCGCCAAAACCTTCCTGCCGCGGGCAAAATGCCGGAGCAGAAAAGCTCTGGTCGATGACAGGCCGATAAAGCGTATACAGCAATTCGAGGGCGCGGTCGTTGTCCGAGCCAATCACAATTCTTTCGGGATACAAAGAATCCGCAATTGCCGACCCCTCTCGAAGGAATTCTGGATTGGAAGCGACGGCAAAATCCGAAGACCTGCCAGCAGCCTTCTGCGATTCGCGAATCAGGGCGCCAACCCAGTTGCCGCTTCCAATCGGCACGGTCGACTTGTTCACCACCACAGTAAAAGGAGCTTCGAGGCTGCGACCGAGACTTTGGCTGGCGCTGCGAAGGTATTTGAGATCGGGCTGGCCATCGGCCTGACTGGGAGTACCGACTGCGATGAACACAACTTCGGCGCCGGGAATTGCCTCCTCATAACTGGTTGTGAAGTTCAGGCGCTCGCTTGAGTCAGCCATGAGTTCAGCCAGAAACGGCTCAAAAATTGGAATCTTGCCCGCACGCAATGCATCCACCTTGGTTTGATCCACATCGAGGCAATGCACTTCGTGACCTACATACGCAAGGCAAACTCCCGTGGTTAGCCCAACGTATCCCGTACCAATGACCGCAACCTTCATTTAAGGCTCAACCTTCACCTGATTGATAACCGAGTTGACACCTTTCACTTTCTTGGCGACTTTCTCGATCTTCTGGCGGCCCCTTTCCTTGTCAACCCGACCAGAAACGGTAACTACCCCAGCTTTTACATCGACGTCCAGGTTGCCTCCCTTTATATCGGGATCATTGGCCAGCTTCATTTTTACCTGATCGTAAATTTGAGCATCCCCTTGTTTTTTCTGCGCGACTGCCGGCAGCATCAAGGCGAACATCGCCGTCAAAGTCAACAATGCTTTTGTCATAACACCTCACTCGTATTCTGCCATCCCAACTCATTCAAGAACGACTCGTTCTCGCGCCACTTCGGCTTCACCTTCACAAACAGCTCCAGGAACATCTTTCGTCCCAAAAGATCCTCGAGGTCTTTGCGGGCCTCGGTGCCAATCCTCTTGATCATTGCGCCTTTGGCGCCGATCAGGATCGGTTTCTGGCCTTCTCTTTCGACAATGATGCTAGCGGTCACATGAGCTACATGTGGCTTGTCCACCCATTGCTCGACGACCACCGCTACACTGTGGGGCACTTCGTCACCCGTATACTTCAGGATCTTTTCGCGGATCACCTCGGCGGCAATATTGCGTTCGGGCATGTCGGTCAAATAGTCAGCTTCAAACCTGGGCTCGCCTTCGGGCAAGCGGGCAAAGATCGCTTTCTTCAAGCTATCAATGCCTATCCCTTTGCGTGCCGAGACGGGGATAATCTCATCAAATGGGAATACCGCGTTGAACGCCTCAATCCTGGGCAAAAGCAGCCGTTTGTCGTCAATGAGGTCCACCTTGTTGAGCACCAGGAAGGCCGGCACCGAGGTCGATTCGCGGGCGCGCCGCAGAGAGTCGAGCGCTTGCAATTCATCCTCGGCAATCTCCCCCGTGCCTGTAGTCTTGGCGTCAGCTACATACAACAGCAAGTCCTTGCCGTCGAGGGCCGCCCTGACACTTTGCATCATGCGGCGATTGATCAGCGTATCGCTGCGATGGATGCCAGGCGTATCGAAGAACACAATCTGGCCTTCCGGCGCGGTGACTACGCCCATGATGCTCGAACGCGTGGTCTGCGGCTTGTCTGACACAATCGCGAGCTTGGAGCCGATCAAGGCATTAAGCAGCGTGCTCTTGCCTGCATTGGGTCTGCCCGCGATCGCGACACGCCCGAACTTCAGCTTATTCTTCGATCTTTGATTTTTCGACATCTTCTTCCTCGGCGGCGCTCACCGCCCGGCAGAGTCTCAACTGTTCCACCCGCCGCTCATCGCTGGACAGGATCTCGAGCTTTACTCCGTCGCGCTCAATCGTTTCGCCTACCTTCGGCACACGCCCGAACCATTCCGTTGCAAGCCCGCCGACCGTTGTCGCCTCGAACTTCTCGTCCGGGCTGAATTCAAGCAAATCCTTCAAGTGATCGACATCGAAGCTTCCGGCAACCACGAAGCTGCCATCGGCCTCAGTGATGAGGTCGTGGCCAGGTTCATGTTCGTCACGAATTTCACCGAACACTTCTTCCACAAGATCTTCCATGGTGGCGAGGCCCGCAGTGTTCCCGTATTCATCCACGACAATCGCCATGTGGTTGCCGTCTTGCTGCATTTCTTTGAGTAAGTCGGTCACAAGTTTCGTCTCGGGAACAAAGGCGATTGGGCGTTCGAGATCCCGCGCTTTCAACCCGGCCCGGTCACCATCCTCCACTTCAAACATATCCCGTACGTGCACGAAGCCGGTGATCTTGTCGACCTCGCCGTCAAAGACGGGGATGCGAGAGAACTGTTCATGGATGACAAGCCGGCGCAATTCTTCGAGTGTCTTTGCGCCATCGATCGCCACAATATTCGGTCGCGGCGTCATGACTTCACGCACGCGTTTGTCGCCGAAGGCCACCACCGACTGGATCAGTTTCTTGTCGCCTTCTTCGATCAGACCTTCTTCTTCGCCGGCAGCTATCAGCGCTTCAATTTCTTCTTGCGGGCTTGCTCCGTCCTCAAGGCTCTCCGACGGCTTGCTGATTTCAGCCAGGGTTTCGGCAAAGCGCAAAAGCGCCGCGAACGGCTTCATCAGCAGCGCTGCGAGTTTTAGCAACGGAACGAGAGGCTTTAGCACGGCGCCCGTTGCCCGCCGGTACATGAGTTGCGGCAACAGATAGGAACAGATTGCCATCGATACCAGGGCTACGAAGATGCCCTGAACGATGTCGACCACCGGCGTCGGACTTCCGTCGCTCAGGTAAAAGGCGAGTACGCCAATGCAGACGAGCAGGGAATGCTTGTAGAGGCTGAATATGAGCGCAGCCTGGTCTGTTTCCATTCCCAAACGAGGAGCAATCGTCTCCTTGAAGTAATTGAGTGCATCAAAGTCCCGCGAACGCAATCTCATGCTTTCCAGGTAGAGAAGCTGGACAAATGAGACCACAACCAACGCCGCCAGCGCACCAGCATAGATCGAGAGCCAGAAGACGGTTTTCACTTGGTCCTCTCGATCAGACCGCTGACCAGGCCAAAGTGTTTGCGCCACTTCGTCTCGATGCGTTTCATTTGACCCCGATCCTGTTCGTGGTCGAGCCCGGAGAGGTGAAGTGCGCCATGCAGCATGAGGATCTTCAGTTCATCGAGAACCGTATGGGCGTGCAATTCGGCCTGCTGGATTGCCCGCTCGACAGAGATCGCCATCTCTCCCAATTGCACTGTTTCTCCAGTCGGAAAACTCAAGACATCGGTTGGATAATCGTGGCCCAGGAAGTCCGCGTTCAACTGCTGCAACTGCTTGTCGCCGGTGATCAGGCAAAGGAAGGATTTGCCTTCCAAAACGTCCGCGCATAGTGTCTCGGCAAATTGACGCAACTCAAGACGATCCTCTTTCGGGAGGGTCTTGCGAAACAGTATGGATGCGCGTTTGCCCATCAGGCTTCTGGAAGATCGATAGCAGAGCCAGGAGTGATACTTGCCACCGCGGCGGAGACGGGGACTGACTCGTCGAGCTTCAACAGCATTTGACGCCCGATGCCAGTCTTTTCAGAATAACTTTCGTATGCGCGAACGATGCGTTGCACCAGACTGTGGCGGACAACGTCCGTGTCATCGAAGAAAACGAAGGAGACGCCTTCCACGTTCTTCAGGACTTCTGTGACTTCAATCAGGCCACTTCGCTTACCGCCGGGCAAGTCGATTTGCGTGATGTCGCCGGTCACTACCATTTTCGAATTGAAGCCCATGCGTGTCAGAATCATCTTCATCTGGTCGGGCGTGCAATTCTGGCTCTCGTCGACAATGATATAGGCGTCGTTCAAGGTGCGTCCACGCATGAACGCGATGGGCGCAACTTCGATCGTGTTCTTCTCGAGCAGCTTTTCTACTTTATCCGCTTCGATCATGTCGAAAAGGGCGTCATAGAGCGGTCGAAGGTATGGATCAACCTTCTCCTGCAAAGTGCCGGGCAGGAAGCCAAGCTTCTCGCCAGCTTCGACAGCCGGGCGCGTCAGTATAATCCGGCTTACTTGTTTGTTAAGCAGCGCCGAAACCGCCATGGCCACGGCAAGATAGGTCTTGCCCGTACCGGCGGGTCCGATGCCGAAAGTGAGGTCGTGATTCTCGATTGCTTCCACATAACGGCGCTGATTGACCGTCTTGGGGGCGAGAATTTTTTTGCCAAAGCTGCGCTGACGTCCACTTAAGTAAAGGTTTCGTAAAGTAGTCTGTTCTTCAACCGTGACCACTCGCATGAAGTTGTTTAGATCCGCGTTGGAGATGACGTGGCCTTCTTTTTGCAGGCCTAAATAGTCTTCCAGGATCAAGCGGGCGCGCTGTACAGACTTTTCTTCGCCCTCAATCTCCAGATTGTCGTGACGCAGGAAGGTTCGAACGCCAAGATTGCGCTCCATGAGGCGAATATTCTCGTCTCGGGTGCCAAAAAAGGACTCAATGCCCTTGCTTACGGGAACGCTGATCTTCAACCTCTCCCATTATAGAGGAAGATCATGCTTTACGCGCCACCCCAATATGTTCACAATTCTTTACGTGGCTTTTTGGATCTCCTGTCTAACTTCTGCGTCATTATTAGCGTCAGTTACTTTCAGATGGGAAATATTTCGTTGATGCTAAAACTTCTAACCTTCGCCGCTTGCACAGTTTGCATGCTGGCGCAGGCCCCCAAACCAGTGGTCGGTACGGTCACTGCTGTGGATGCGGCAACCCGGACACTGTCCATCAAGGCCGACGACGGGTCAGAGACCAAAGTGAAGGTTGCCGATACTGCTCGTGTTTCGCAGATGGCCCCGGGCGAGACCAGCCTCGCCAGCGCCAAGCCCGCCGAGTTGTCGGCAGTGACTGCCGGTGACCGTGTGCTGGCTCGTGGCCCAGTTGCCGACGGAACTATGAACGCCACTCTGATTGTTGTGATGAGCAAGACCGACATCGCCAAGAAGCAACAGCAGCAACAGATGCTCTGGACCACCAAAGGCGTGTCCGGGATTGTGACTGCGATTGACAAGGCCACCAAGACGGTAACCATCAATTCGCGAGGCGCTGACGGAGTGAAGCCGGTGAAGGTCACGTTTGCCGAAAAGGCCTCGGTGAGGCGTTACGCCGAAGGAAGCATCAAGTTTGCCGAAGCCGTCGACAGCTCAATCGATGAGATCGAAATGAGCGATCAGGTTCGCGCACTCGGAACCCGTGGAGCGGACGGCACAACCTATGCAGCGGATCAGGTGGTGAGTGGAGCATTTCGCAACATTGCCGCCATCGTCAAGAACATCGATATCGCTAACGGCGTGATTGAAGTGACCGACCTCGATACCAAGAAGCCAGTGTTTGTGAAGATCGGCAAGGAATCCAACCTGAAGAAATTGCCTGAAATGGCAGCGACCATGATGGCGATCTCCATTAACGGCGGCGCTGCCGGAATGGGCGCTGGAATGGCCGGCATGCGCGGTGGCGCACCTGCCGGAGCCGGCCCGGGAGCACCTGGCGGGATGCAGATGCGTGCTCCCCAAGGCGGTGCTCCTGGCGCTGGCGGACCTGGTGCTGGTGGACCGGGTGCTGGAATGCGTCGTCCCGGCGGCGACATGATGGGCATGGCGATCGACCGTTCGCCTGCCATTCAACTCTCTGATTTGAAGAAAAATGACCCGCTGATCCTCTCGGTCAGCAAAACCAAAGACCCAAACAAGGTGGTGGCCATCACCATCCTTGCCGGAGTGGAGCCTATTCTGGCTACCCCGGCGAATGGATCCCGCGCGACGCAGCTCGGGACCTGGAACCTGGACGGCGGCGCCGGCATGATGGGCGGCGGTGGCGGCGGTGGAATGGGTGGCCCTCCCCAGTAAGGAGAGCCCTCACAACACCTGTATTCACCCAATCTTTTATTAATTCGAATTCTTGCTTTAGGAGCAACCATGACCTCCCACAGTCGATTACTGTGCTTTTTTCTAGCCCTCGTCGCCTCGGCCACGCTGGCATTCGGCCAAGCGGCTACCACTTCGATCCTGAAAGGCCTCGTTACAGACCCCTCTGGTGCGGCGATCCCCGGCGCTTCCGTAACGGTCTCCGCAACAGGCGGCTTTGTCAAAGTCGCCTCGTCCGATGCCGATGGCGCTTTCATTGTCGCCGGAATCCCCGGCGGCAAGTATACGATCAGGGTTTCCTCGACGGGCTTCAACCTTTTTGAACAGGCCAATTTTGATATTGCCCCTGGCAAGCAGATTTCGATCAACGCGAAGTTGAATATCGAAGCGTCGAAGCAGGAGATCACTGTTACCGACACGATTGCGATCGACGTCGATCCTTCGAGCAACGTTGGAGCTTTGGTGTTGAAGGGCGAAGACCTCGCCATGTTGTCCGACAATCTGGACGATTTGCAGAACGAACTCAACGCACTCGCGGGTCCTGCCGCGGGCCCTAACGGTGCGCAGCTTTTCATTGATGGTTTCTCTGGCGGGCGCCTTCCCCCGAAAGCCTCGATCCGCGAAATCCGCGTGAACTCCAACCCCTTCTCGGCCGAATATGACCGTGTCGGTTTTGGCCGCATCGAGATCTTCACCAAGCCTGGCTCGGACAAGTTTCGGGGTCAGTTCTTCTACAACGCTGGCAACAATGTTTTGAACTCTCGGAACACATTTTCCAACACCAAGCCCGACGCCTATCAGAATTCGATCAGCGGCAGCTTCAGCGGCCCTCTCACCAAGAAGTCGAGCTTCGCACTCGACGTGGACACGCGCATCAACGAAGAAGCGGCGCTGATCAACGCTCGCACTCTCGATTCAGCCTTCCAGCCGATCTCATTCGTACAGAACATTGGTAACCCGACTCGCTTTCTGACGATCTCCCCCCGCGCGGACTTCCAGTTGAGCCAAAAGCACACCCTGACCAGCCGCTACACTTTCTCCCGCAATACAAGCGCCAACGGCGGCATCTCCACCTTTACTCTTCCCGAACGGGCGATTGAGGCAGAGGGCAAGAACCACCAGGTACAGTTGACGCACACCTGGCTTGCCAGCGCCCGAGTCATCAACGAAGATCGCTTACAATTCATCGATAGCCGCAGCGATCAGACCGGTAAGTCTGGCATTCCTTCGATCAATGTCCTCGATGCCTTCAATGGCGGTGGCGCAAACTTCAGCGCGAACTACACCAATGAGCGCCGCTTTGAATACTCAAACATCACTTCCTACACGATCAAGGCCCACCTGCTGAAGTTTGGCGGGCGTCTGCGCACAGTGCAGCAGAGCGATCAGAACACTAGCGGTTACAACGGCAGCTTTACTTTTCAGACGCTGAATGCCTACTCCATCACCCAGCAGGGTTTGGCGAATGGTCTCAGCCTCGATCAGATCCGCGCCATGGGCGGCGGAACGCAGCAGTTCAGCCTCTCGGCTGGCATCCCGCGGCAGAGCATCGATCAGGTCGATGCCGGCCTCTTCATTCAGGATGAATGGCGCGTCAAGCCGAACTTCAGCCTTTCAAGCGGCCTGCGTTTTGAAACGCAAAACAACTTGTCGAACAAGTTCAATTTTGCGCCTCGCATTGGTATGGCCTGGGGCGTTGGCAAGCCGAACGGCGGTCGTCCTCCCAAGACTGTGCTTCGCGCTGGCGGCGGACTCTTCTATGATCGCTTCGGTGAAGACCTCTCGCTTGATGCACGACGCCTGAACGGCATCGTTCAACAGCAGTATGTTGTAAGCTTCCCCAACTTCTATCCGGCCATCCCTCCGGTTTCACAGTTGCAGAGCTTCGCCCGCTCGGGCGTCACCCGCATCATCGATCAAAACGTTAAGAACCCCGTCCTGTTCCAGGTGAACGCGGGCATCGAGCGATCCTTGCCCCGCAATATAACTCTGGGCATCAACTACAACCATACGGTTGGCATCAATCAACTGCGCAGCCGCAACATCAATACGCCCCTGCCTGGCACGTACAACCCTCTGACGCCCGCAACGGCTGTTTATCCATATGGGGCTGCCGCGGGCAATCTTTACATGTATGAATCGACTGGCCGCTTTGCGCAAGACCAATTGGTCATCAACACCAATGCACGCATCAGCCCTAAGCTGTCAGTGTTCGGCTTTTACACGCTGGGTAAGTCCCGTGGAAATGTCGATCGCGCTAACAATTTCCCGAACGACACCTACGACCTGAGTCAGGAATGGGGACGCAACAGCTTCGATATCCGTCATCGCATGTTTGTCGCGGGTTCCGTCACTCTCCCCTTCCGCGTCAGCTTGAGTCCGTTCATGGTTTTCAGCACTGGCGGACCCTTCAATATCGTTACCGGCCGTGATCTCTATGGCGACAATCAGCTCAATGTCCATCGCCCTGGCATCGCCTCAGGTCCTGGTACAGGGATCATTTCCTACAACGGACTATTCCTTGATCCCAACCCGAAGCCGGGCCAACAACTCCTGGAACGAAACGCAGGACAAGCTCCTGGGCAATTCTCACTCAATCTTCGTTTGAGCCGCACCTGGGGCTTCGGCGGTGAACCCAAGGGCGCTGAGCAAGATCCGATGGGCATGATGATGCGCAGTGGCGGCGGTGGCTCTCGCGGCGGCGGTGGTGGCGGTGGAATGATGGGTGGCGGCATGCGCGGCGGTCCTCCCCCCGGCATATTCGGAAGTCAGAGCAAGAAGTACAATCTGACTCTCAGCCTGCAGGCTCAGAATGCAACCAACAACGTCAACCTTGGCGCACCGGTCGGCACGATGACCTCTCCGTTGTTCGGGACATCCAACACGACCGGAAGTGGCTTCGGCCCTGGCGGCGGAGGCGGATCGTCCGCCAATCGGCGGCTCCAACTCAGCCTACGCTTCACCTTTTAACCAGTTCGCACGTAGAGGGATAGGGATCCCCCTTCATATTCCGCACTTGCGCCCGTGCGCCGGCTTCCACCCCGTGGCCGGCGCGCAACCTTTTCCAGGAAGCGAATTTAATTGTTTCCTGAGAAAGAAATTGTCATAATAATTTCAGGAGCATGTTTCTTGGCTAAGTTGAAATTACAGCAGGCATTGGAAGGGACGCGTTCTGAGGCTGCCCGGCAGACGCTGACCGAAGCGGTATTGCAGGCTGCAGCACTGCTGGGCATCTCGCAGGCAGAGCTGGCGTCGATTCTTGGAATCAGTGCTGCCAGCGTGTCGCGCATGGCCAATCAGCGCAATCTGCTGGACCACGAATCCAAGGAGTGGCAACTTGCAGCCTTGATGGTTCGATTATTTCGGTCGCTCGACTCGATCACTGGCGGTAACGACGAGATCTCACGCAAATGGCTTCGTTCGCACAACGTGGGTCTGGCGGCGGTTCCAGGGGACATTTTGAAGGATGTGAGTGGGATCGTTTCGGTGGTTCAATATCTGGATGCTGCCCGTGCTGCTGTCTGAGGCGGTTGTTGCCGCCAGACACACCGGCTCAGGGAAGGGATGGAGAGCCGTCGAAGCACAGCATTTGGTCTCGACGCTGCGTCTGACAGGGAATGACCCGGTGCGGCAGGATCTTCTGGAGCGCATTCTCGAAGAAAGCAAGCCCCCTCTGCCGGAACATACCGCGGGCTTGCACTACTTACTGGCTACCCCCTTCCGCTATCCTCCGTCCCGTTCTGGATCCAGATTCCGCGCCTGGCCTGAACCTGGGGTGCTCTACGCGGCAGAGCATCGCCGCACTGCCTGTGCCGAACTCGGGTACTGGCGCTGGCGCTTTGTGCAGGACAGCGCCGGTCTGAGTGAGATTCCAGCTGCCGCTCAAACCGTCTTTCAACTCGGAGTCACTGGCGTAGGAATCGACCTGCGCAAGGAACCCCTGGTTCGCTGGCATACAAACTGGACTGACCCTGTGAGCTACTCCCAAACCCAGCGGCTCGCCAAGGATGTGAGAAACCAGAACGTGTTTTGGATCGCCTACGAATCGGTCCGCGACCCGGAGCACGGGCTCTGTTATGCGGTGCTCGACCCGCGGGCGTTGCGGCCGCGCCAGCCGCTGGCTCGCGAAACCTGGTATTTGACTGTGACGCAGCGAAGATCGATCTGGCAACGCGAGGGCGAACGATTTGTGTTTGAGTTTTGCAACTGAGAGAGATCGAGACGCGTCCTACATGGCATTGACTGGGGTTGAAGGGAGGACTATCATCTAGGTAGCTCCCGAAGTCTGTGTTTTTAAGGGAAAACAGTATGAAAGCAAAGCGCTTAATTCAATTTCTTGCCGGCTCCTCGCTAGCCTTGTCGCTCGCGGTCACTCCAGTCTCCGCGCAAAAGGTCAAAAAGAAGGACGCCGAACAGGGCGAACGCGAAACCATCGCGAAACCCATCAGCGCCCGTGAACAGAAAAAGCGCGAGGACAAGCTACGCAAGGAATTGGAAACACCCTTCCGCAAATGGCTCAACGAGGACGTGTTCTACATCATTACCGATGAAGAGAAAACCTCCTTCAAGCGCCTCAGCACCGACGAAGAGCGCGAGCAATTTATTGAGCAATTCTGGTTGCGTCGAGACCCTACTCCAGACACCCAGGAGAACGAATACAAAGAAGAGCATTACCGGCGCATCGCTTACGCCAATGAGCGCTTCGCAAGCGGCATCCCGGGTTGGAAGGCCGATCGCGGCCGCATCTACATCACCTTTGGTCCGCCTGATGAAATCGAAGATCACCCAAGCGGCGGAACATACCAGCGTCCGATTGAAGAGGGCGGCGGAACAACCTCCACCTTTCCCTTCCAGAAGTGGCGTTACCGCTACATCGACGGCATCGGCAATGACGTCATGATCGAATTCGTCGACACCACGATGACGGGTGAATTCCGCATGACCATGGATCCTTCCGAAAAAGATGCGCTGCTTTATGTCCCCAACGCCGGCTTGACCATGTATGAACAGATGGGCATGTCGAGCAAGACGGATCGCTTCACCCGCACCGACGGTACGCGCCTCGGCACTGGCAATCAGCCTTTGCCCCAGCGCATGAATCAATTCGAACGCTTGCAGCAGTTCGCACTATTGCAGAAGCCACCCGCAGTCAAATTCAAGGATCTCGAAGCCAGCGTCAACTCGAAGGTCACCTTCAACGTCCTGCCGATCCAGGTGCGCACAGACTTCGTACGCCTCACCAACTCAACCGTGATGACTTACATCACGATTCAGATGAACAAGGGCGACTTGCAGTTCAAGTCGACCGACAACATCGCCAAGGCGATGGTGAACATCTACGCGCGCATCACATCGATGACGCGGCGCGTGGTTAACATCTGGGAAACTCCGGTCGTAATCGAGACGCCCTCTGTAATGCTTGCTGAAGCATCCAAGGGCAAGGCCATCTATCAGAACGCTGTTCCGCTGCCTCCCGGCACTTACCGGGTCAATGTCGTCGCCAAGGATGTCGTCGGCGGCAACATGAACAACTACGAAATGGCGATCACTGTACCGCGCTTTGAAGACGAGCGTCTTGGCGCCTCCAGCCTGATCCTGGCCGACATGATCGAAAAGGTTCCGACCAAGAGCATTGGCGCTGGTCAGTTTGTGATCGGCACCTCGAAGGTTCGCCCCAGGTTGAACGACAGTTTCACCCAGAACGAAAAGATGGGTATCTACCAGGCGCTCTACAACTTCACGCCCGATGAGAAGACACAGAAGCCAGCCGGCTCCATCTCTTATGAAATCACCAAGGCCGATGGCGGCGAGAAGGTAATTGAGTTTACCGAGTCTCTCTCCGACATCCCGAACGCCTCTGCTACGCAGGTCACGATCGAGAAACTTTTGCCCCTTCAGAATTTCGCTCCGGGGCGTTATACTCTCAAGCTGAAAGTGACGGATCAAAACAGCAGTCAGTCTCTGGTCCAAACCGCCAACTTCACCGTGGCATTGGATACAACCACTCGCGCCAGCCTGAAGGAGTAACTACATCGACCCTATGAGGTCAAGATCGCGCCATCGGTCCTCAACGCTGTTGCCCATCCTCGCGATGGGGAGTCTGATGCTGTGCGTTCCGGCGGAAGGGGCGACGGTCGCGAAGTTCACTGGGCGCATTGTAGGGATGGTCAAAGGCAGCGGCGGAGTGGCTCAAATGGGCGCAACGGTGCAATTGCTGAATCGCTTTGAAAAGCCGGTGCTTCGCGCGATTACAGATGAACGCGGCGCTTTTGTGTTCGATGCGCTCAGTCCTGAAACCTACTCGATCCGTGTCAGCCTGTCGAGCTTTGTGCCGGCCCTGCGCGCCAACATCCAGATCGGGCCTGGCGCCGAACGGTACCTCGCGATCCAACTCGCCAACCTGTTCAGCAGTATCGAAGTATTCTATTCGCCTCCGCCTGGCACTTTCTTGATGAGCGAAGACTGGCGGGCGGTTTTGCGATCTGCCCTTTCGACGCGGCCTGTGCTGAGAGCGCTCCCGACCTGGGATACCAGCCCGAAACCTCGCTCTGCACCAGCCTCGCGGCTGTTTACTGACACCAAGGGGCTGGTACAACTTTCCAGCGGAGATTCCGCCACCAGCTTTTCCTGGGGTTCACAGCCTGACCTTGGCACTTCTTTCGCTGTAGGCACCTCATTCATGGGGCGCAGCCAGGTTCAATTCTCGGGAAATCTCGGATACGGCCTTGCCAGCGGCATTCCGGCAGCAGGCTTCCGGACTTCTTACCAACGCACCGCCAATGCTCCGGCTGGCTTTGATGTCCCGAATCCGCAAGTTAGCCTCACCGTGCGCCAACTCTACCTGCCTATCCGCGCGGGCCTCGGCCTGAACGGCGTCAACAGCGGTGCGCCAATGCTCCGCACTATCAGCTCGACATTCACCGATCGCTTGCAGTTGTCCGATTCGTTGTTGCTCGAATACGGAGCTTCCCTCGACAGCGTACAGTACTTCGAACGTCTCAACTATCTCAGCCCCTTTGCCCGTATGACTTGGGATGGTCATTCGATTGGCACCGTGAAGGCAGCCTTCTCAAGCGGCTTGCCTCCGGTTGACCTTTTGATTCGAGGCAAGGGCGAAGATGCGGAAATGCAGCGGCAGCTTTCAGGGCTCGCACTGTTTCCGCGCATCAGTCGAATCAATGGCACCACTCAGGCCCAACGCGTTGAGAATTTTGAGCTTGGCTATTCGAAGCGTTTCGCGATCGGGGAGATGTCCGCGGCGGCCTATCGTGAGGGCGTCTCAAATGCAGGGATTGCCACCATTGGTGCGCCCGAGAATCTGCTCGGCCAGGACCTCGTGCCGGACCTGTCAACCAATGCGAGCATCTTCAACATCGGCGGCTATTACCGAACTGGTTTTATGGCTGGCTGGACGCAGAACCTTCCCGGCGATTGGAAGTTGTCCTCCGCATACGGGCTGGGCGGCATTTTAAGAACGGATCAGCGTTCTCTGGCGGGGTCCAACGGAGGCGAGGCGGCAGCGATCCGCAATGGCATCTATCGTAGCCAGAAGAGCTTTGCCAGCATGAAGTTTACCGGTACGATTCCGACCGTTGGCACACGCGTTTATAGCAGTTATCTTTGGACGGATTATCGTGCCCTGACTCCGTTCCACAGTTCGTTAACTACGCCAGGACTGGCGGAAGCCGGATTGAATATTGGTTTGCGGCAGCCGATTCCAGGATTTCTTGGATTGCCAGGCCGGCTTGAGATCAATGCCGAGATGCGCAACATGCTCGCCCAGGGCTATGTGCCGGTGATCACGCCGACCGGCCGGACCATGTGGTTGTTGCCCACCCCCAAGCAAGTCCGCGGCGGCCTCAGCTTCATCTTCTAGTGAAAGGCAGCTTCGCCCTGCTCCGTTGCGCCTGAATTGAGATGTGCCCGCCTTCGTGTTATCTTCCCCTCATGGATCTCTTGGACCTATTGAAAACCGCAAATGGTGGCCAGAAAATTGAAGCATTGGCCAATCAGTTTGGACTCTCCCAGGACCAGACCGGCTCGGTGCTTGGTCAGTTGCTTCCCGCACTGACTCAGGGAATGAAGAACAACTTGGGTCAGGAAGGCGGGCTCGAAAGCCTACTCGGGGCGTTGTCGAGCGGCAACCACGCGCATTATGTAGACGAGCCCGAGTCGTTGACGCAGCCCGAAGCGGTTGAGGAAGGCAACGGAATCTTGGGCCACCTCCTCGGCAGCAAAGATGTGAGCCGCGCTCTTTCCAACCAGGTGTCCGGATCTACTGGCGTCAGCGATACACTGATCAAGCAAATGCTGCCAATCGTCGCTTCGCTGGCCATGGGCGCTCTTGCCAAGCAACAAAACACACAACAGTCCGCCAGCCCACTTGGGGGCCTCGCCGGCATGCTGGATTTCAACCGCGATGGCAGCGCCTCGGATGATGTCATCGGTATGATGGGCAAGCTGTTTGGGCGTTAGTTGGCTTGAACGCGGAGATCCTCAAGGGCAGCCGGTATTGCACTTCCATGGCTGGCCCAGTTCACGTCTCGAACAATTTGCCGGAGATGACTTGCTGCGTAGGCACGGCTTGCGTTGGTTGAGCCTGGATCGGCCAGGTTACGGCGAAACCACTTTCGAGGCAGAGCATTCGTTCTGCAACTGGGCTCGCACGATCCGCCGATGGGCCGACGACCAAAACCTCCAGCACTTCCATGTCAGCGGATTTTCAGGCGGCGGACCATTTGCTCAGGCAGTAGCAGCTTATCTCGGCGACCGTGTTTTGAGCCTTACACTCATTGCCTCGTTAGCTCCATTTGGCCGCGATGCTGTGCAGGTGGCGCCCCCATGGTCTGGGCTTCGAAGTCTGATTCTCGATCACACTCCAGGTCTGGCCATATTCGGGTTTAGTGCCTTCACTCGCTTGCGCAGGCTTTCGCCAAGGATGGCGGAGAAATTCCAACTCGCCCAGTTTCACCCGCTCGATCAGAAACTCCTCGATCAGGAAGCGACCCTTGCTCGAATCGCCAACTCCTACGATGAAGCCACCCGGCAGGGAGTGAGGCACTTCATCGCGGATCTACAGCTCTACCGCGCTGCATGGGATATCGATCATGACGCTATCCGATGCCCGACGCACGTTTGGTTAGGGGGTGCCGACACCCAGGTGCCGCCGGAATGTAGCCGTTGGCTAGCGCGCCGAATCCCATTCGCAACTCTGCACGAGTTTGCAGGCGAAGCTCATTATGTGGCGCTGTCGCATGCCAATGAAATCCTAAATGCGATTAGGGAATCTGCGCAGAAGGAGCTGCCACAACGCCCTTGCTAGCTTCTTCGAGGCTGACCGAATTTACTTCCAGCAACCGGCCAGTTGAAACGTCCAGAGTATTGCGGGCACGGCTGTAATTTGCCAGAGCTGTGACTTCAACGCCTTGGGCGGTCGCGAGATCGCGCTGAGCCTGGATGACGAGGAAGATCGTGGAGCTGCCTAGCGCATACTTTTTCTGTTCGGCCTCAAGAGTCTGCTCCTGCAACCGGCGGCTCCTTACTGCGGAATCATGGCGAGCGAGTGCCTGTTGGAGGCCAATCGTTGCATTCGTGATTTCCAGACGAATCGAGTTCAACTGCCGTAGCTCCTGCAATTCCTGCTGGCGCAATCTCAAGCTGTCGTTCGCATAGTCGGCCTGGGCCGCGCGATTGCGAATCGGGATATTGAGGTTAAATCCAACCGAGTAATCAGGAAAGTTTCGGCGCAGCAATTGTGCAAATGCTGTTCCATAGTTTCCAATGAAGAATGGATCTACAAAGCGATCGCGTCCGCCGGGAGGCGTAATACGGCTTAAGGCGCCAGCAAGGCCATTATTCGTAAGGGATGCCGTCGCATCAAGCGAAGGCAATAGTGCGCTGCGTGAGCCTGTGATGCCGATTTTTGTATTCGTGATATTGAGTCTGGTCTGTTCCAGTTCCGGGCGCTTTGCAATTGCCTCCGTTACAAGATCCTGAACAGGGACGACAGCTTCCGAGCTGGGAACGCGAATCTGATCGGTTGGAATAATGCGTGCGTCGGCAATCGCTGGGCTTGCGATTCCGTTGCGGCTGAGGGCGTTCTTAATGATTGCTTCCTGCTGGAGCAATTGCGTCTGGCTGACGGTGAGATCCTGCTGGGTGCGGGCCACCTCGGCCTCTGCTCGAACGATTTCGATGGGAGCAAGTGTTCCAATTTCAACTTGTTTCTTGTTGTCTTCGTAGAGCTTCTGCGCCAGGTCGACTGCTTTTTGCTTCACTGCTACATCTTGATTGAACGACACTAGATCCCAATAAAGATTGATGGTCGAACTGACTGTGGTGATCACTTGCAGTTTGAAGGTGAGATCGGCAACCTTCAGATTATTGCGAGCAACTCGAATGTTGCGGTTGTTGATTGCGCGGCCGAATCCTTGTAGGAGGCGTTGCGTCAAGCTGGCTTGCACGTTGTTTCGAGTGAAGGGATTTAAGTCGCTATTGGGAGAGTTCGTGCCGGAGGAGGTGCTGCCGTAGGCGGCATTCACCGTGGTGCCGGTTAGGAACTGCTTCTGAAAGCTGGTATTGAACTGGTCTGAATTCGCCACCAGTGCGGAAATACCGGTTACAAAGGAGTTCGTTTGCGGGCTCGAGCTCTTGTTGTGGAAATAGCTTAAGTTAAAGCCCGGATCCAGATTGGGAATTGTCGAGCCTGTCACCTGAAAGACAGTGCCGGTGTTGCCGCCGGTGCCGCCGGTATTTGCGGCCTGACCACCTGCGCTGGTGCCAAAACCGCCCGTCACAAGGTTGATCGCGGAGTTCGCACCCTGGGTCACATTGGTTGTGACGCCGCGGATCTGACCGCCAGCCTGCGAACGTGCATAGTCCACCTGGGCGAGTTCAGGGCCGTAGCGCTGTATCTCGATGTCAATATTATTCTCAAGCGTAAGGGCGATGGCGTCTTGCAAGGACAAATACAATTTCCCTGCTCGCAGCAATTGCTCCAGCCGGTTGGAATTGCCGATTCGTATTGGATCAAAATCCTTGGGTCGATAGTTCCTGGAGAGCCAATAAGTATTCTTATCGAAACTCGATGTCATTACAGGCGCCTTTTGGGCATATCCGGCCGTGCTTGACACGGTCAGCGCTAGACAGAGAACGGCAAGGCTCTCGCGAAGTGTTTTCATGGATCAGTTCCGGGCTAAAAGTGCTGGAAGTAGAAACGACAGAACGGAGTAGTTTGTTCCCAGCGATTTTCGAAGCTCTTAATATCCTACCTTGAGAGCGCTATTCTTTGAGGAAAGATGAGCGATTCTACTCAAGCAACTTTGGCGGCATTCCGCGAAACCGGCGCCTACCTCAGTGGCCACTTCCGCCTCACCAGTGGTCTGCACAGCCCAGAATACCTGCAATGCGCCAAAGTCTTGCAATACCCCCAGCACGCGGCAAGATTCGGCGAACAAATCCGGGAGGCGCTGGCTGCTCTCGAAATTGACCTGGTTTGCGCACCCGCCATGGGAGGGCTCATTATCGGCCATGAGGTCGCCCGCGCCTTCGGCGTACGATTTATCTTTACCGAGCGCGATGGCGAAGGTAATATGGCCCTCCGGCGTGGTTTTGCCTTCGAACCGGGCGAACGGATCCTGATTGTGGAAGACGTAATCACCACCGGCGGCAGTACCCGCGAAGTGGTTGAACTACTGAACCGAGCCGGCGCCGATGTGCTGGCGGCAGCCTCTATTGTGGATCGTAGCGCTGGTCGGGCCGATGTTGGCGTACCCCGCATCGCCCTGGCCACTCTCGAGGTAACCGCCTGGGAACCGGCTGTCTGCCCCCTGTGCGCACAAGGCCTCCCGGTTGTGAAGCCCGGCTCCCGCCCCGTCTGAAGCCATGCGCCGCATGAGCATCGTCGTCAGCTACGACGGCACTGATTTTCATGGTTGGCAAGTCCAGCCGGGCTTGCCAACCATACAATCCACCATCGAGGCGGTGGTGAGTCAATTGGAGGGCAGACCCGTTCCCGTTGAAGGGAGCGGCCGCACCGACGCCGGAGTGCATGCGCTCGGTGTATGTGCCGCATTCAACCTCGAAAACCCGATCCCCGTCGATAACTTGCGGCGAGCCATGAACAAGTTGCTCCCGCCGGAGATTCGCATCCTCGACGTATCCGAGCGGCCCGAAAACTTCCACCCGCGCTTTGGCGCAATCGCGAAAACCTACGAATATCGCATCTGGCGTGAAGAGATTTGCCCGCCCTTCATTCACCGCTACGTACTCCACCACCCCTTTCCGCTCGACGAAGCGGCCATGTGCAATGCAGCCGCCCGATTCGTGGGCGAGCATGATTTCACCGCCTTTGCCAGCACCGATGAAAGCGATGCCACCAGCAAATCCAAAGTTCGCCATATCTTCGAATCCCGGATGTGGCGGACCGATGAAATTCTGCATTTCCGCGTTCGCGGCAGCGGTTTTCTCAAGCATATGGTGCGCCACATGACCGGCTTTTTGCTCGAGGTGGGGAAGGGAAACTACCTGCCCGAAGACCTGAATCACTATCTCAAAGGCGCACCCGCCAAGGTGCCCCAATCCGCCCCCGCCCGAGGGCTCACTCAAATCAGTGTCGAATATCCGCTAACCTAGTAGTTTGCAGATGTCAGAAGCTTTAACAAACTTCCGTTTCCGGATTGCCGGATGCGGTACGGCGTTGCCTAGCGTCGCCTTGACCAACGAAACCCTGGCCGGCCAGCTGGGCGTCGAAGAAGGGTGGATCATGGCTCGCTGCGGTATCGAGCAGCGCTATCAATCCAATCTCGAGGAGACCACTTTGTCTCTCGCGGTTGAGGCCTCCCGCAAAGCCCTCGAATTCGACCCCGCACCGGACCCTGACCTCTTGCTCTGCTCTACCTTTACTCCGCAGTACATGCTCTGTCCCACCGCGCCCGCCATCGCCCGCGAACTCGGACTCCCTCCGATTGGCGCTTTCGACATCAACGCGGCATGCAGCGGCGCGGCGATTGGATTTCTCACCGCCATCAACTTCCTCGCCACCGGCTTCTCACGACGTGTGCTTTTGGTTTGCAGTGACACGCCCACCAAGTACCTCAAGCAGACGGATCGCAACACCCGAATCCTGATGGGGGACGGCGCTGCGGCCATGGTGCTTGAGACAACCGCGGACTGTCAGTCTAGAATCTTGAGCTGGCTCTGGGGCAGCGACGGATCGGGCAATCAAATGTTCCACGTACCGGGCGGCGGCAGCGCTCTCCCGCCTGCATCCTTGAACGGCTCGGAAAATGAACTCACCGTGGCGATGGACGGCCGCAGCCTGTTCCGTTTTGCTGTCGAAAAAGGCTCCGAAGCGATCGCGGCGTTGATCGAAAACGCCAAGCTGAAAGTCGGCGATGTCGACTGGGTAATCGTGCATCAGGCCAACCAGCGCATTATCCAGGCATTGATCGATCGCAGCGGCATCGGGCAAGACCGCTGGATCTCGAACATTGGCGGCGTTGGCAATACAGTAGCCGCATCCATTCCCCTTGCGCTCGCACAGGGCATGGAGCAGGGCAACTTCCAGCAGGGTCACCGCGTCCTGGTGCTCGGCTTCGGCGCCGGCCTCACCTGGGCTGGCTTCCTGATGCAGTGGTAGATTATTCGATCTTGCCGCTATCGCCCGTGCGGTGATCGCTGATCTGAAATCTCAAGAACTCGTGCACCGCCTTCACGGCATCCTTTTTTTGCGTCACAATTCTGACGCGCCCACCCTTTGGCAATTCTTCAAACTGATACGCAATGTCGGCCTTGCGCAGCTTCATCGTCTCCGAACCAGGCGGCTTCCGGCTGTGGATCAGCATCGGAGCTGAAAAGTCCCCGGCAGAAAACATCTTCGCGATATGGCCCAAGTGCTGACGTATCTTGTCACGATTTGCAGTATCGACCGGGGAATTGGCCTCGACATCGATTTCTCCCCCATCGGCATGTAACAGGAAGTGGTGGGTTGTTTTGTCTTGCGGAAAACCCATCACCTTGTCGCCCTTCTGGTCAACGTCATGTTGGTGCTGGAAGGCCAGCATCAAAGCGAGTGCAATTGATTCAAGTGTCATTGCTTCTACTGACGATCGAACCCGCGATATGATTCGTTCAAACTTATGAGAATTTCTTTACTCACCGCATTGGCCTGGGCCGCGATGGCGGTTTCGGCCCAGCCGCCCGCTACAAACGAACCCAATCCCGATGGCTTCTACAAGCTCGGCCCCGATTCGATGAAGCAGGAGGGGGTCCCGACAGGCAAGCTCCATGGCCCTTACACGATCCCGAGCGAAGCCTACCCTGGAACGCAACATACCTACTGGGTCTACACTCCGGCGCAGTATGATGCAGCCAAACCCGCTCGCCTGATGATCTTTCAGGATGGTCACGCCTTCATGAATCCCGAAGGCGACGTCCGCGCAACCAACGTAATCGACAACCTGATCCATCGTCGCGAACTCCCCATCATGGTTGCGGTATTCATCAATCCGGGCCGAACCCCCGAGCAACCCGAACCGAATTCCAAAGAATGGGGCGACCGCACTACCAACCGCCCCACCGAGTACAACGTGCTGGATGACCGTTATGCCCGCGTGGTGGTAGACGAACTCATGCCCGCACTTCACAAGGAATTCAGCATCTCGAAAAAGTCTGAGGACCACGGCATTGGCGGAGCTTCTTCAGGCGCGATCGCAGCATTCACCGTTGCCTGGCACCAGCCCAATCATTTCAGCAAAGTGCTGAGCCTGATCGGCAGCTTCACCAATATCCGTGGCGGGCATGAGTACGCCGACATTGTCGCCAAGAGCGAAAAGAAGCCAATCCGCATCTTCATGCAGGATGGCCGCAACGACAATCGTGGTCAGCGCCCCAACGGCGACTACGATCCGAAGCGCGACTGGTTCCTTCAAAACGTCCGGCTCAAGGATGCCTTAACCGCCAAAGGCTACGACCTGAACTACACGTTCGGAATCGGACGCCACAGCCAAAAGCATGGCGGGTCAATCTTCCCTGAAATGATGCGATGGCTATGGCGCGACCTGCCTGTCTCGACCGATGTCAACGACAATGTGGAGCGCAGCTTCCAGACTCCCGGACCAGTCAAACAAAACTAGGCGAAGGCCTGACGTACCTTGCCAAGGAAGGTCTTGACCACTTGGCGAGGATCGCCCTCACCCAGCGCCTCGATCGGCATAAAGCCGCGGTATCCAACTTTGTCCACAATTTTGCGCAAACGCGGCAAGTCGATGTCAACTTTCTTCGTGCCGTACCAAACATGCTCTTTGACCTGCCAATTGCTCGCGTAAGGCAGCAGCTTTTCAATTTCCAAATAGGGATCGCCCTGTCGAACGCTGCCCACATCGAGAATCACTGTAAACCAGTCGGATTTCACCGCATCCACCAGCCGGATTGTCTCGGCCGCAGTCTTCAAATAGTCGTCATGGTGCTGCAACCCAAGCAGCACTCCACGCGCTTCAGCATACTTGCAACAGTCCTGAAACGCCGGAACCATATATTCAAACACCTGATCGAACGTCTTGCCCTTGGGCAACTCGCGGCCCGAGAACACCCGCACCATATTGCCGCCAAGCTTCACGCAAACATCCACCCAATCCTTCACCAGTTTGATCTGCTCAGCACGCGCAGCCGGATCCACAAGCGCAAAATCATTGCGCACTCCTGTTCCGCCAATCGTAACGCCATTCATCCAGGCATGCCGCTTGACGCTGTGGATGAACTCATCCGTCGGAACCTTCGGATAGCCGGGAAAATAGTACCCAGTCAGATCGACGCCTTCAAGATCGTTTTCCGCGCAAAAGTCGATCACATCGGCGATCTTCATCGTCCCGGCCATTAAGGGCTTATTGAACGAGTAAGCGTTGAGCGCCAGCTTGACATGGCTGCCGCGCTTTCTTTCCACTACACTTGCGGCCATCAGTGGTCCACCCATCATTCCGGCCAGCATCATTCTGCGTTGCATGTCTCTCTCCTAAGCCAAGATCTCGCGGATGACCCGCGCCTGATTCACACCGATCAAGCTCTCATCCCGGCCTTCATAAGCGAACGTATTCTTCTGATAATCAATACCCAGCAAATGCTGCACGGTGGCGTGTATGTCGCTATGACCCACGCGGTGTTCCGGAAGCGCCGCATACCCAAGGTCATCGGTTGCGCCGAAGTCGTAGCCTTGCTTCACGCCAGCCCCAGCCATCCACATTCCGAAGCCATACGGGTTGTGATCGCGGCCCGGCGTCGCCGTATTGGCTTCAATCGTCGGAAGCCTGCCAAACTCGCCGGACCACACGACCAGCGTATCCTTCATCATGCCGCGCTGTTCGAGATCCATCAACAGACCAGCCATCCCTTGGTCGATGTACTGGCACAACCCAGGCAACTGGCCCTTGATGTTGCTGTGCGTATCCCAATTGCCGCCGCCCCCGCCGTAAATCTGAACAAAGCGAACTCCGCTTTCTACCAGCCGCCGCCCCATCAGGCAAAGCTTGCCGAAGCCTCCCGATACAGGCGCATCGACTCCATAGAGCTTGCGAGTCGCCTCGCTCTCTTTCGTCAAGTCTGCGATCTCAGTCGCCGCCAACTGCATCTTTGCCGCCAACTCGTAGTTCTGAATCCGTGCCTCAAGATCCTGGTCCAGCGGATGATCAACCATCTGCTCGCGATTCAGCTTCTGGATCGCCGCAATCAGCTTGCTCTGCTTGTCTTCGCTCATGCCCTCGGGCCGCTTGATGTTGTAGATCGGCGCCTTGGCGTCGGCCCGCATTGCTGTCCCGTTGTAAACCGGCGGAAGCCAGGCGGAGGAGTGCGCCCGCGAACCAATGCTTGCCCCCTCACCCAGCGCAATGTAAGCAGGAAGATTTTGATTCTCGGTGCCAAGCGCATAGCTCACCCACGATCCGATCGCCGGAAAGCCAGTGAACCCACGCCCACTGACGAATGTGAATTGCGCCGTCGAATGGTCAATCCGATCCGTCTGCATGGAGCGTACAAAACTGACCTGATCGACTACCTTCTGAAAGTGCGGCAGCAAATTGGAGATCTCCCGGCCACTCTTGCCGCAGCGGGTAAACTCCCACGGGCTGGCCATGATCTGTTGCGAACCATTCAAGGCGCGCCCCTTAATCTCAAACGGGGCCGGCTTGCCATCGAACTTGCGCAGCAGCGGCTTCGGATCGAACATGTCGATTGTGCTCGGTCCACCGCCAATGTAGATGAAGATGACATTCTTCGCCTTTGGGGCAAAGTGCGGTTTGCGTGCCGTCAGCCCTGCCGCGCTGCCCACCATCGACTGCAACGCCAGTCCGCCAAAACCAAGCGCCACTTCTTTTAATGCTTCCCGTCGGGATCGAAACATGTTTACCTTCTTCTCAATAGCTATACAGGAAATCGTTCGCCCCAAGCAGCGCCTGCACAAACAAGCGCAAGCCATCCTTCGCATCGGGGTTGGATGCAATCAATTCTTTAGCAACCGCAAGCTCGCCCGGCCGCGCCTCTCGGGAATACGCCGCCACAAATGCCAGTTCAACAGCCCGGTCCATCACCCCGCCGCTCTGCTCCAGCAGTTGCGAAGCGAACGCGCGAGATACCTTCTCCACAAACGGACTATTCAACAGCGCCAGCGACTGTGTGGGCAACGCCGACCGGAAGCGCTGCGTCTCGTGATCGGCAATCATGGTCGGCGAATCAAAGGCATGCAGGAATGCAATGGGCCGGGTCCGCGATTGCTTCATGTAAATGCTGCGCCGCCGCGCGTTGCCTTTCTCATCGTCTTCCATCCATTGCCCGTCCGCGCCACGCTTCAGCGGCTCTTGACGGCCATACATTTTCATGTCTAGCAGCCCGCTCACATTCAACATCGAATCCCGCAGCGTTTCGGCTTCCAGCCGCAGCGGGGCCTTGCGCCAGAGCAGATGATTCGAGGGGTCCACCTTCAGACAATCCGCCTTCTCACTAGACTTCTGCCGGTATACCTGCGACATCACAATCTCGCGGGTCAGCCACTTCAGATCCCATCCGTGGTCTTGAAACTTCACAGCCAGATAGTCGAGCAACTCAGGGTGCGATGGCTTGTCACCTTGCACGCCAAAATCATCGACACTCCGCACTATCCCTTCGCCGAAGTGAAACTGCCAGACGCGATTCACGAACACGCGCGCGGTAAGCGGATTCTCCCGTGAGACAAACCAGTTGGCCAGCGTCAGCCTGCGGCCAGTGTGATTCCACTCCGGGTGATCCTTCGGGTCAGGAAACTGGAATGGCTTTGCGGGGTTGTCCAGCACAGCCGGCAAGCCCGGCTCCACCTTCGCCGCCGGGGCCAGGTAGTTGCCGCGAGTCAAAACATAAGTTGGCGATGGTGTTTTAGAAACATCCCACGCCGCCTCAATGAAATTCGGCTCGATCACACTCTGCTTCTTCCGGCGAGAAGCCTTTTTCTCAATCAACTGATCCTTCCACTGCTTCAATTCAGGGAACTGCTTGTCCATCTCCTCGTCGCTCATCACGTCTTTAGGAGCACTGCGGTCCACTTCGAGATCCGGATCGTCCTCAATCAACTTGCGCAACTCGAGCCGGCGCGCTGGGCCCAATTCACGGCCCGTCCTCAACTCGCCCCGAAAGCGCTGATACGTCGCGTCGAGCAAATCTGAAAGCCGTCGAATCGCCTTCGCATCGCTACTGGTAACGTCCGCGATCCAGGCGTCGCGCTGATCCTGCGGCATGTCCAGCACCATTCGACTCGGCCAGGGCCCAAAATTCAAATTCGCCGCAAGCCAGTTCTCTGGATCCCAGACAGATTGAAACACCGATGTCAGCTTGTAATAGTCACGCTGCAGCAGCGGATCAAACTTGTGATCGTGACAGCGCGCGCAACCCACCGACATTCCCATCACCGTCGAAAGGCTGGTATCAACCGTTTTCTGCAACGCGTCAAAATACTTGTCGACTTCATAGATGGTCTGGTTGTCGGTAATGTCAGCAATCGTGCGCAAGAACCCAGTTGCGGTGATCGCCTCCAACTGGCTTGCTGTCGGCGTCGACCCCGGCTTATAATTCACCAACTGATCTCCCGCAAACTGCTCCAGCAGGAAGCGGTTGATGGGCTTGTTTGAGTTGAACGCTCGAATGACATAGTCGCGGTACTTCCACAAAGCTTCTCGCTCACCATCCCCCGCATCGCCCCGCGTATCGGAATAACCAGCGATGTCCAGCCAGTGTCGCCCCCATTGCTCGCCATAACGCTCAGACCCAAGCAACCTGTCCACCAGCTTCGCGTAGGCATCCGGCGAACGGTCATCGAGATACGCCTTAGCTTCCGACATCGTAGGCGCAAGCCCTGTCAGGTCAAAGTAAAGCCGCCGCATCAGCGTCACTCGCTCGGCTTCCGACTGCATCGTCCAACCCTTCGCTTCCAGCCGCCCTTCAACAAAAGCGTCGATCGGAGTCCGCACCAGGTCTGCACGCTTCACAGCCGGAGCTGCCGCCGCCACAGGAGGCACAAACGACCACCACTTGCGAGCCTCGGGAGTAATCTTCGCAGCCTCGCGCGCCACTGCGGCCTGATCCATCTGCTCTTGCGGGAATCGCCCATGCTCCAGATAGGACCGGATCAACTGCTTGCTGGCCGTAGTCATTTTGCCGCCCATCGGCATCCGTCCAGAATCGATCTGCATCCACAACAGGCTTCGTTCGGGTTTGCCAGGCGCAACCACCGGGCCGCTCGCACCGCCAGCCATCAATCCGGCAAACGTGGATAAGTCGAGGCCGCCCATCTTTCGATCCGGGCTGTGACAGGAGACGCAGCTTTTTTCAAGTACGGGTAGGACTTCGTCCTTGAACAGGGGCGCTCTTTGCGCAAACGCACAACCAGCTACCGCAAAAGCAAAAATCCATTTCACCTTATAATTACTATCACTTTGCGGATCTGGAGACAAGGGTCGGTAGACTTGCCGAGGCGCATCGGATAATGGGATTGTGCAAGTCGATTCCTGTCCCTTGGAACTAGCAGAAGC
>Ga0163144_10005967_pt1 | contig 26996 bp, 27 predicted proteins | sample OliLak19BULKMAT1_FD_123175 | JGI IMG/M metagenome (GOLD analysis project Ga0163144, IMG submission 123175) | Freshwater microbial mat bacterial communities from Lake Vanda, McMurdo Dry Valleys, Antarctica - Oligotrophic Lake LV.19.BULKMAT1 | ecosystem: Environmental > Aquatic > Freshwater >...
CCCCCCCCCGCGATCCGCTACTTCACTTCTTCAGGTCTTCTTTAGGTCTTCTTCAGGTTTGCCACCAGGTCGCGGAGTTCGCGGACCGTGGCGTCGGGGATGCGCTTGCCCTGCTTGGCGAGGCGCTCCGTCAACTTGATCGTGAATTCCTGCATCTGCTCGTGGGTCTCGGACGAGCCGCCGAGCAGGACGAAGTGGTCGCCCTTCGTGATCCGGGTGTGTCCGTCGGCGTTGTCGAGGCCGACGCCGATGAGGCCCTCGACCTTGGGCTCGCGCCGCTTGCGGCGCTTCGCCGGCACGGAGGGCGGGGTCGCCGCGGGCTCGGCGGACGCCTTCTTGGCGCGCACCTTCTTGGGGGTGGCGGGCTTCTTCTTCGGGCCGTCGGGGTCGCGTTTGCTCACCCCCGGAGCATACCCGAGCCCGGCGGCGGAGGCGGAACACCGGTGCGATCCGGCGACCGGCGCCGCCGCGTCCCCCGGGCGCGACGCACCCCCACGGCGTAGGCTCTGCCCATGCGCCTCGTCTGCCTGAGCGACACCCACGAGCAGGGCCGCCGCGTCGTCGTCCCCGACGGCGACGTGCTCGTGCACGCGGGCGACCTCACGTTCCGCGGCGCGCCCGAGGCGATCGCCCGCGAGGCCGCGTGGCTCCGCAGCCTCCCGCACCCGCACAAGGTCGTCGTGGCCGGCAACCACGACTTCGCGTTCCAGCAGACGCCGGTGGCCGCCCGCGCGCTGATGCACGGCCTCACCTACCTCGAGGACGAAGGCGCCCACCTCGGCGGGTTGCGGTTCTGGGGTTCGCCGTGGCAGCCCTGGTTCCACGACTGGGCGTTCAACCTCGAGCGTGGGCCCGCGATCCGCGCGAAGTGGGACCTCGTGCCCGCCGGCATCGACGTGCTCGTGACACACGGCCCGCCGCTCGGCCATGGCGACCGCGTGCTGCGGGGCGACCTCGTCGGCTGCGCGGACCTCCTCGACGCCGTGCGGCGCACCGGGCCTCGCGTCCACGTCTTCGGTCACATCCACGAGGGGTACGGCGTCACCGAGGAGCGTGGCACGCGCTTCGTCAACGCCTCGACCTGCGACACGCAGTACCGGCCGGTGCAAGGGCCGATCGTGCTCGACGTAGACTGACCGCGTGGACCCGGCACCTGCCCCCGCTGCCCGCTCCATCGCGATCGACCCCGCCGCGGGGCGCTCTCCGAGCCGGTGGCGCTGGCCCCTGGCGGTCGTGGCGTATGCGCTCCCGATGGGCGTGGCGCTGGCGACCTGGAGGTCGCCGCAGGCGGCGCTCGCGCCGCTGTTCGGACCGTGGGCGAAGGCGCTCTACCGCGGCGACGCGTGGATCTGGACGCCCATGGGCGGACGGGTGGTGATCGCGCTGACGGTCCTGGGGCCGCTCGCCTTGGGACTCGCGGTCTTCCGGCGTGCCCGCTGGACTCGGGTCGTCTTGGCGACGTGGTGGGCGGTCTGGGTCCTCTGCATGCTGAGCGTGCTCGCGTACACGCAGTCGTAGGGTCACGGTTTGGCGCCCTGACGCGAGGGGCCGTCGTGCCTCACCCCGTGGACTCACCCTGCTCGCCGCTGCCCGCGGCTGCGCTGCGACGCTCCTCGCGGGCGACCGCGCGACGATGGGCGCGTTCCTCGACCCGGCGTGCAGGAGCGGAAGCCGCGGCGAGGCGCCCCCGGTGCGCGCGGGGAAGGTCCGGCGGCGGCGCCGGCATGCCGGGCCGGGGGCGGACGACGCCCCCGGCTCGTCCGGCGCCCGCCCGTCCGCCGCCCGTCCGCCGCACTCGATTGTTGGCTCGTCGTCGTGCCAGACGGGCGAGGCGGGGCGACGAGGAGCGCGCGGGACCGGCGGCCGATCCGAGAGGACCGTCACGCCGTAGAGCCGGAGGTCGTGGCCGTCGACGACGACGCGCGCGCGGGGCGGGAGGGCGACGAAGAGGGCGTCGTCGTCGACGCCGACGAGCGTGCCGAGGCCCTAGGCCCCGGGGTCGCGAAACGCGCGCTGCGCCTGGATGAGGTGAACGTCGTGTCCCGGCCGGAAGATCGGCGGCTCGGGGGCGGAGGCAGCATCGGGCGACGCGGTCATCGGAGCGCCTCCTCCGTGATCGTCGGCTTCAGCGCCCGGAGATCGGCAGGCACGTCGGCCTCGTGGGCGCACCCCCGCCGCCGTCGATACGGCCCTCGTGGAGCGCGTCCTGCACGAGCCGTGGGGACGAGGGCGGTGTTCGGCGCTCGAGCGGGTTCGGCGTCGCACACATGGCCGTCTCCGTTCCCTGCCCCCGGATCGCGGGGCGTGGGCCCTCCGCGGGACGATTCGTGACCCCCGCACGAGCGAGGGCCCCGTTTCCCGTCGGATCCCGTCGGATCCCGTCGGATCCCGTCGGATCCCGCCCTCGAGACGAGAAGGTGGGCCGCGACGAGAAAGGCACCTGGGGACGTCCGTCCCAGGTGGCGGGGCCTCGCGCCTGCGAGACCCTGCCGGCAGCAGGACGCGCAGCGTAGGGCCGACGTCGCCGCGGGCAAGACCGCAGCGTGTCATGCGCGGCGACCTTCGCGGAGCCTCCGGGCGCCCGGCGCCGCCCCGGTCACGCGCGGACGTACAGGACTTCGTCGATCTCGGCCCCGCGCCCGCGCGCGAACGCGCGCTCCACGGCGAGCGCGCGAAAGCCGCACCGCTCCAGCACGCGGATCGACGCCGCGTGGTCGTGTGCGACCCGCGCGTACACGGGGCGCGTCGAGACCTCGCGGAGGAACGCCATGAGCGCGGCGGTCGCGATCCCCCGCCCCCACCACGCGCGGCCGAGCCAGCAGCCGACCTCGCGACGCCGGAGCCGCGGGAACGACGCCACGTGCCCGACGACCGTCCCGTCGTACACCACCGTCCGCACCGTGAGGTCCGGCTTCGCCAGGAGCCGCGCCCAGTGGGCACGAAACGCGACCGCGTCGTCGGGATCCGCCGCCGTGAACGCGGCCTGGTGCACCGCGACCGGGTCGCGCTGGTACGCGAAGAAGACCGGCAGGTCGTCCGGGACCACCGGCCGCAGCCCGATCGTCGGAGCGGGACACACGCGGCAGTCCTCCCGAGCCCGCCGGGCTCCGGCCGGGCCTCGCGTCCCCGGATCAGTGCGCCTCGGCCCAGTTGGGTCCCACCCCCACGTCCACCACGATCGGCACCGTCACCTCGAGCGCCGACGACATCTCCTTCTTCACCAGGGCCGTCAGCCGGTCCACCTCGTCGGGCGGCACCTCGAAGTCGAGCTCGTCGTGCACCTGCAGGAGCATCCGCGCGCGGAAGCCCTCCTTCGTCAGGCGCCGGTCGATGCGCACCATCGCCAGCTTGATCAGGTCGGCCGCCGTCCCCTGGATCGGCGTGTTCACCGCCACCCGCTCCGCCGACGAGCGCAGCCGCGGATCCTCGCTCGTGAGGTCGGGCAGGTAGCGGCGCCGGCCGAGCATCGTCGCGACGTAGCCCGTCCGGCGCGCGGCCTCCACGGTCTCGGCCTCGAACGCCTGCACGCGCGGGTAGGCCTGGAAGTAGGCCTCGATGAAGCCCTCGGCCTCGGCCATCGTCACGCCCGTCTCGGCCGCCAACCGCTGCGCGCCCATGCCGTAGATGATGCCGAAGTTGATCGCCTTCGCGTTCGAGCGCATGTCCGGCGTCACCGCCTTCGGCTCGACGCCGAAGATCTTCGCCGCCGTGGAGCGGTGCACGTCCTCGCCCGCGAGGAACGCCGCCTGCAGGCCCGGGTCGCGGGCGAGGTGCGCGAGGAGGCGCAGCTCGATCTGGCTGTAGTCGGCCGAGAGCAGCCGCCAGCCCGGCTCGGGCACGAACGCCGCGCGGATCGCCCGGCCGTCGTCGCCGCGCGCGGGGATGTTCTGGAGGTTCGGGTCGCTCGACGAGAGCCGCCCCGTCGCCGCCCCCGTGAGGTGGAACGTCGTGTGGATGCGCCCCGTGCGCGGGTTCACCTCCTCGGGAAGCGGGTCGACGTAGGTGTTCTTGAGCTTCGTGACGCCGCGCCACTCGAGGAGCCTCGCGGGGATCGGGTGGAAGGCCTTCAGCTCGTCGAGCGTCGCCTCGTCCGTCGAGTAGCCCGTGCCCTTCGCCGTCCGCCGCGGCTTCTTGCGCCCTGCGGCCTCGTGCAGCTTCAGCGTGTCGAAGAGGAGCTCGCCGATCTTCGCGTTGCTGCGGAGGTTGAACGCCTCGCCCGCGAGCTCGTGGATCTCCTGTTCGAGCTTCGTCGCGCGCGCCTCGAACTGCCGCGACAGCCCCGCGAGCACCTCGAGGTCCACCCGGATGCCGGTCCGCTCCATTTTCGCGAGCACCGGCAGGACCGGCATGTCCACCTCGTGGAAGACGTGGTCGACGCCCGTCTCAACGAGCTCGGGCCCGAGCAGCTCGCGGAGGCGCCAGGTGCAGTCGGCGTCCTCGCAGGCGTACTCCGCCACCGTTTCGACGGGCACCTCGCGCATCGTGATCTGGTTCTTGCCGGTCCCGAGCAGCGCCTGCGTCGGGATCTTCTTGATGCCCAGCCGGTCGAGCGACATCGCGTCGAGGTTGTGCGTGCGCGCGTCCGGCCGCAGGCAGAAGTCGGCCACCATGGTGTCGAAGGCGACGCCCTGCACGTCCACCGCCACGGGCTGCTGGCACGCCAGCACGATCACGTCGTACTTCGCGTTCTGGCCCGTCTTCTCGATCCCCGGGTCCTCGAGCACGGGCTTGAGGCGCTTCAAGACCTCCGCGGCATCGCCCGTGCGCGGACCCTCGTCGTCGAAGAGCGAGCCCTCGGCGCGGTTGCGCTCGACCGCGCCGCCGAACATCGGCGGGTCGAGGTTCACCGGCACGTACCAGGCCTCCCCCGCCTTCCAGGAGAACGACAACCCGACGAGCTCGGCCCGCGTCGGGTGGACCGACGTCGTCTCGGTGTCGAACGCGAAGCCCCCCTTGCCCTTGCGGGCCTTCAGGAGCTCGATCAGCTCGGCCAAGTCGGCCTCGCTCGTCACCGTGCGGTAGTGCTGCGCGACCGCCGGCGCACCGTCCACGGGCAGCGCCTGGAAGCGATCGGTGAACTCGAGCGCTTGGTACGCCTCGCGCAGCATCGCCACGTCGATCGCCTGGCGGGCGAGGTGGTCCCAGTCGGCGTGCAACGGCACCGCCGTGTCGATCGTGACCAGCTGCTTGGACAGGCGCGCGAGGTGGGCGTGTTCGATCAGGCGCGCCGACAGCGCCTTTTTCGGGATCGTCGGCGCCGCCTCGAGTACGCGCTCGACCGGGCCGTAGGTCTGCACGAGCTCGATCGCGGTCTTCTCGCCCACGCCGGGCACGCCGGGCACGTTGTCGGACGCGTCGCCCATGAGCGCGAGCACGTCGATCACGCGGTCGGGCGGCACGCCGAACTTCTCGACGACCTTCGCCGCGTCCACGAGCTCGGGCATCGGCTCGCGCGGCTTGAGCAGGTTGTAGAGCTTCACGTGGGGCCCGACGAGCTGCGTCATGTCCTTGTCGCCGGACACGATCCAGACGTCGTGGCCCTTCGCCGCCTCGCGCTTCGCGAGCGTGCCGATCACGTCGTCGGCCTCGAAGCCGGGCTCGCGCAGGAACGGGATGCCGAGGGCCTTGACCACCTTCTCGATCCAGAGGAGCTGGGGGATCAGGTCGTCGGGCATCTTCTCGCGCGTCGCCTTGTACTCGGGGTACGCCTTGTGCCGGAACGTGGGCTCCTGCGCGTCGAAGACCACCGCGATCCGCTCGGGCTTCTCCTGGTCGAGCACGCGGTCGAGCGTCAGCAGGAACCCGAACACCGCGCTCGTCGGCAGCCCCTTCGACGTCGTCAGCGGGTTCTTGACGAACGCGAAGTGCGCGCGGTAGGCGAGGGCCATCCCGTCGAGCAGGAAGAGGCGGGAGGAACCTTGGGTGAGGGCGGGGGGCACGGGAGGAAGGTACCCGCTGGCCCCCCCTTCGGGGCCCCGGGGCGGGCCTTCCGGGAGGACTCGGCGGACGGAGGGCAGAATCCGGGCGATGGCCCCCCCGCCCGACGACGACCGCCCGCGCCACGAGCCGCCCCCTGCCGGGCCCGAGTTGTTCCTGACGAAGGACCGGGCCAAGCGGTTCGTCTTCCGACTGGCAGCGGTCCGCAAGGAGCGGTCGTCCTTCTACAAGGCCGCCGCCATCGGCATGACGTCGTTCGCCGAGGCCGTCCCGACCCTCCTCGCCCTCGAGGAGGACATGGCGACGACGGTCGCCGACGTCCTCGGCACCCGCCTCCGCGACCGCGAGCGCGGCGAGACCGAGATCCCGTTCGTCGTGGCGCTCGAGGGCGTGCTCGAGCGCACGCGCCGCGCGCGGGTCCTCGAGCAGGCGCGCCGCGCCGGCCGCGTCGCGGGCCCCTGGGCCCAGGAGCGCGTCCTCGCCCTGCTCGACGACGCGGGGCGCCGCCTCGAGGCGTTCACGACGGTCTACGACGCCGAGCGTTTCGTGGCGCTGCCCGCGTCCACCGAGGTCGGGCGGGTCCTCGCGCAGGTCGAGGACGACGCGGCGGTGGACCGCCTGCCGAGCGTGCCGACGGAGCGGGCCGGGCCTCGCGGTCCCGCGGTGGACGGCCGCGTCCCGAGGCTCGTGACGGCCGCCGACGCGCTCGACGACCTCCTCCGCTCCGCGCGAGCCGAGGTTTCCGGGACGCAAGGCCCGTGGCACGTTGAGAAGCCCACGCGGACCGCGCCGGTCGTGCTCGCGATCGGCGCGCGGGCGGGCGAGGGGACCGCGACGGGGCCGGACTCGCTGCTGGGCCCGGGGCCGGCGGCCGCGCGGACCGACCGCGCGGTGGCGGTGCTCAAGTTCGCGCACGGGACCGAGGTGTCGCGCGTGTTCGACGCGGAGGGCGACGTGATCGGGATCGCGGTGGGCCTCGTGGACCCGACGGGCGCCGCGGTCGAGAGGGTGATCGCGGCCACGACCTCGACCGACCACGTCGCGCTCCCGCCCGACGACGAGACGGCGGTGCGGGCCTACCTCGTGGCGTGCCAGCGGACGCCGGACCCGACGTCGCCGCTGCGGATGATCGCGGTGATGGGCCTGTTCAAGGCCGTGGACCGCGCGCTCGACCGGACGCTGCGGCCGGTGGTCGAGGGGTCGGGGGCTGGGGTCGTGGCCCGCGGCGTGCCGCGCGAGGACTCGCGCAAGGCGCCGGTGCGGCGGGAGGTGGCCGCGGCGCTGCTCGACGCCGTCCCGGGGCTGCCGGTGCAGCGGGCGACGGAGGTGCTCGACGCGGTGGCCCACGGGAAGGTGCCCGGGAGCGCGCTGCGGCCGCCCGACGTCGGGATCCTGCTGGCGGTGCTGGGGCGGGCGTGGTCGGGGAACCGGCCGTTCGGCGAGCCCCTGCTGGCGCCGACCGCGTGGTCGCCCGACGACGCCGTGGCGGCCGCGCGGGCCGTGGTCCGACTCGCGGTGATCCGCAACGACCTCGAGAAGCAGCGGGACCCGGGCGAGGGCTGGGCCGCGTCGTTCGAGGCGGCGGCGGTGACGCTCCTGACCCTGCTGGCCCGCGTCCGGCGGCCGTGACGACCGCCCTCCGGCCGAAACGGGCGCCCCCCCGTCCGTCCGCGTACGGTGTCCGTCTCGGAGGTTCTCCCGTGTCGACTTTCGCCGCCGTCCCGAACGAGAAGAAGAAGAAGCCCCGCGACCCGATGCGCTGGGTGCGCAAGTCGCGCTCCGTCCTGATCTACGGCCCGATCGAGCCGAAGCTCACGAAGGAGGTCACGGGGCAGATCCTGCTGCTCGACGCGATGAGCCCCGTGAAGCCCATCAAGGTCTACGTGAACAGCCCCGGCGGCGTCGCCGACGACGGCTTCGCGCTCTACGACCTCTTCCGCTTCGTGCGGGCGCCGGTCTACACGATCGTGACGGGCATGGCGGCGAGCGCGGCCACGATCCTGATGCTCGGCGCGGCGCCGGGCCGCCGGCTGATCATGCCGCACGCGCGGGTGATGCTGCACCAGCCGAGCACGGTGATCCAGGGGTCGGCGGCCGACATCGCGGTGAGCGCGAAGGAGTTGATCCGCCTGCGGAAGAAGGCGAACGACCTCTACGCGCGCGAGACGGGCCGGACGCTCGAGCAGATCGAGAAGGAGCTCGCCCGCGACTACTGGCTGTCGGCGGACGAGGCGCTCGCCTACAAGATCGTCGACCGCATCGTCGCCAAGTTCGACGACATCGAGCGCGCCTAGCGCGCGCGAGTCCCGCCATTCGGTGCCGGTCGCGTTCTGGCGGAACCGCCAAACGGTGCCGGTCGCGTTCTGGCGGGACGCGTCGGGCGGCGCGGCGCGGCGCGGCTACGGCCGCGTCAGGTCGGCCAACGCCTTCTCGAGCGCAGCGTGCGCACGGTTCAGGCGCGACTTCACCGTGCCCACGCTCGTGTCCAGGACCTCGGCCAGCTCCTCGTACGAGAGGTTCTCGAAGTAGCGCAGGACGGCCACCGAACGGAGCTTCGGCGACAGCCGGTCGAGCGCCGCCCGCACCTGCGCCTCGCGCTCCTCGCGCTGGCTCCGCAGCGACGGGTCCTCCGGCGGGCCCGACGTTCCCGGCCGCGACTCCGCGACCTCCGCGTCCGCGCCGGCCGGGCCCCCCGACAGCGACCGCGCCGGCCGTCGGGCCTGGCGTCGGCGCGCGTCGATCGCCGTGTTCACCGTGATCCGGTAGATCCACGAGGTCAGCGACGCGTCGCCGCGGAAGCTGCGGATCCGGTCTGCCAAGTGGAGGAAGACCTCCTGCGTCACGTCCGCCGCGTCCGCCGCCGAGCCCAGCACCTTGTAGGCGGTGCGGAACACCCGCTCGTGATGGCGGTCGAACAACGCGCCGAGCGCCGCCCGGCGGGTCTCCGCGTCCGGCGCGGAGAGGCCCCGGACCAGGTCGAGATCCGGGTCGAGGTCCATGGAGTCCGCACGTGCCGCCGGGGGGGGAAGGCGGAACGTACCACGCGGGCCGTCGGGACGGGGGCCGACGGGCCGGGGATCGGTACGCTGCCGGGATGGGACGTGCCGCGTCGCCGCTCTACCTGCTCGTCGCCGCTGGGCCTGCCTCGCCCGGGGTCGTCGCCACGCTCGCCGACGCCGAGGCCGCCGCCCGCGCCGGCACGCCGGTCGCGGTCCTGTGGACGGAGGCGGGCCTCGCCACCCTCGCGACCGACTGGCCGACACGCCTCGCGGCCGCCGGCGCGTCGCTATCGATGTGTGCCCGCAGCGCGCGCCTGCGCAAGGTGGACCCCGTGAAGGTGCTCGCGAACGTCCGGTGGTCGTCGCTCACCGCGTTCGTGCGCGACCTCCCCGCCGACGCACGCCTCTGGAGCGTGTTCCCGTGAACCCTTCCGTGAACCCTTCCGTGAACCCTTCCGTGAACCCTTCCGTGAATTTCGTCGGCATCGTGACCGCGCCGCCCCTCGACGCCCACGACGCGAGCGAGTTCCTCCGCACGCTGGCCGCCTTCGTCGCGCTGGACCTCGCCGTTCGCCTGTTCGAAATGGGCCCCGGGGTCGGCAGTCTCTCGTCGGATGCGCGCGACCTCTCGGCCGACGGGGAACACTACCTCGCAGCCCTGCGCGAGGAAGGTGTTGCGATCGAGGGCCCGGCCGGCCTCGCGGACGCCCTCGCATCGGCGCGCGCCGTCGTCGTGTTTGCCGATCCCGCGCGGCGCGGCGTGCCTGCCCTCCTCACGCTGCCCCGCGGCACGACGCCCGACGACGCCTGGCTTCACGCGCTCGCCGACGCCGGTCAGGTGCGCATCGAAACGGTTGTAGAGACGACGTGAAGACGTCGCGGCGGTCCCTCACGGCACGTTGAAATTCCTCAACATCCGCGCTGGACCGGAGTTGCGCACGCGAGGCTTCAGTCGAACGGGGGGGCTGCCGATAGGGGGCGGCCGGGACAGACCGGCCGCTGTGGACGACGCCGACGAGGCTTCGGACGCAGCGGTCGAGAAGCCCGGCCGGTGGCCGAACGCGGGCAGGAGTCGCCCGCCTCGGGACCGCGAATCGGTTCGGGCCGGGGTTTTGCCCAGCAAGTAAAACTTCCACCACATCCCTAATCTCACAAGTCCCCTCGGTTCGGACTCGGCCCCGGTGAGCGCAAGCTTGCCGGGGCCACTTTCGTTTCCGGCCGACGCGTACGACGCGAGGCCCGGCCGGTCGCGCGGTCAGAGCCGCCGCGCGAGGAGCGTCCAGGACCGCCGACGCGCCGTGGAGGGACCACAGTCGAGCCGAGGGAACGGCGCCCGAGCGGGTGCCGTCATCCCGATCACCCGGATCGCAAGACGGTCACGACCGTCTTCCGACGTGCCCTCCAGGGGTCGCCACCCCCGGTCCACCGCCTCCCGCCCCTACTCGAACGGGAAGTTGTCGACCGGCGCGCCCTCGAGGTGCGCGACGTCGGACAGCGTCCGGAGCCGCCACCCGTCGTCGACGGGCACGAGCGTCGTCAGCGAGACGTTCGGGACGAGGAACCGCCGCGGCATCGACGCCGGCATCCCCAGCACCGCGTACACGAGGCCCTGCACGACGCCGCCGTGCGCGACGACGAGCAACGGTCCGGACGACCCCGACCCCGCGTGGACCCGGAGTGCCGCCCACACGCGCGCGAACATCTCGGCGCGGGTCTCGCCGCCCGCGGGCCTCGCGTCGGGGTCGCTCGCCCGGAAGCGTGCCGCGGTCTCCGGGTCGAAGGTCGCGACGTCCGCGAACGTCTTCCCCTCCCACGCGCCGAGGTCCTGCTCGCGCAGCGCCGGGTCGTGGGTGATCGCGACGCCCGTCGCGGCGCCGACCGCGCGCGCGGTCTCGGCCGCGCGGACGAGATCGCTCGAGACGATGCGGGCGAGGCCGGCGGTGCGGAGCCGGTCGGCGAGAAGTTTCGCCTGCGCCACGCCGGTGGGCGTGAGGGGGAGGTCGCGGTGGCCCTGCATCCGCCGCTCGAGGTTCCAGGTCGTTTCGCCGTGGCGGGCGATCAGGACGACGGGACGGGGCGCAGCCGGCGGGGTGGACATCGGGGTCGAAGGTACGCGAGGCCCGTCCCGACGCGAGGCCTAGATCCGCCCATCGGTGCCGTTCGCGTTCTGGCGGGACACGCCTACGCGGCGTAGGTCGTCGGGTCGGCGAGTTTCGCCTCGGCGAAGCCCTTCCGGCGGAGGAGGCAAGCGTCGCATTGACCGCAATGCACCGGCGACGCCGCGGTCCCCGTCGGGTCGTAACATGAGAGCGTCGCCGCCACCGGCACCCCGAACGCCACCGCCATCGCCGCGATCTCCGCCTTCGACGCGCGGAGCAACGGCGCCCGGATCTCCAGGGGAAATCCCTCGACGCCGCGCTTCGTCCCGCGGACCGCCACCTCCCTCATCGCGTCGAGGAACTCCGGCCGGCAATCGGGGTAGCCCGAGTAGTCGAGGGCGTTCACGCCCAGGTAGACCGCATCGGCCTCGAGCACCTCCGCCGCCCCGATCGCGATCGCCAGGAACACCGTGTTGCGCGCGGGGACATAGGTGGTCGGGATCCCGTGCCCGATCTCGGCGAGCGTGCGGGCCTTGGGCACGGCGATCGCGTCGCTCGTGAGCGCGCTGCCGCCGAGCGCACGCAGGTCCACCGCCACCACCCGGTGGCTCGCCGCCCCCAGCAGCCTCGCGACGCGGGGCGCCACCTCCAGCTCGAGGCGGTGGCGCTGGCCGTAGTCGAACGAGAGCGCGTGAACCTCGAAGCCCTCGCGCGCCGCGATCGCGAGGCACGTGGCCGAGTCGAGGCCGCCCGAGAGGAGGACCACGGCGCGACGCATCAGCCGGCCCCCAGGTACGCGATCTTCACCTGCGGGTCCTCGAGCAGCCGCTTCGCGTCGTCGTGGAGGACGATCTCGCCGCTCTCGAGCACGTAGCCACGGTGCGCGGCGGACAGGGCCAGGTTGGCGTTCTGCTCCACCAGGAGGATCGTGACCCCCTCGTCGCGGTTGATGCGCGCGATCTCGCGGAAGATCTCCTGCACGAGGAGGGGTGCGAGGCCGAGGCTCGGCTCGTCGAGGAGCAGCAGGCGCGGGCGCGCCATGAGGGCCCGACCGATGGCGAGCATCTGCTGCTCGCCCCCCGACAGCGTCCCGCCCGGCTGACCGATGCGCTCGGAAAGGCGCGGGAAGAGCGCGAGCACGCGCTCGAGCCGTCGCCCCACCTCGGCGTGCCCATGGACGGTGTAGGCGCCGAGCTCGAGGTTCTCGCGCACCGTGAGCGCGGTGAAGATGCGGCGCCCCTCGGGCACGTGGCACAGCCCGCGGCGCACGAGGCGGTGGCTCGGGACGCCGCCGATCGACGCGCCCTCGAACAGGATCCGCCCCGCGCGCGGGGGAACCATGCCGGAGACCGCACGCAGCGTCGTCGTCTTGCCGGCGCCGTTCGCGCCGATCAGCGTGACGATCTCGCCCTCCCGCACCTCGAGATCGACGCCGTGCAGGGCCTCCACGGCGCCATACGCCACGACGAGCCGCTCGACGACGAGCATCACGTGGCTCCCGGCGCGGCGCCGAGGTAGGCCTCGATCACGCGGGGATCGCGGCGCACCGCCTCGGGCGTGCCGGTGGCGATGGGCTCGCCGTGGTCGAGCACGTAGATCCGCTCGGAGAGGCCCATCACGAACTTCATGTCGTGTTCGATGAGGAGCACCGCGATCCCCCGCTCGTCGCGGATCCGCCGGACGAGGGCCGCGAGCTCGACCTTCTCCGACGGGTTCATGCCCGCGGCGGGCTCGTCGAGCAGGAGCACCTTCGGCTCGAGCATGAGCGCGCGGGCGATCTCGAGGCGGCGCTGGGAGCCGTACGGCAGCTCGCGGGCCCGGCAGCCCTCGACCGACCCGAGGCCGACGAGGGCGAGCAGCGCGCGCGCCCGTGCCGCGAGGCGGACCTCCGCGTCGCGGCAGCGGCGCGAGCGCACGATCGCCGCCCACCAACCGTAGCCCGCGCGGGACGTCGCCGGCGTGAGCACGTTGTCGAGGACCGTCATCTCCTTGAACAGGCGGATGTTCTGGAACGTGCGCCCCACCCCGGCCTGGGCCAGCCGGAACGCTGGCCAGCCGCGAACCGCGACGCCCGCGAGCGTCACCGTGCCGGCGGTGGGAACGTCGGCGCCGGTGATGCAGTTGAAGCAGGTCGTCTTGCCGGCGCCGTTGGGCCCGATGAGCGCGACGATCTCGCGCTCGTCGACGCACAGGTCGACGCCCACGACGGCCTTGAGCCCCCCGAAGGTCCGGCACAGTCCGCGGGCCTCGAGGAGTTTCATGACGCCGTTCCCGGGCGCCGCACGAACCCGAGCCGGGCGCCGACGAACCGCAGGCCCTTCAGCGCGGCGGCGCGGCCTCCGAGCATGAGGACGATGAGGAACAGCGCGTAGCAGACCTGCATCCAGTCCTTCGCCGTCTCGCCGAACACCCCCGCAAGGAGGAGCCGCTCCACGCCCACGAGGACGGCCGCGGCGGCGACGCACCCCCACAGGTTGCCCATCCCCCCGAGGACCACGATCAGGAGGATGCGGATCCCGACCATGAGGTCGAACTCGCGCGGGGCGATGGACCCGTTGTAGTGCGCGTAGAACCAGCCCACGAGCCCGGCGAACGCCGACCCGAGGACGAAGGTCCGCAGCTTGTAGCGGGTCGTGTCGACGCCGAGCAGGTCGCTCGCGATCTCGTCCTCGCGGACCGACACGATGGCGCGTCCGTGGGCCGACCGGAGGAGATTGCGCAGCACGACCAGCGTCACGCCGAGCATCGCCACGCCGATCCCGAGGAAGACCAGCCGGAACGTGGCGATGCGGCCGGTCGGGTCGAGGACGACCCGCGGCACGTAGAGCCCTAGGCTGCCCTCGAGCGCCGGCGTATTCTCGATGGCGATCCGGACGATCTCGCCGAACGCCAGCGTCGCGATCGCGAGGTAGTCGCCCCGCAGCCGGAGGCAGGGCAGCCCCACGGCCACGCCCGCGAGCGACGCGATCCCGACCGCGGCGACGCCGGAGACGGCGAAACACGCGAGGCCCGACGCCGAGCCCGGGTCGACCGCGCCCCACCGGCTCGCGACGAAGCCCGCGGCGTACGCGCCGACCGCGTAGAAGCCGTGGTGGCCCAGGGAGAACATCCCCCCGAAGCCCGTGACCAGGTTGAGCGACGCCGCGAGGGTGGCGTAGAGCGCGACGAACACCAGCAGTTCGATGAGCCAGGAGGTCGAGAACTGGAACTGGGCGGCGAGGTACGGCAGCACGGCTAGACCTTCTCGCGCCGCGCGGTGCCGAGGAGACCGGACGGACGGACGACCAAGATCACCACGAGCACCACGAACGCCAGGGCGTCGCGCCACTGCGTCGAAACGTACGCGGCGAACAGGGTCTCGAGGAGCCCCAGGAGGAGCCCGCCGACGACGGCCCCGGGGATCGAGCCGATGCCCCCGAGGACCGCGGCGATGAACGCCTTCAGGCCCGGGAGGAACCCGGTCAGCGGGTCCACGTTGCCGTAGGCCGCGCAGTACGCGACGCCGCCGACGCCGGCGAGGACGGCGCCGAGGAAGAAGGTCGCCGACACCACGACGTCGACGTTGACGCCCATCAAGCGCGCCGCGTCGGCGTCCTCCGACGTCGCCCGCATGGCCTTGCCGAGCCGGGTGCGGCGCACCAGGAACCAGAGGAGCCCCGTCGCCAGGACCAACATGCCGACCACGCCGAGCTTCACCTCGTCGGCCGAGAGGCCCGCCTTGCGGTAGACGGTGGCGCCGCCAGCCGCCGCGCGCGCCGCGGGCGGCAGCGTGGCGCCGGCCGCGACGAGGACCTCCTCGTGGTCGCTCCGCTCGCCGCGGTCGGAGACGAACGTCCGCACGACGTAGTACTGGGCGTCCGCCGGCGCGGGCACGGCCTCGGCGTCGACGAACACGCGCGGCGAGGGCCACTCGCGCGGCGAGGGACCGAACGCCTGCCGTGCGCCGTTCTGGAGCAGCATGGAGAGGCCGACGGCGGTCAACAGCACCGTGATCCGCGGCGCCCGACGGAGCGGCCGATAGCAGACCCGCTCGGCCACCACCGCGAGGAGCCCGGCGGCGAGCCCCCCCACGAGGAGCGCGGCGACGTAGGCGGCCACGGCCGGCCACGGCTGCGGGAGGGGCAGGCGGTCGAGGCCCGCGTCCCGCAGCACGAAGTAGCCGGCGAACGCGCCCACCATGAACACCTCGCCGTGGGCGAAGTTGATGAGGCGGACGACGCCGTACACCATCGAGTAGCCCAACGCGACGAACGCGTACACCGCGCCGACGGCGAGCCCGATGGAGAGGTACGAGAGGAGCTGGGACACCGGTCGATCGCGGGCGGGCGCGCCGCAGGGGCCAAGGGAGGGCCCGGGAGGGCCCGGGCGAGATGGTGGCGGAGCCTACTCGGGCTGGATCTTCTCGACGAACGTGAACGTCGAGCCGACGGCCTCGACGATCACGATCTCCTTGCGCGGCGTGCGGTCGGGTCCGATCACGATCTTGCCGGTGACGCCGGAGAACTGCAGGCCCCGCAGCGCGTCCGCGAGGTGGGCGGACGTCCACGGGGCGTCCGGGTGCGCCGCGCGGGCGCGCTTGCCGGCCTCGAACACCGCGTAGAGGGCGTCGTACCCGAGCGCCGCCATCGCGTCGGGCAGCTTGCCCCCGAACCGCTCGCGGTACTTCTCGACGAAGCGCTGGACCACCGGGTCGGTGTCGGTCGCGACGAAGTGCGACGTGAAGTAGACGCGCGAGGTCGGCTCGCCGGCCAGCTTCATCAACTTCTCGGAGTCGAGGCCATCGCCGCCGATCAGCGGGATCCCCTTCCACGCCTCCGTGGAGACGCGCAGCATGGGGCCGGCCGAGCCGTAGTAGCCGGTGCACGCGATCACGTCGGGCTTGCGCTGCCCGACCTTCTGCACGAGCGCGGTGAAGTCCTTGTCGCTCGCGCTGAAGCCCTCCTCGAAGGTCGCCCCGCCGAGCCGTGTGAACTCCTTCGTGAACTGCTCGGCGAGGCCGACGGAGTACGCGGAGCCCTTGTCGATGAGCACGGCCGCCGAATTCGCCTTCAGGGTGTTCCGCGCGAAGCGCGCGAGCATGGTCCCCTGGAAGGAGTCCTTGAAGCAGACGCGGAAGAGCATCTCGCCGAACTTCTTCGGGTCGTCCGTGAGCGTGTCGTTCGTCGAGGCCGGCGTCACCAGGGGGACGCCCGCCTCCTTGCACACGATCGCCGCGCCCATGGTGTTCGACGACGCGACCGACCCGAGGACGATGCGCGCGCCATTGTTCTCGATCAGCTTCTTCGTCTGGGGCCCCGACAGTTCCTTGCTGCTCTGCTCGTCGGCCCGTTCGAGTTGGAAGGCGAACCCGGGGTCCTTCGCGCGGATCTCGGCCTCCGCGATCAGCATCCCGTTCCAGGACGACTCGCCGAACGTCGCCTGGTCCCCGGTCATGGGGAGCAACACCCCGACGGTCAGGGTCTTCGACGACGACTCCGACGCGCCGCACGCCGCGAGGCCGAGAATGCCGGCCACGAGGACCGCGGGAAGGACTCGGCGCATGGGGCGGACTCCGGGGGGCGGGCGGATGGTACGGGCGTCGGATCGCAGCGGCAAGCGACCCGGACGCCCCGGAGCCCCCCCTATACTCCGGCCTCACCCCCGGAGCCGCCCATGGGTCGCCTGTCGATCGCCGCCGTCCGCCCCGCCGCCCCCGCTCTCGCCGCCGCGTGCCTGCTCGCCGCGGGGCTCCTGACCGCCTGCGACGCCGGCCCGAAGACCGCCGACCCGGGCGTCCAGCCCCGCCTCTCGATCCTCTCACCGCGCATGGACCAGGTGATCGCGGTCCCGGACGGCAAGGACCCGACGGCCGACGCGAGCCCGGTGGCCCTCGGCAAGCTTCCCCCCGAGGAGCAGGCGAAGCGGAAGGCGGCCGCGCTCCCGATCCTCGTCCTCTTCGACCTCCAGAACTACGCGGTCGGCAAGGTCGAGGACGGCGGCGACGGGCAACACGTCCACCTGATCCTCGACAACGAGCCCTACACGGCGATCTACGACGTGAGCAAGGGCATCGAGCTGCCGGCGAAGTTGATGACGCCGGGCACCCACGTGATCCGCGCGTTCCCGTCGGCGGGCCCGAAGGACGCCAAGGGCGCGCTCCACCACGAGGCGCGCAAGAACCCCGGCGCGTTCGCGTGGGTCCGCTTCCACGTCGGCGCCAAGGGCGGCCCGCTCGAGGGCTTCGACGGCGCCAAGCCGCTGGTCACGTTCAGCCGCCCCAAGGGCGAGTACAAGGTCGGCGTCCCCGAGCACACGAAGTTCATGGTCGACTACTACGTGACCAGCGCGACGCTCGCCAAGGGCAAGTTCGCGGTCCGCGCGACGCTGAACGGGAAGCCCCTGGGCGACGGCGACTGGACCACCTGGGAGCGCTACGTGTTCCCGACGCCGCCGCCGGTCGGCGACCACGTCCTCGGCCTCGAGCTCGTCGACGCCGACGGCAAGCCGGTCGAGGGCCCGTTCAACAAGACCGAGCGCAAGTTCAAGGTCGTCGACGGGAAATAGCCGAGCGGACGCGATCGACGGGACGTCGGGCGCGGGACGCGAGGCCTCGCGTCCCGCGCCCGACGTCCGCTACGCAGGCGGCGCGTTCGGCGGCGCGTTCGGCGGCGACGGCGCCGCGGGAGCGGCCGGCTTCGGGAGCGCCCGCTCGAAGATCACCTCGAGCGGCGCGTAGCCGAGCGAGGCCCAGAACGCCTCGGCAGCGGGGTTCTTCGCCACGACCTGCAGGCGGATCGACTCGGCCCCCTTGCCGACGAGCAGATCGACGAGCCGCGACGCGAGCCGGCGCCCGGCCCCGCGCCGCCGCCGGGCCGGGATCACGTAGCAATCGGTGATCTGGCCGAGCTTGTCGGGCACCTGGAAGCCGTTGCCGGCCGTCACCTTGCCCGCGGCGAAGCCGATGGGGACACGGCCGTCCTCGGCGACGAGCACCACCTCCGCGGAGTCGTCGACGCGCTGCGCGAAGCTGCCGGCGGCGCTTTCGCGCGCGTCCGGGTGGGGCGCGAGGCGGGGGTCGAAGCGCGCGTTCTCGTCGAGCATCGCGCTCCAGAGGAGCAGCAGGCTCGGGACGTCGCCGCGGCGTGCGGTGCGGATCGGGATGGCGTCCATCAGCGGGTCGCTCCCGGGCGCTCGAGCTGGCGGAAGAGCGGCTCGAACCCGCTCGCGGCGAGCAGCCCGACGCTGCCGTCGTTCTTGATCGGCGCCTTCGCGCGCAGCACGTCGATGTCGCGGGCCACGAGCGCGTCCACGAGGTGCGCGAGGAGCGTGCGGCCGAGGCCGCGGTCGCGACGGTCCCCCGCAACGAACGCCTCGACGACCTCGCCGACGCGCTGCGCCTTCCACACCGGCGGCCACACCGACACCCGACCGGTGATGTAGCCGACGATCGGCAGCGCCTCGCCCGCGGGCACCATGCCGAGCGGGTCCTCGGCGACGAGGGTGATCCGCCCCTCCTCGCCCCACCACGAGGTGACCGCGGCGGCGAGCCGCTCGCGCGCGTCGGGCACCAGTTTCAGGCGCGGCTCGAGTCGCGCGGTCTCGGCGAGGTACCAGAGCCGGAGTTCGGCGAGCCGGGACAAGTCCCCGCGTCGGAGCGGCCGGACGTGGGCGGCGGACTGCGGCATGGCACCCCGGGATGGGGGACGGCGGACCGCCCGACGCCCCCGCGGGCCCAGCGTACCCGGGGGCGGTCCTCGAAGGGGAGGGGGCAATCGCCGCCCCCGGGGGGCAGGGGGCCCCGGTCGAGGAGGCACGACCCCCGTTGACCCCAACGTGCCGGGGGACTACGGTGGGCGCTTCGAATCGGACCGACTCGGGAGCGACCTGTCCATGCGCACGCGCCACGCCCTCTTCGTCCTCGCCGCCTTGGCGACCGCCCCTCTCGCCGGTTGCTCGGCAAACGCCGCCCCGAGCGCGGCCGTCGGCAAGTCCGAGGTGCCCGACCGCGTGAAGCGGTACGCGGGCGCGGACTGCGGCTGCGCGCAGACCGGCCTCGGCGCGGGCACGCTCGTCGCCGGCGCGAACAAGACGGTCGCGGGCATGACGAAGGGCGCCGTCACCGGCATGGGCCAGGGCGTCACGTCGTTCCGCAGCCCGGTCGCGAACATCCTGTACGCACCCTTCGGCCTCGTGAACGGCGTCTTCACCGGCGTCACCGACGGCGTCGGCCACGTGCCGGCGGTGCAGGACTGCCACGTCGGCTTCGGCCCGTCGATGGGCTACGCCTGGTCCCGCGACTACCGCGTCGGCACGCAGAACGCGCAGGTCCCCGAGCACCGGTTCCGCGCGGCGAACGGCGGCGACGGCGAGTGGAACGGCGGCTCGTACTGGCCGGGCGGACCGAAGTAGCCCCGCCGCGGGACGCTCGGAGGCGCGGCCGCGTCGAGCGTTCGACGCCAGGTGCGCGTCGGCAGGTCCCTACCGGCAGGTCCCTACCGGCAGGTCCCTACCGGCAGGTCCCTACCGGCAGGTCCCTACCGGCAGGTCCCTACCGGCAGGTCCCTACCGGCAGGTCACCGCCGGCGGGTCCCGATCGCGCCCGTCGTCGCGTCGCCTCCGGCGCGGACGGGACGCCGGTACGCGAGGCCCGGGCGATCGCGCGCGCCTACCAGCCGTAGACGACGCGGAGACCGCTCCAGCGGCCGCGGTAGGAGCCGCCGGTCCGCACGCCCCCGTAGCCGCCGGATCCCGGCCACGGCGCGAACGGCCCGTACCACCAGTACGGCGACACCGGCGCGGGCTCTTCCTGCGGCGGCGTGCGGAGATCCTGGTCGACCCGGTCGTGGATCTCCTTGATGCGCGGGTTCTCAGGATCGAGGACCTGCGCCGCGCGGAGGTAGTCGCGCGCGCGGTCGAACCGTCGGCCCTGCCGGTGGATCTCTGCGAGGTCGAGCTGGGTCGCGACGAGGAGCGCGAACGCCTCGCGGTCGCGCGCCTCGACGTCGTCGCCTCGTGCGCCGGCGACCGAGCGTGCGACGGAAAGCTGACGCCGGGCCTCGCGGAGCCGCGTCTCGGCGAGTTCGAGGGACTTCTGCGCCGCCGCGACGGGGAGGTTGGGGTCGGCCACGCGCGCCCGTTCCTTCGCCGCCCCGGCGACGGCGTCCTCGGCCCGTGCGAGCGACGAGGCGAGCCTAGCCGCCGCGGCGTCGGTGGCCGCCGCGGAGCGTGCGGCGTCTTCGGCTGCGCGACGCGCGCGGTCGCGTTCGACGACCTTCGCGGCGAGCGTGCGGAGCCCGGCCGCGCGTTCCGCCAGCGGCGAGCCGACGGGCGCGTCCGTGAGCACTTCGTCGATGCGCGGCAGCGCGAGGTCGCTGCGCCCGCGCTTGACCTCGGCCTCCGCGACGAGCAACGCGGCCTCCGCGCGTTGCGTGCGGACCGCGAGCAGGCCCGCGTCGCGTTCGGCGACGAGCGCGGGGTCGAGGGTCGCCGCGCGGCGATAGCGCGCCTCGGCTTCGCCGAGCAGGCCGCGGTCCCGCGCGAACTGCGCGAGCGCGAGCTGGCCGCGCGGGTCCTTCGGGTCGGTGCGCGAGATCGCGAGCCCGAAGAGGTTCACGGGATCGAGGCGCTCGTAGGGCAACTCGACGGTGCCGCGGCCCGCGCCGACGGCGAAACTGAAGCGGACCCGCCCGGTTCCCGGGGCCGTGCCGGGGAGCAGCTGGACGTGGGTCGCGTCGTATCGCGTCCCCGACCGGAGCACGACCTCCTCGGCCCGCGCGACGGGCGCGAGCGCGACGGCGAGGACCGCCCCGAACAGGACGAACCGGGCGACCTTCATGGCGGGGCTCCGCGACACCCCCCTTAGCATAGGAACGTCGGCGGGGCCCGCGGGCCTCGCCGGGGCCGTCCCCCGGCCCGGCGCCGTCTTCGGCCGCCCGAACCCCTGGATCCCCGGACGCCCGCCCCCATGCCCTTCGCCACCATCCCGGAGCTGCTCGACGAACTGCGCGCGGGTCGGATGGTGATCCTCGTCGACGACCCGGACCGCGAGAACGAGGGCGACCTGGTCATCGCGGCCGAGAAGATCACGACCGAGGCGATGAACTTCGTGATCCGGCACACCAGCGGCATCGTGTGCCTGGCCCTCCCGGGGGAGCGGGCCGACGCGCTGCACCTCCCGCAGCAGGTGGCGACGAACACCTCGCGCCGAGGCACCCAGTTCACGGTGAGCATCGAGGCGACGGACGGCGTCACGACGGGCGTCTCGGCGGCCGACCGCACGGTCACGGTGCAGACGGCGGTCCGCGACGACTGCCGCCCCCAGGACCTCGCCCGACCGGGGCACGTCTACCCGATCCGCGCCGCGGACGGCGGCGTGCTGCGGCGCGCCGGCCACACCGAAGGGTCCACCGACCTCTGCCGCCTCGCGGGCCTCAAGCCCTACGCGGTGATCAGCGAGGTGATGAACCCCGACGGCACGATGTCGCGGGTCCCCGACCTCGAGGTCTTCGCGGCGCGCCACGGGCTCAAGATGGGCTCGATCCGTGACCTCATCGAGTGGCGCCGGCACAGCGAGCGCCTCGTGCGCCACGAGGAGTCGGTGCAGCTCCCGACGCCCTACGGCGTCTTCAACCTCCACGCCTACTCGAGCACGACCGACCCCGAGCCGCACCTCGCGCTCACCATGGGGATCCCGACCCCGCCCGCCGACGGTCGCGGGAACCCGCCGCTCGAGGCCCCGACCCTGGTGCGCGCACACAGCGAGTGCCTCACGGGCGACGTGTTCCACTCGCAGCGCTGCGACTGCGGGCCCCAGCTCGAGGCGGCGCTGCAGCGCGTCGCGGCCGCGGGCCACGGTGTGGTGCTGTACATGCGCCAGGAGGGCCGCGGGATCGGCCTGCTGGCGAAGATCCGCGCCTACAAGCTCCAGGAACAGGGCATGGACACCGTGGAGGCCAACGAGGCCCTCGGCTTCAAGGCCGACCACCGGGACTACGGCATCGGCGCGCAGATCCTCTTCGACCTCGGCGTGCGCCGCCTGCGCCTGCTGACGAACAACCCGACGAAGTACCACAGCATGTCCGGCTACGGCCTCGAGATCGTCGAGCGGCTGCCCATCGAGACGACGGTCTACCCGAGCAACGAAGCCTACCTGCGCACGAAGGTGGACAAGATGGGCCATCTCCTGACGCTGCCGAAGCCGGCCGACGGGGCCCACGGCCCGCGCTGACCGCCGGGGACCGCATCGAAGATTCCGTCGCAGACTCGGCGCGGGCTTGAAGCGCGGGCCCGAAGGGTCCGCCCGCCGAGAGGGTTCGCGGGGGGCGTTGCCCCCCGGGAACCGACCGAAGGCGATCTCTTCCCAGCCGCGGACGCGCCCTCGCGCCGACGCGAGGCCCGGGCGGGCGCGGGCGTCAGCCCCCGTGACCCGTCGGGCGCACGTGGACCTGCTCGCCGTGGAGCAGCGCGGGGCAGCGCTTTGCGAGTTCGACCGCGGCGGTCATGTCCGGCGCCTCGACGACGAACCACCCCGTCAGGACGCCCGCCGTCTGCGTGGACAGGGCGGTGGACACCGCCCCGCCGTGACTCCCGGTCAGCACCGTGATCGGGCCCCCGAGCGCGTTCCCCGACACGAACGCCTTCCGCGCCCGCAGGTCCTCGACGTAGGCGCCGTAGAGTGCGAGCAACTCGTCCTGACGGGCCTTCGGCAGCCGTGCCCAGGCGTGGTCGTCTTCGTACATCAGGATCGCGAAGCGCGGCATCGGGGGCCTCCCGCCGCCGATTCTCGCACGGCGCGTGCGCGATCGCGCCCCCCCGCGGGCCTCGCGTCCCGCGTGCCCCGCCGTCGCCGGTAGCGACGGGGGCCGCGTCGCCCGCACGGACGACACGGCCCCGGAGGAAGAGGAAGAAACTGCGAGGCCCGCACCTGCGAGAAGTCGAGGCCCGCACCTGCGAGAGGTCGAGGCCCGCTACTGCGAGAAGTCAAGATACGTGTAGGCGTCGAGCGCCTCCTTGTACTCGTCCACGATCGCCTGCGCCTGCGCCTTCGTGAGTTTCTTCGCGCGGACCGCGATGCGGGCCTGCGCCTCGACGGCCTTGGCGAGGTCGTCGGGTTCGTAGGAGAAGAGCCGGATGACGTCGCGCGCCCGGTCGCCCGGCTGCGTCGCGAGGATCCGCACCGCCTTGCCCGGGCCCACCGCCACGTGCGCCTCGTCCACGATGCCGAAGAGGTTGTGGTAGTCGCCGAGGACGTCTTGGTACGCGCCGATCATGAGGATCGCGACGTAGTAGGGCTTCCCGTCCTGCACGTGCAGGTCGAGGTGGTCCTTCACGTCGCGCAGGTCCACGAAGCGGTCCACCTCGCCGTCGCTGTCGCAGGTCACGTCGCACAGCGTGGCGGGCACCGTGGGCTCGTCGCCGAGCCGGTGGATGGGCACCACCGGGAAGAGCTGGTCCAGCGCCCACGAGTCGGGGATCGACTGGAACACCGAGAAGTTCGCGATGTACTTCGTGATCAGCTTCTTCTCGAGGTCCTCGAACTCCTCGGGGACGAACCGGTCCTCCTTCGCGAAGCGGACCGCGGTGCGCGCGATGGCGTCGTAGAGCCGCTCGCCCAGGGCGCGCTCCCGCAACGACAGGTAGCCGAGGTCGAAGAGGCCGTAGAGCTCCTCCCGCTTCTCGAGCGCGTCGTGGTAGTACTCGCGGTGGTTCTTGCGGGTCATCCCCTCGAGGATGTCCTTCATCTCGCGCAGCACGTCGTGGACGTCCTGGGGCACCATCAGGTCGGCCGCCTCGGACGGCGTGGCGTTCTGCCCGCGGACCTCGCAGACGAGCATGGCGTGGTACGCCACGAGCGCGCGCCCCGACTCCGACGCGATGACCGGCTCGGGCACGCCCTCCGCGCCGCAGATCTCGCGCACGATGTACACGACGTCGTTCGCGTACTCCTGCAGCGTGTAGTTCATGGACGCTTCGTAGGTCGTCTTGCTCCCGTCGTAGTCGACGCCCAGGCCGCCGCCCACGTCGAGCACCTCGAGCGGCGCGCCGGCGGCGCGGAGCTTCGCGTAGACGCGCGCCCCCTCCTTCACCGCCGCCTTGATACGCTTGATCTCGGGGATCTGGCTGCCCACGTGGAAGTGGACCAGCCGGAACGAGCTGAGCGCATCCCCGCGCTTCAGGAGCTCGATGGCCTCGAGCACCTCCTGCGTCGTCAGGCCGAACTTGCTCGCCTGGCCGCCCGACTTCTCCCACTTGCCCGACCCGCGGGCGTGGAGCCGGATGCGCATGCCGATGAGGGGCTGGACCCCCAACTCCTTGCTCACCCGGAGGATCAGCTCGACCTCCTGCGGCTTCTCGACGATGAGGAAGACGCGCTTGCCCATCTCGACGCCGCGCAGGGCCATGCGGACGTAGGGCGCGTCCTTGTAGCCGTTGCAGATGATGAGCGCCTCGGGCGCGAGGGTGTGCGAGAGGGCCACGGCCAGCTCGGCCTTGCTCCCCGCCTCGAGACCCATGCCGCGCTGGCGGCCGGCAGCGACCAGCTCGTCGACGACCTCCTTCTTCTGGTTCACCTTGATCGGGAACACGCCGAGATAGCGGTTGCCGTAGGAGTACTCGGCGATCGACTTCGCGAACGCGTCGAACAACTCGTTCACGCGGTTCGTGAGGATCTGCGGGAAGCGCAGGAGCATGGGGAAGCGCATCTTGCGCTTCCGCAGGCGGCCGAGCAGCCCGTAGAGGTCGACGGCGCGGTCGTCGCGGTTGGGCCGGATCGTCAGGCGGCCCTGCTCGTTGACGTCGAAGTAGCCCGCGCCCCAGTTGTCGATGCCGTACAGGCGAACAGCGTCACGCACGGTGAAGGACACGTCGGGGACCACCTCCACGCGCGGACGGGGAGCGTGGACACCGCTCGAGGTCGCGCGAGGTGCGATTTATCGCATCGAGCGGGGGTCAGGTCAACGCGTCCCGGGTGCGTGGGCGGACGGGTCCCGCCGCAGGGCCCGCGCGGGGCCCGTGCGGCGGGCGGGCGGGGTCAGCGCGGCGCCGGCGCGGTGCCGGGCGCGGGCGGGGGCGGGGGCGCGGGCGGCGCGCTCGGTGTCGGCGCCGGCGCGGGCGTCCCCGCGACGGTCGTGGGGCGGTAGGGGTGCTCGCGTCGCGCGGTCACCTCCACCTTCACGAGGCGGTCGCCGCGCACCAGGCGGTCGGCGACGTCCTGTCCCTCGAGGACCCGGCCGAAGACCGTGTACTCGCGCTCGAGGTGCGGCGACGTGCCCGTCGTCAGGAAGAACTGGCTCCCCTCCGTGTCGCGGCGGGCGTGCGCCATGGCGATCACGCCGCGGAACGGGAGCCGACGGTTCGCCTCCGTCGGGATCGCGTAGCCGGGGCCGCCCTTGCCGACGCGGGCGTCGGCGTCGCGCCCCGAGAACGGGTCGCCGCCCTGGGCCATGAAGAACGGCACCACCCGGTGGAAGACGGTCCCGTCGTAGAACTTGGCGTCCGCCAGCCAGACGAAGTTCGCGACGGTGTTCGGCGCGTCGTCCTCGAACAACTCCACGACGAACACGCCCTTCGACGTCTCGAGGCGCGCGCGGGGCAGCTTCGTCGCCTCGTCCTTGCGGCGGAACGACAGCTCCTGGGCGAACGCCTCTTGGTAGCGACGGCTCGCCGCCGCCATGGCGAGCGTGTCCTCGCCGACCGGGAACGCGCCGAGCACCGCGTCGAACAGGGGCACGGCCGCGACGAATTCGCCCCGCCGGAAGCGCAACACGGCCTCCGCGAGCGTGGTGCCGGGGTCGTTCGGCGCGCGCCCCGCGCGGATCGTCGCGAGCCTGCCGAGCATGGCGTCGTAGTCGCTCGGCTCGGTGTCGGGCGGCTCGATCCACGCGCCCATCTCGAGCTGCGCCACCGCCCACTGCGCCTCCGGCATCGTCGGCACGAGGGCCAAGCCCTCCGCGAAGGCCGCCTTCGCGCCGGCGGGGTCGCCGAGCTTCTCGAGGACCTCGCCCCTCGCGAGCCGCAGCACGGCGAGGTCGGGCCGCGCCACGATGGCCGCGTCGAGCGGCGCGAGGATGTCGGCCTTCACGCCGGCGCCGCCCCGCATCGCCTCGCCGAAAACCTTGAGGAACGCCTGCCAGTGCCCGATCCGCTGCTTGTCGGCCGCGTCCTCGGCGGCGAGGGCCTTCCCGTCGACCTCGACCTTCGCGCCGGCTGCCCAGCCGCCCTCGGGCGGCGTCAGCCGTGCGAACGCGTCGAGCATCGCGAACGCGCTGCCGGGCGGCGCCGCGACGACGACGTTGGGCACCCGACGCGCCGCGGCGACCGCGAGGCGGAGCGGCGTCGCGTCGGACGGGAGGCGCAGGTCCTCGAAGGGAATCGCCACCTCGACGGTCCAGCGGCCGACTTGCGACGCATCCGTCGCGCCGACCACGCGGTACGCCTCGCGCCCGTCGCCCGCCGCGCCGCGCGCGACGTAGCGCGGCCCCCGGGTGTCCTGCGGCGCGTACGCGAAGCCGGTCGCGTCGGCGACCGACGCGGTGCCCTCGGCGGCGACGAAGCCGCGGAGCCCGCACGGGAACCCGAACGCCTCGGCCACTTCGACCGCGATCCACAGGCGCCCCGCCGACGCGGCGACGCGCACCGTGGTCTTCGGCGCGGGCTTCGCCTTCGGATCGGTCGCGGGCGCCGGCGGCTCGCTCGGCACCTCGACCGCCGCGGCCCATCCGGCCTCCGCTAGCTTCCCGTCGAGCACGAGCCCCTCGACACGCGGCACGGCGAGCGTCGGCGGCGGCGGGACCGGGGACGCAGGCGCCGGAGCCGGCGGGTCCTGGGCCCGGGCCGGGCGGCCGACGAGCCCCGTGAGGGCGAGGGCGGCGACGATGGCCGCGCGGACGGACGAGCGCATGGAGCCTCCGGGCCCGCCGGACGAAGGCGGCGGCCCAGTGTAGAGGCCCCGGGACGGGGGTCCCCGCCCGGGCGCGACGGCGCG
>Ga0163144_10005970_pt1 | contig 26992 bp, 19 predicted proteins | sample OliLak19BULKMAT1_FD_123175 | JGI IMG/M metagenome (GOLD analysis project Ga0163144, IMG submission 123175) | Freshwater microbial mat bacterial communities from Lake Vanda, McMurdo Dry Valleys, Antarctica - Oligotrophic Lake LV.19.BULKMAT1 | ecosystem: Environmental > Aquatic > Freshwater >...
AGGCAACGCGTCTTTTGCGATTCCTCGTCCTGCATGATGCCGCTTCAACGCATTAGTCAGGATTTTTCCATCCGATGTATTCAATCTCAATAAAGTCCTTGTCCTGGCCGGTTGAGCCCGGATCAAATCGCAATTGCGTCATTGCGCCCGTGTACGTTTTATTCGCTGAAAGCGGAATGGCGTAATTCCGCATTGTTCCATCCGGAATCAAGTCGAACGACGTGACACGATTTTCGCTAAACTCTTCATCTCCATGGCATCTCCAAAATAGCCGTGATTTCGCTCCCGATGACCGGCTAGACGCGCGAATATAAAGCGTCGGCACCTGCGCCGCCTTCCAGAATGTCCGGGGACCTTTAAGCTGAGCGTGGGGTTTTTTCAACGCGATGCGCCATTTTCCAGCCACCGGCCACCCTCCATCGCTGGCATTCTCAAAGGTCCAATGCTGCCGGTCTTTCCTGAATGAGTAATCCGGCGCGGTTGGTGATTTTTGGGCGTAGGCATAATCCCGAATTTCCGTCAAATGACCCACCATTAGCGTAAAGGTGTAATTATATACAATATTGTGATCGATAATCTCGTCTTGCAACGGAGCGATATACCCGCACGACGCGTCTTTATCTCCGCCTGAATTCTCCTTACCATTAAATCCGCCCAGATACGCCATTGTCCCCGGCGTAAAGATTCCCACACCCCAGTCGGCGTCGTTCACCAACGCCGCCCAGCACTCCGTCGCCAGAAAACGAGACCAGGGAAACGAAGCCCCCGCGGGCTTTTTCGGGATGCGTTCTAAAGCCGCTCCAGTGAACGGCTCAGCCCCGCAATACGTGATCAATTTCCAATACGTTCCAGTGGTGTAAACGGCAGGCAATTCCTGCGCCCGCCCTGGGTATTGCGTCTGATCCGGCCGGTCATTCGTGAGTCTGCAGCGCACCCGCGCCGTATTTTTCTCCAGTTCAATCCACGTCTCAAACGTGCATTCGCCCGGCACATTGTTAAGCGGCCAGTGCATCGGCCGGGTTTTGATATAAAGCAGATTGGTTTCACGCCTGAAGTCCAGTATCGTCGCGGTGTTATTATAAAAATCGCCCGATTGAACCGGATTCCATCCCAGCGTTTTCCAGGCTTCCGCCGGTTTCCCATAGGGAACAGGACCGCTATAATAGGATTGCTGAATCTGCCGGCCCCAATCGTGGGAATTGACGCTATTGGCGAGCGCCTTTGAATCCGCTAGATACGTGATGCTTCCGCCGATACTCAAATCCACGCCAATCTTAATCGTCCCGTTATCCAGATATTCAACCTTCGGCGCTGGCTTCCCCGCCGCGAAAACTCCGCACGACAGGATGAGCGTTACCGCCACCGGAAGTAAAAAATTTAAACGAGAATATATAATGTGGAACTCCGTTCTGATTTAACGCGCAAATCGTTTCACGCCGTTCTTAGTTACTGAATTTCTTTCAGCACATGTGCCGCAATAACCAGGCGCTGAATTTCACTCGTGCCTTCGTACAGCCTGCAAATTCGCACGTCGCGGTAGTGCCGCTCGGCATCGTAATCCTTGATGAACCCATACCCACCGTGCATCTGCAAGCCGCGGTCGGCAGCCCGAAATGCCGCTTCGCTGGCGAAAAGCTTCGCCATCGCCGCTTCTTTTGTGTAACGCCGCGTCGCCAGATCCTTCAGTTTCGCCGCGCGCATCATCAGCAATTCTGCGGCTTCCAGTTCCGTCGCCGAATCTGCGATCATCCACTGAATCGCCTGCAACTTGGCCAGCGGCGCCCCGAATTGCTCACGCGCTTTGACGTGCCGCACCGCCGTCTCCAGCGCCGCCTTTCCAATCCCCAGCGCCTGCGATGCAATGCCGATGCGGCCCCCGTCCAGCGTTTCCAGCGCAATGCTGAATCCTTTACCCAGCGCCCCCAGCAGATTTTCTTTCGGAACCTTGCAGTGGCTCAATATCAGTTCCGTCGTGCTCGACGCATTGATGCCCAACTTGTGCTCGTTCTTGCCCCGCGTGAATCCCGCGAACCCCGGCTCAACTATAAAGGCGCTGATGCCATGATGCCCCAGTTGCTTGTCGGACGTCGCATAAACCACATACACATCCGCATGGCCGCCATTCGTCACGAACAGCTTGTTACCCGTGATCTCGTAGCCCTCTCCCGTATCCACAAACGTCGTTGCCAGAGTCGCCGCGTCGCTGCCGGCGTTCGGTTCCGTCAGCGCATACGCGCCGAGAAAGGTCCCCGCCGCCAGCGGCTTGACATACTTCTCCCGCTGCCCGTCTGTTCCGTGTTTCAAAATCGGATCGATACATAGACTGGTGTGCGCGCTCAGGATCACCCCCGTGCTTGCGCAGGCTTTGCTGATCTCCATCACCGCCAGATTGTAGGCGAGCGCCGTGCCGCCCGCGCCGCCCCAGGCTTCAGGCACATAAACGCCCATCAATCCCAGCTCGCCCATCTCGCGAACCAGTTCGTCCGGAAAGCGCCCGGTGGCATCAAGCTCCCGCGCCAGCGGCTTCACTTTCTTTTGCGCAAAATCCCGGGCCGTCTCCAGCACCGCCACTTCCACTTCGCTGAGTTCAAAATCCATTGTGTTCTCAGTGCCTCACGTGTTTGATTGATCCGCTGCCGTTCACACCCCATTCGATGCGTTCTCTCATACCTTTTCTTTGTACCTTAGAGTCTTCGTGTCTTGGTGTTTGAATCCGTTCCTTATTTCTACGTAGAGGAGTATAACTTTCCTCGGAATGCCTCGCGCGCTAAATTTCGGGATATTCTCTTGAAACCCATGCGGTAGCGTTTAAAAGGTGTGTTCGATCCGCGCCCTTTTTGGCGCGGAGTTTTGTTTGATCAGATTCAATAAGTTAGAGGAGCAGGCCATGTCTGTTCATAAAAGTTTGCGCACCGGCGGCTCGCTGACAAAGCACCGCAACGTTCTCACCCGCTCCGAGCGCATCAAGGTTCTCGAAGAGGCCGGCAATTGGCGCGAAGGCCAGAACAGCGTCGTCGGCCTGCGCAAGGTCAAGAGCATCAAGATGGCTGCCAAGAAAAAGGCCGCCAAGAAGGAAGGGGCCGAAGGCGCCGCGCCAGCCACTGGCGCCGCCGCCAAGCCGGCCGCAAAACCGGCAGCCGGAGCCAAGGCCGCGCCCGCTGCAGCCGCAAAGCCCGCAGCCAAGAAGTAACGGCGCTCCATCCAGACGCATGTCGGGGGCGAACGCCAACGTTCGCCCCTTACTTTTTTGCGTGCCCCATCTCAGTTTGAAGGGACTACCGGGTTCGCTCTGGAACCTCAGCGCGACTTGGCATCGTCACGTCCATCGGTGCCGTTCTTCTTCTCCGCACCCTCCGACCGTGCCCGAATCGTTTCACCGGTTGTCGCCGGCAAATCCGAAGCAATTTCTGCCGCGAGCCCCGACACCGCGTGTGCCCCGCGCACCGCCGTCGATTTTCCATAAACGGACGTCAACGTCGGCACTTTGCCACTCTCATCCATCGCCATGCCGCGCAACGCGCCATGCCGGTAACTGACAATCAGCGCGCGTACGACGTTGGAATCGAAAATCAGTCCCGCCTGATGGTCCAGCTCCTTAAACGCCTTCTTAACCAGAGCCGCATCGGGCTCCACATCCGGAGACGCGTTCGCCGGATAAATCAATTTGTCGAACGCGCTGGCCACCATCACGATCCGTGCACCCACGGGAATGGCGTCGCCCTTCAATCCATCCGGCACGCCGCTGCCATCGTATTTTTCGTGATGCGAACGAATCGCCGGCAGCACGTCCTGAAGCCCGGGAATGTTTTTCAAAAACTCCACGCCCGCCGTGACGTGTGACAACTCCGGCGCCTCCGGCGTGGCCTCCGCCAGCACCGCAACCTGCGTCACGCGCCCGATATTGTGCAGCAACCCGATGAGCCCCGCATGCAGAATGGCGCTGTCCGGAAGCCCCATTTCCGATGCGATGGCCAGCGAAAAACTGCTCACGCGTTCGGCATGCCCGCGATGCCCGATCGTCGTTCCTTCCAGCAACGAAACCAGCCGCCCGATCGTGCGCAAAAACATGCGCCGCCGCGCACGGATCGAATTCAAATTTTCCAGCGACAACGCCAGCTGCGCGCCCATCGCCGAAATCAGCTGCAGATCGCTCTGCTCGAATGTCTCCGCCACGCTCGAATTTACCGCGTAAATCGCGCCCATGGCCTGTCCAGAACTATGGATCGGCACGCACAACACCGCGCGAATCTGATTCATCACAATGGAATCGTCGGCCTTAAACCGGTCGTCCTGCATCGCGTCCGCCGTCAGAATCGCACGCGATTCACTGATCACGCGGCGCAGAATGGACCGCGAGATCGGCACGTTCTTTTTCTCGCTCGTCGCCCGCATCGCGCGCGGCGTCACCGCGCCCGTCGCATCATCGCGCAAAAATAGAAACAAGTGGTCCGCCGGAATATACTCCTGGATCAAATCCAGCATCCGCTCAAACAGCTTCTTCTCGTCACGCTCGCTCTGCACAATCTGCGTCGCCGCGCATACCGCCTTGAACAATTCGCCGTCGCGCGGACCGGAATCGGCGACATACAAATCTTCAATCTTCAAATCCAGCGACGTCTTGAACGGCTCGCCGTCTTCCTCAAATTCCAAATCCTGCTCGCGCGTTCCACGATTGCTTTCAAACAGAAGCTGCGTGTTGCCGACGCGAATCAAATCACCTTCACGCAACAGTTCTTCCGTGATTTTCTCATCGTTCACGAACGAGCCGTTGCGGCTTTCCATGTCGCGAATGAACACCATTTCGCCCAGCGAATAAATCTCCGCGTGCTCGCGCGATACGCCCTGATCCAGGATCTGTACCTGGCATGCGTTGTCGCGACCGATCAATAAACGGTTGCCCTTGAGCGGGACGACCTTGCCCTTCTGCTTGCCGGTTTTAAATCGAATTTGTGGCATTCATTTTTCCAGTAGACGGGGCTTCAGTCCCGTCAATGCGCTTCGTCATTCCACCACCAACGCCCCATGATCCAGCCGCAACAATCGATCCGAGCGCTCCGAAATCCCCCGGTCGTGTGTCACCACCAACACGGCCGTTCCTTGCTTCCGGCTCAAATCGAAAATCAGATTCATGATATGGCGCGCCGTTTCCGGGTCAAGGTTGCCTGTCGGCTCGTCACATAATAGAATTCGCGGCTCCAGCATCAAGGCGCGCGCCAGCCCCACACGCTGCCGCTCGCCGCCGGACAACGTCCCCGGCCGCTGATTCAGGCGCTCCAAGCCCACCCGCTTCGCTAGTTCTTCCGCGCGCTGAACGTACTTTACTTTTTGCGACATCCAGCCCATCGTGCTGCACGCCACCTTGGCCGGCATAAGTATATTGTCCAGAACAGTGAATTCCGGAAGCAGAAAATAGTGCTGAAAAACAAATCCTATAAACCGGTTCCGCAAATACGCCCGATCCCTCTCGCTTAATTTCGCCCCCGGCGTACCGTCGACAACAACATCACCCTCGTCCGGCTTGTCCAGCAGCCCCAGCAGATGCAGCAGCGTGCTCTTCCCGCTCCCGCTGCGCCCCACAAGCGCCGTCACTTCGCCGGCCTTCAGGCTCAAGCTCACTCCTTTAAGTACATCGAGACGGCGCTCTCCATCGATAAAAAATCGTTTTACATTGTCCGCGCGTAAAGCCACGCCGCCAGCGCGGCCGGAGGCTCCACGCGAGGCCGGGTTGGGGGAAGGATGTTCGGCCGCCGAGTTACTCATGGCGCAGGCACTCCACCGGATTCATCCGCGCCGCGCGCAACGCCGGGAGGTACGCACCGATCAGCGCCGAGGTCATCGTAAGAACCGAAATAATCACCACATCGGACGGAAGCGTCAGCGTCAGCAGCCGATCCGGCCCGAACGCATCGCCCGGGAAAAGATCGATGTGAAACGTCTGCGCGATAAAATCAATGATGCCATTGAGATTGGCAATCATCACAAAAGCGCCGAGAAGTCCCGCCAGCAATCCCAGCGATCCAATGAAAAGCGCCTGTGTGAGGAAACACGCCAGGATGCCATTCGGTGTCGCACCCATCGCCCGGAGCGCACCGATGTCGCGCACTTTCTCCGCCACGAGCCGCCCGAAAATCAAAAACATGATGAACGACAGCAGCGCCAGAAAAATACCCATGATAATGCGCATCATCCGATTTTCGCTGGTGATGGCCTGGTAGAATTGATTGTCTTTATCCTGCCACGTTTCAACGTTCACCACTTCCGCAAGTTTCCTATTCGTCGTGTCACGCAGCACGAGCTCTTGCGTTTTCTCGCGGAGCTTGTTGCGCACGGCCACCAAGTCCCGCCGGTTCGGATCGCTCAACCACACGTACAGCGTCTTCGCGCGACCGGAGACGCCGATCAAATCCGAGAGCAATTTGCGATCGACATATGCCGCCGTTTCCAGATACGGATTCTTGCCCTCGAAAAAGCCGATAATGGCAAACGCGCGTGATCGCGCCTCGCCCTCGTCGTCCGAAAATAAAAACGTGACACGCCCGCCGACGGAAAGCCCGTACGACCTCTTCCAAGCCCCACCCACGATGCAGCCCGGCAACGCTCTGCCGTTCTGCTCATGTTGCCCGAATTCTTTGATGTCTTTCGGAAAGAGCGTCTCTTTCAGCCGCCCGATTTTAAGCTCATTATCCAGATCGATTCCGCGCAGCGTCCCGACCGTGCGCGCGTTATCAAAAATGGCCATGGCCGGAGATTCCAACCCGATTGTGACCCCTCTAATTCCCGGATCGACCTTGGAAATCTCGCCCGCCCATTCTTCGGGCTTCTGAATGCCCCACGCTAGCTCGCCCACGCCCACCGTGACATGCGCCATGATGCTCTGCAGCTTATCCATCCAGTGCTGCTTGGACCCTTCCAGCACCGAGATAATCAGCAGGTACAACACCACCACAACCGCGATCATGGCGCTGGCAACCCACGTGATGCTGCGGCTGCGCAGATGGCGCAGCGCGACCGACAGAATGTACATGGCTGAGAGTATCGGCAAATCCGGCGGGCATGGAAAGCTACAAACGCTGAATTGTATGCGCCCATCGACGCTTCGATCGATTCGAGTTTAGCAGCGCTTTTCGGTGTTAGTCTGCGCCTTCAAATTCACTTGGAGTTAATGTCAGAATCATACTGATTCGCATCTGTTCCTCCTTGGTTAAGGCGTCTGCGGTAATCCTCCAAATTAGATCTTGCCGTTCGGAGGGTCTCAAATTCTTAAATCCATCGGAAAGCACACACACACGATGCAGCCTTGTTGTGCGCACCGGCTCAGAAATGATACGAGGTGACGCGATACCCGCATGGTCAAGACCTGAGCGAATCGCAGTTTCCAGTTTATGAAGAAATTTCGGAGACGTCTTACTTATTTTAAACATTGTCGTAGCTCCTTGATTGAATCAACAAACCTGCGTGCCTCGGTACAATCTGTCGAGTGCGTCGAATATCGTGCATAAATATTCCATTGCGCACACAAAATTTTCAGACTCTGCAATAATCGAGTCTGCCCTTTCTGTTCCCTACGCTCAATCTCGTTATCAATTTCTGGTATCCGTTCAAGAATTTCGTCCAAGTTGTGTGATCGGTAGCATAGGGACCAAATTTTATGATCGTCTTTTGGGCGCCCTTCCGGAGAACTTACTGACTGCAGCCAAGTGTACTTCTCCATCAACTTAGCCTTTAAAAGACATTCCAATACAAATCCGCCCAGATACATCGCTGCATTTGCTCGTGCATTCTTCTTACTGTCGCAGAGAAATTGGGCGTCGTCGAAGCGCCTATCGGCTACCGTGCGAAGCTGTGTCGGGCGCAATCGATGCTTTTCAAATATTTTGCTCATGCATCATGCAGGGTACCAAGTACTAAAAATATTTCCAACGGACAAGAGTAGCTGGCTCATTGTAATTACCACTTCCGTTGACGCCTCGTGCTTTCTCCCCTATCTTTATATCAGCGGCCACCGGTTCAGGCTGCTTTTTTGTTTTCTGGAAAGGATTTCTGCAATGCCACTGCTCGAAGATCTCGAAACATTGCGCACCGAAGCTCAGGCCGCCTTCGCCGCCGCCGACAAAGCCACGCTCGAAGCCGTGCGCGTCGATTTCCTCGGCAACCGCGGCAAGCTCAAAGCCACTCTCGGCCGCATGGGCGAAGTGCCGAAAGAGCAGAAGCCCATCGTCGGCAAGCGCGCCAACGAGATCGGCGCCGAAATCCAGGCCTTCTTTGATGCCGCCAAAGCGCGCATCGATACCGCCTCCGGAACTGTCTCCGGCGAAGCGCAGAGCAGCTACGAATCGCTGAAACAGGAACGTCTCACCAAGCTGAACCTTTATAAGGAGCGCACAGGCGACACCGGCTGGGGTTCTCGCTTCCCCGCGCCCGGCAGCGGCAAGTCGCTCACGTCGCTCGATGACATCCGCAAAAAGTTCGCCTCCCTCGATCCCGCGATGCACACGGATGCTGCCGCCTCCACGATTGAAGTTCACGTTGCCGCGCGCGTCATGCTGCGCCGCGATCAGTCCAAGAAACTTATTTTCCTCACCGTCCAGGACCAGGGCGGAACGATCCAGGTCGCGCTGTGGAACACGTTGCTCGACGAAAAAACGCTCGGCGATCTGCGCGACACGCTCGATCTCTGGGACATTGTCGGCATCACCGGAAAATTGGCCTTCACGCAAAAAGGCGAACCGACGCTGTGGGCCACGAGCGCGCGGCTGCTGACCAAATGCATCCTGCCGCCGCCCGACAAGCACCACGGCATTCACGATAAAGAAATCCGCTATCGCCAGCGCTACCTCGACATGATCAGCGAACCGCAGTCGCGCCAAACCTTCGTTCTGCGCGCCAAAGCTGTCGCCGGACTGCGCCGCTTTCTCGACGATCAGGGTTTCCTTGAAATGGAAACGCCCGTCCTGCAGACGATCCCCGGCGGCGCCGCCGCGCGCCCCTTCGAGACGCATCTTAATGCGCTCGACATGAAAATGTACCTGCGCATCGCGACCGAAATTCCGCTGAAAAAATTGCTCGTCGGCGGCCTTGAAAAGGTCTACGAACTCGGCCGCATCTTCCGCAACGAAGGCCTGTCGCCGAAGCACAATCCCGAATTCACCTCCGTTGAAATCTACCAGGCTTACGGCGATTTACGCGACATGATGGCGCTCACCGAAAATGTGATCAGCAAACTGGCGCTCGATCTGACCGGATCGACCACCGTGACATTCCGCGGCCGCCAGATCAAGCTCGGCGCGCCGTGGCCGCGCCTCGATTATTGCGAACTGTTGCAGAAACATTCCGGCGTCACGTACGAAGATAAAGAAGGCCTCGCGCGTAAGCTGAAAGAAAAGGGCCTGCCGTTCGAAGGCCTCAGCCACGTCGACCTGATCGACGGCGTGTTCAGCGAATTCGCGGAGCCGCATCTATCGGACGCGTGTTTCATCATCAACCAGCCGATCGAAATGAGCCCGCTCTGCCAAGCGCACCCGAACAACCCGAAGCTCGCCGACCGCTTCGAAGCCTTCGCCAGCGGCATGGAAATCGCCAACGCCTACACGGAACTGAACGACCCGATTGAACAGCGTCTCCGGTTGTGTCAGCAACTTCGCGGTATTTGGTTAATGATGTTTAAGGAATTGGACGAACAAAAAATTTCACTTTCTGGAGAAACATCTACAAGCGCGTCATACCTAAAAAAGAGGATTATTGAAGATCAAAACTGGGCACCAGAATCAGACAAAGACGCACTTTCGATTCTTGCTTTAATCCGAAAGAATACTCCAAAGTGGGCGAAAAAAACCATCTTGGAAATCTACGATAAACTGGAAGATCCAAGTAACGCCGTTGATCACGATTTTCTCTGCGCCATGGAACACGGCATGCCGCCCGCCGGAGGCCTCGGCATCGGCATCGACCGCGTAGTCATGCTGCTCGCCGGACAGGATTCCATTCGCGACGTCATCCCATTCCCCCTCATGCGCCCCCAGGCCCAGCACAACGCAGAGAAGAAGGAAGCATCCGCCGAATCCAGCGCGAAGCCCGAGGACAAAAAATAAGCCAGCCCCATGCAATTCCCCTCCGACGCCCCCGTCACTCCGGCCAAGCTCGCCGACCTCAAGTCGCGCATCGCGCGCCTCTCAATCGCGCTCGATAAAATCGACGAGCAGGCCGTCAAAGGCAGCGGGCCCGGCGGACAGAAAGTCAACAAAACCTCCAGCGGCGTTTTGCTGCGCTATGATCTCAGCGGCGAATTGATCGTCGTCAAGTGGGCGCGCGAACGCCACCGCTCGCTCAACCGTTTTCTAGCGCTGCGCGAACTGGTCGACGAAATCGAACAGCGCGTCTCACCCCAAACCAGCGCACGCCTTAAAGAACATTCCCGCATTCGCAAACAAAAAGACCGCGCCCGCCGCCGCGCCAAATGACGTGCTAAGCGCAATCCCCGTATCGTCCATCCCATTTAGGCGACGGCTGGCGGAAGTGAAAGTATGATTGAGTCCCCCCGCGGATCGTCTTAAAGTGTGAGGTGAAAGTTTCCCAGAATGACGGCTTAAATCTCCAAGACGTGAGGCCCTTCGTGTTCGACGCCCAATTTTTTAATTCGCCTGAATCGGTCAGACATTTCGCCGATCGCACACCGACTGAAGCCCTCGGCAAGCTCATCGAGTTCCATCTTACCACGCACTCGACCAACGATCTGGCGCTGAAAGCCGGACGCGAAGGTGCGCCGCATGGAAAACTGTTCATCGCGGATTCCCAGACCGGAGGCCGCGGCCGTCGTGGCCGCTCCTGGGAGTCGCCGGGCGGACTGAGTCTTCTTTTCAGTGTGCTCGTGCGGCCTTCGGGCCTCGTCAGCGCCGATGCGGGCTGGATTCCGCTGCTGGCCGGCGCCGCGTGCGCCGAAGGACTCGCTGATTGCTCGCAAGTCGCCGCCGATATCAAATGGCCGAATGATATCGTGATCGCTAGCAACGAAGCGCCAGGCTGGCGTAAACTTGGAGGCATTTTATGTGAGAGCGTTTGGTTGTCGGGGCCCGTCGATCCGGCCAGCGGATTTACGGTGATTGGAATCGGTCTGAATATCAACCAGCGCCCGGAACAACTCCCGGAAATGACCAAGGCGCCGCCGACCAGCGTGCTTCTCGAGACCGGTCAGACGAACTCGCGGCTTGATATTCTGCGCGCGGTTGTCGTGCGACTGGAACAGCGCCTCAAGCAGCTTTGCGCGCTGGAAACGCGCGCGGATTTGAAACATCAAATCGAAGAGCGGCTGCGCAGTTGGTGGACGCCTGAACGCATTCTGCGCGTTCAATCGCCGGAACTCGAGAATGCCGAAGTATCGGGATCGTACGCCGGATTAGACGACTTTGGCCGGCTGAAATTGACAACACCGAGCGGCGCGGAATTGATTCTCGCCGACGCCGAAGTCCTCAGCCTGCTTTTGTAGCCGTTGTTGTAGCGCCAGATTCCGCGCTGGCCCGTCGAAGCCTGTACGCCACTGTCTTATCTAGTGGCGTTCGCGGATTCTTCAGCCGGCGCTGGTTTGGCCGCCTCGATCTTCGGCTCCACTTCGCTGTATTTAAATTTGAAACCGTAATTGCTGAAGCCGGCGGCGTTCGGCGCTTTCATCACGAAGTTGCGTTCTTCGCCGGGGCGGACCACATCCGTCAGAGTCTTCTCGACATTCGACGAACTGCCGTCAGGACGCGTAAACGTGACCGTGATCATCACGTTTTTCACCGGGCCGCTCTTGCCGTTGCGCATCGCGCCCGCGAGCGAAACCGATCTGTCATCGTTCGTCATCGAGTCTGAAAAAATGACTTCCACATCTTTTGCTCCTGCAAATTTCGCCGGAGCCACCTTCGTCTCGCCTTGGCTGGCGGCGCCCGCGTTTCCATCCACTCTTTCAAACGCCACCTGCGGCTCGAACGCGTCGTAAGGAACCAGCGCGGCAACCGTAAATTCCACGGGCTTGATCTCGCCGGGCTTCAGTTCGCCTTTGACCTCATACATGTACCGCTTAAGTTCCTTCTTCTTCGCGTTCATGAATACCAGCGTCAGCTTGACTTGATTGACGGGCGCATCAAGGCCATTGCGCACCTGCGCTCCGACTTTCAGATCTTCGTTTTTCGCGCCGGTGCGCTTGAACGCATACTTGGCGAATTCGATCTCTTTCGCGTTCGAGAATTCACCACCGGAAAACTGCGCCTCCACGGAGGTGTCATCGCACGTGACGTTCAGCTCGTATCCGCCGTACGTGCGTGGCGATTTGGTCAGAGTAAACGGGATCTGTTCGTCCGCGCCGCCGGGCAGCGTTCCATTGCCCAGTTTCTCAATCGTCTCGCCCATCTTGTTCTTTTTGGCGTCAAAAAAGGTGACAACGATCTTCAAATTTTTGGCTTCAACCGTTCCTTCGTTCTTGACGCGCACGTGGCCGGAAAATTTTCCGCTCCGATCCGGGACCAGTTCTTTCCCCGCTACAATCACATTGGCGACACCCTTTAGCGCTTCGCCGTTTTTAGGATCGGGCTGGCCCACGTCCGACGTGGACAGCCACTCCTCCTTCTTGTTGCCCGCGTACGCCACCGCCATCTCGTAGCCGCCGAAAATCGGAATGAAATCCCCGACGATCGAGACCTTCTGTGATTCCCCCGCCTTGAGCACGCCGATTTCTTTCACCGGCGGCTGCTTGTCCAGAACGGTACCGAGGCCTTCCCTGTAAAGCAGCGTGATTCTGACATCTTTCAAGACTTGCTCGGAGATATTTTTAATCATGAAATTGGCGGTGACACGATTGCTGCTGGTTACGGTCTTTCGTTCTCGGCCGTAACTCCAGCTGTAAACGTGAATTTTATACGACTCGTCATCCGCGCCAAACGTGATCGCGCTGGACAAGATCAGGAATGCAGAGAGGCAGAGATTCGTTTTCATGTGGCGTCTTCCAGTTGCCGTACTCTTACTTCAAGGCCGCGAAACACAAATTTAGCGCATCAAGCGCGTAAGCGGTCGCGAGCACCGGATCGTCTTCCATCCAGCGCTTATCGGGATTAACGAACGAACCGTCCTCTTTTTGCATGCTAATCAGCTGAGTCGCCAGATCTTTCGCCCAGTTCGCTTTGCGCCCGTCCGCCAGTTCGATCTCTTTGATCCCCGCCACGGTGAACGCCTTCGAGAAGGCATTGACGTAGTAAAAATAACCCTGCGTGCCCTTGCCACCTGGATTCTCCGTGACGGAGTAATTATTTTTGATCCAGCGAAACGCGGCCTGCAGCACCGGATCGTCTTTGCTCATGCCAGCATAAATAAGACTCTTCACCGCCTGGTAAGTCATGTTGCCGTAGGGCTTGGGCAGCGATTTGCCGCTGCGCGCTTTTATCTCGCCGAATTCGCTGTCGCCGGGCAGGTAGACGAATCCGCCTTCGTTGTTGCCGCCCTTCATCTCTTTCGCGTCATTTGTTTCTTCGTTGTCCTGTGAGCGCTTAATGAATAAGATGGCGTTTTTATATTCTTTCGAATCTTTCGGGAAACCCAGCGCGTTCAAGGCCTCAATCGAGTATGCGCTATTGCTCAGATCGCCGCGCTTGGAGTTCCCATAGCCGAAGCTGCCAAATCCGCGCGTGTGCTCATCCTTATTGTAGCCTTCTTCTTCATCCAGCTGATTTGATAGCAGCGCCTTCTTGGCCTTCTCCAAAACGTCCTTGAGCGCCGGATTTTCCAGCGCGGCCAAGCCGATCACCGCCACAGCCGTGTTGTAATTCTCGAGTCCAAACTGCGGAATGGCGATTGCGCCCGACGGCATTTGTTTTGAAACAATATACGCGACGGCTTTCTTCACCACCGGACTGTTGGCTTCGCGCCATTTCTCAGGGCTGGACGCCAGCGCTTTCAAGGTGATCCCGACAATACCTGGCATCGGCGCGGCGGGTGATTTTCCGAACGTTCCATCGGCGTTCTGCTGCGATTGTAAAAACCCCGAAGCCTTCGTGGCGGCAACCGCGATCGCTTTTGCGTCTGCTTCCGCGGCCGGAAGGGGAGCACAAACAACCAGCACCATAACACCACATAACGTCCGAAACATAGCAGTCTCCTTTAAGTGTGACGATCCAGATCGATTGACCTTAGTCGATTAACCAGTGGCGCGGGCGTCTCTGCCCGCGGTGGGCGCCTCGCGCCCCGGCGATTTTGCGCCAATTACTTGATGCCCTTGTGACAGAGATTTAGCAGGTTCAGCGCCAGAGCCGTCAGCACCACGTCGTCGTTAAAAGAGTTATTTTTCGCCTGCACCTTGATGACATTTTCAGCCAACACGTCGCCCCATTTCTGCGTCTTGCCATCGATGGCAATCTCCTTCGTGCCGCTTTCCATCAATTTCTGCGCGTGGTAAAGCTGCTTGCGAAAGGACTCCTGATCCGCCGTCACGGTAAAGTCGTCGGTCGCCCACTTCTCCTTCTTGGTGCCGCCAGCGTCCGCTTTTTTCATCTGCTCGCGAACCTTCTCGATCAACCCCGCGTACTTCTCGTTCTTGCTGTTTTTCAGCGCCGTCACCGTCCACGCCAGCGTCTGCCATTCGTCCGAGCCGGGATTGACGAGCGAGCCATCGTCCTTGATCTGCGAAACCAGGAACTTCGCCGGCTCGCTGACGAACGGTCCATTGGATTCTTTGTAGTCGCGCGGATGCGTAAACAACCCATTGAGAATGATGGCAGCGGACAGGGCGTCCTTCGGCGTGCCCTTGCCGAAATATTTATCTGACGTGCTGTACTGCTCAACCAGCCAGTTCCCCGTTTTGTCGCAGACCTTTTTGAGCGCCGGAGCGTCGATCGCGTAACTGCTTCCTGCTAACGTTGCCGCGCCCATCAGCACGAGCGCCCGCACTAGAATGCCACGATTTGTGCCGTACATTGATGTCCTCCCAAGTCATGGTTTGGGTTGATAATAACGCTCGAGCATAGTCTTGACGTCGGGGAATTGCTGCTGGACGGCCGCGTACGCCCGTTCCCGAAACTGTGGCACGTTCGCCGCCACCCCGCTTTCATGCGCCCGCGCGACATCCTCCGCGGTCGGCTTACCTTTTATGTCAGCGCTTCCAAGCTTGGTCTCTGCCTCTCCGCCGGTCTTCTTTTCGGAGGCGTCGGGGCTGCGCAGCGCGTTCAAAATGTCGCGCACTTCCGGGGTCAATTCGCTCTCCGGAACGTTGCCGATGCGCAGTTGAAGTTCTTTCAGCAAGTGTGCCTTCACATCCGCGGGCAATTCCGCCTCACTACTGGCCAGTTGAAATTTTAACAGTTCCGTCGGAGGCAACACGTGGACCGTTGGCGTCTGTCGCGCTGCCGCTGGAGCGCCATCCATGTCCGGCGCATTTTCCCGGCTCGCGGCTGCAAGTTTCAGCGCCGCCCGTTCCATGGACGCGGTGCGAACCGCGCTGACGTTCGGCGGCATCAACAAGGCGCAGCACAGCAGCAGCACCGCGAGCCATAAGGCGCGGCTCCAGTCTGGAATGCGCAGTGGCAACACCTGCGATGGTTTCAGTGCGGCCGCCGCAACCAATGTCGAGGCGAGCTGCGCTTCTAGAAATCCTTTTTGAAGGGAATGGCTGTCGTTCCCGGCCCGGTTTCTGTAGTGACGCCAGGTCGTCAGATGTTCTCGCAAGCCTGCCTTCCGGTCCAGTAACAACGCGACTTCTTCGCCGCTCGGACTAGATCCCCTGACGAATATAATGAAAAACAAGACCGCCGCCGTCAGGACGAGCGGCGTACCCAACGCGAGCTGCAGAAACGCGCGCTCGATACCCGGCATCGCCGCTTCAGAGAACGGAAAAAGCCTCACGATGAACACGGCCACCGTCGCGCCGATCAAACTGATGCCGAACGTGGCCAGCCCAACGCGCAGCGCACGCTGCAACCGCAGGCGGCGCGCCCCGCGCTCGAGAAGTGTCTCTAGATCGATTTCGGTCATGATGTGCCCAGAATGACAACCTGGATTATGCAAGCGGCCGGCCATTTCATAGTCTGCTCACCACCTATGATCCTGAAGCAGCGCTGACAAGCCAGTGTACATCGCGTGCACAGGTCGACACGAAAAAGCAGTCATCGCATGAAAACGCCAAGCGCGACGGCTTGGCGTTTCAATTCACTGGCGTTCGTTCATTATTCCACGGATGCCGCGCCCGCTTCAACCTTCAGTTTCGGCGACGCACCCTGCTTCAATTCCATGATCTTTCCGGTCACGACGGCACCCGGCTTGCTGAAATCAATGTTGTAAAGTCCCGCGTCGCCCTTGCTGTGAACGGCCAGCACCGCCACCTTCTTGGGAGCCAGATTCGCGATCTGCGCTTCCGTGCCGGCTTTCACCGTGCACAGGCGCTGCCACTCCCACTGTGAGATGCCGCGCACGACGATGCGCTGTGCAAAATAGACTTCGTCGAAACCTTGTAGATTCTTGACCTGGTAGAGCAGGTAGTCGAAGCTGGGAAGACCGCGCTCGTAGAACGTCAGGTTCTTCTGTAATTCTTCAATTGTTTCGGGGACGATTTTGAACGGCAGCACGCGGAACTTTTCTTCGTTCGACTCCGCATACTTCTGCGGCTTCGAATTGTTGCCGATCGTGCGCAGCACGGCCTTGATCGAATACATTCCCGGATCGCGGATCGAGTAGTACTTTCCGACGGGCAGCGAATAGACAGGCGAGGTCTCGCCAGCCGCCAGGTATTTGATCTCCGAAAGATCCACGCGGCTGATGCTGTCGGCCTTGTTGTCGCGCGGTATCAGCACCGGCTTTGCATTCTCGGGAGCAGCCGCGTCGCCTTCATCAGGAAGCTTTGTAATGATGAAATCGACGACATCGTGCGGTCCGAGCTGCGGTTCCACAAACGAAACGCCCAGGCTCTCTTGGTTGACGGGCTTCACTTCGATCGACTTGGTGGCTTTTTTCTTTTCAACCAGCGCGTTCTGTTCTTCTTTGCTCAAGCCTTCGAGCTGCGCCATTTCATCCGGAGTCAGCAGTTTGTTATCCGGCACGACTTTGGTTTCGTTGCTAAGGTTCTCTTTTTTGGTGGTATTCGTCAGAGTCAAGTCGGCGACGAGGCCCGCGACGGGATCGGATGCCCCGCGCAAATAGGTGTCGCCCTTCGGCAGCGTCAGCTTCACTTCGACGAGATTCTCGCCGAAAAATTCCGCCGCTTGCGAACTCACGCCAAGGCACAGTAAGCCAGCCAGCACCCCTAGTTTGCTTCGTACCATTCGTAGCGCCCCTTTACTCAGTCGGCCTTTGTTAATCAAGAGTCTGTTTTTAGCCGGATTTTACGGATTCGTCAAGACGGCGAAAACTCCCCAACCCTTTTCCTCAGTTCCAGATCCGCCCGCCCGTTGCCAGAACACCATCTCGGAGGACTGACTCGGCGCCCGCCGCGTAACCTTCAGTGAACACGAAAGCCCTTGAAATCCGAAATCTAAAATTGAAAGAGGAAGGAGGCTGGAGCACTAGACCTCCTTCCCCAGAGCGTTCTCCGCCACATAGCGGAGAGGCTCACTCTCTGCTGGCGAGCCGTTGCGCTGGCGAGCCGTTGCGCTGGCGAGCCGTTGCGCAGGCACAAAAGATCTCCCAGCCGCGCAACGATCGCGAAGTCGCTTTGGATTTTCCTCGGCTGTGGTGACAGAATCGATAAGGTGTTCGCTGTAATTCAAAACGGAACTGGCCGCACCGGCTTGCTCAAATAATTGAAGAAATTTCTAATAAGTCAGGTGGCGCGGGCGGCCTCGCCCGTTGGGATGGCGCCACTGAGCGCGCAACCCGCACCGTGCAACCCACGTGACCCTTTCACGGTTGAAACTCTGCCGCTTCGTCTTCGCCCAAACCGGATCCCGAACTCAGCTCTGCATTCGATGCCAGCATCTTTCGAAATTCCTGGACCATCTGCGTATAAACGTCCTTCTGAAGTTCCATCACGCTTTCGCCCAAATCCGTCGGACCGGCGCCGCTGATCTTAAACGTCTTGAGCAGCCTCGGTTTCTCCTTTATCTCCTGAAGCTGCCACGACCATCCAGAACCCCTGTGCGACTTAAAACAGGCATACAATGAATACTCTCCCGGCTGCAATCCGGTCATTTCAAATTCTCCCGGTACGGCCGGCGTGTAGCCTTTCGGCTTCTGCCCAAGCTCTACCGTAGCGAACGCGGGATCCACGCCGTCGGGCAGGGAGAGCGTCAGTGATGCGACCGCGCCTTCTCCGACCAGCACTAATCCCACTCCGCCAACGCCCGATTCCGATGCGGGCCACGCCTCCGCCATGTTGATCCGAATACGCCCTTTAACAGTGCCGGTCACGCTCGCTGCCTTCACTGATATTTCCGGAAGCACGCGCGCGCCGCCGGCCACAGGAATGCGGATGTCGCGCACGATTCGCGTGGCGCGAACGGAGTGTTGTGTCTCCTGCGTGAACGCCGCACTTTCCGAAGGAGACATGAGCAGATGGTAAGTGCCCGCCGGCAGGGCATAAAAATCCCCGTGCCCCAGAGAATTACAAACGCTGAGGGATTGGGGTTCGATCCGCGAGCGGCCGTTGTCCATCGGATTCCAGTGGCGCGCGTCCACCAAACTGAGCTGCGAAGTCGTGTGCTCCGGCCCGAGAGTGATGCGCACTTTATGAGCGGGCAGCAGCTTCAGTTTGATCTCTGCCATCGCCGGCGTCACATCAAAGAGAGCATGCGGCTCCAGTAGCATGCCGGGGCACTGAGCCACAAAGCGCACTTTGCTCGGCCGCAGTCCCGTGACGACGAATCGTCCGGTTTGATCCACGCCGCTGAGGCGCCAGGCTCGCCAGATCCCCGCGCTGGTGGATTCGAATTCGGTTCCGACATCTTCCAGCCCGATCCGGATCTTTTTCCAATCGACGCCGGCTGGAATTTCCACGATGCCTTTCACCGTCAAACCCGTCTTCAGCGTGATGATCAGCGGCGTTTCCGCGTTGGCGATCACGGTCAGCTCAGCGGGTGTTTCGAGATAATACCCGTCGCACGCCGCAGTGATAAAACGCTGTCCCCACGCCAGCCCTTTCAGCACGACGCGGCCGGCATTATCCGTGGTATTCCGGCCGGAAAATTGGGGATTGCTGAACGCGTGTGCACGGCTGAGTTCCGGGGCCACGCTCGCCCCCTTTAACGGATTTCCCGCACTGTCGCGCACGGTCACCAAAACCGACCCATACGCTTGTTTCTCCAGACGCAGTTTCAGATTCGCCAGATCCAATCCAGGCGTCGACATGTCCAGCCATAGCGGGCGGTATCCTTCCAAGGTGGCGACGAGATAGGCCGTGCCGTTGTCGAGCTGGTCGTTCAACGTAAACGCGCCGTTCTCCGCGGTGTTCGTGCCCGATGACGAGCCCACTTTTCCCAACAGTGTCACCGTCGCATTGGCGGCGGAATTGCCATCCGCAAGCTGTACCACCCCTTGAACGTGCGTGTTCGCGTTCTGCACGCCCGGCGAAGACAATTTTATCGCCGGCACCGCCGTCGTTTTTTCAGCGGTGATTTCAATGTCGTGTACGAGGCCCTGCACTTTGGAATTTCTCAGCAGGCACAGCGTGTAGCGTCCCGGCGGCAGCCCCTTGATTTCAAATTTGCCACTGTCATCCGTGATGGCCGCGTCGTTAACCGCAGTCTCACCCGTGCTGAGCCACGCCGAGTACCGCGGAAGGTCATTCATGAGGAGCATCGATTCCGCATCCGCCCAGTTCAGCGGCCATACGGTGACTTGGCTAAGTGACGTTCCGGCCGCGTTCGAAATCCGTCCCGTGATATGGCCTAATTTGGCTGGCGGGGTCTTATCAATTTCAGTTGTCTTGCCGGGTGCCACAATCACTTCGGGCAGCAGCCATTTGACCGTGCCATCAAAAACCAGGCGCAACCGGTAAGCACCAGGCCGGAGTTCCTTCAGTTCCAGCAGTCCCTCTTCCGTGGTCTGAAGCTGCTGCATTTCAGACTCTGCATTCACTTCGAACATTCCGCGCATCATCAGCTGCTGCAACTGTTCGCGGGAATTTTTCATTTCCTTTTTCATTAACTTATGGAGCGAGACTTCAAAGGTTTTGCCTTTCATCAAGTCGCCGTTCGCATCCGCGATTTTCACCTGAACCGCGCCCAGCGCCTTCGATTTCGGTGTCATCAGCACCGGCGTTTCCAGCGTTGAAGCGCGATCGCGTTCGGCGACGACGGCGTGGCCTGCGGATGTCATGTACTCCGCGTGCTGGCAGAAAACGAAATACCGGCCGGGAGGAATATTTGGAATTGCGAAGCGGCCCTTCTCGTCGGCGTCCCCCTTTAAGCCTTCAGCTTCACCCATCTGGACCAGCCAGCGATCGACATCCATCGCGTCCCACTCCTGACCCGTGTCTGAAAGTAATGTGACACTGGCCGCCAGAGGCAGCTTCTTGGTTTCATCCAGGACCTGCCCCGTAAGGCTCGCGCCTTTTTCAAGCACATAGCGCAAACGCGTCTCGCCCCGCGGCAGATAAATAATATAAGGCAACACGTTCCCGCTTTTTGCCAAATGGTAGTTTTTCCACGTCACATTCAAGTAGGAAAAACCCGGCGTCAGGCCACCAAGAACAATCGCGCCACGCGCGTCCGCCGTCATATTTTTGGGTTGCAGCGGCTCGCCGACCGGTATTAGGGAAGCAGGGGAAGCAGGCTGCACGAGGACGTCGGCTTGGGCATCCGTGATGGGTTGCGCGGCCTCATCAACCGCTTCCAGGACCACCTGTGAGCGCTGCAATGCGGATAGCAATCGTTCAAGCGTGTCGCGCGTTTCGATGCTTTCACTGCGCGCCAGGGCTTTTTCCAGCGCCGAACGCGCCGGTTCGCCTGTGGCCTCAAGCTGCTTCTGAGCGGCTCTGCGTTGATCAAAATCCCCGTTCTCAAGATTCTCAATCAGTTTTTCAGGCGCAACCGCATCCTCCGCGCGCGCTTGAAACGACCGCGCCATCACGCCGCAGAACAGCATGCAAAGCAGAATCCGATGAAAGCAATAATGCTTCATACCGCCACAACTCCAAGCGCCACGACTCCAGACCTCCCAGACCTCCCAGACTCTCAGACTCTGTCCTGATACCATCGCCAAGCGTGCTGAGCAATGGTTGTAATGTCGGCGTAGGCCGGCTTCCATCCTAGAACTTCGGCCGCCTTCCGTGCATCCGCAACCAGCGCCGGAGGATCACCCGCGCGACGGCCACTCTCTTTAACAGGGACTTTTTTGCCACTGACTTTCTCGACGGCGGCGATCACTTCGCGCACCGAATTTCCGGTGCCCGTGCCCAGGTTAAGGGCCAGATTTCCCTTGCCGTCAATCAGGTGTTTAAGCGCACGAACGTGCGCGTCGGCCAGATCATTGACGTGAATATAATCGCGGACGGCGGTGCCATCCGGGGTGGGGTAGTCGGTGCCAAAGATATCGATGTGCGGCCGCTTCCCGAGAATTGAAAAAAAAAGCAAGGGAATCAAATGCGTCTCCGGATCGTGGTCCTCGCCGATTTCGCCATCGGGATCGCAGCCCGCTGCATTGAAATAACGGAGCGCCGCCCATCGCAAACCGTACGCGTCTCCGTACCACTTTAGAATCTTCTCAACCATCAACTTCGACTCGCCGTACGGATTGACCGGAGATTGCGGATGCGATTCCGAGATCGGCATCTGTTCCGGCACGCCGTACGTCGCGCAGGTGGACGAAAAAACGATGGGCTGGATGCCCTTGTCATTCATGGCGTCAAGCAGGTTGAGTGTATTGACAACGTTGTTGCGAAAGTACTTCCGCGGATCCGTCACCGATTCGCCCACAAACGCATTCGCCGCGAAGTGAATGACCGCCTCAATCTTATGCCGCTTCAGCACGCCGCGCACGAAATCCGCATCGGCCAGATCGCCCACCTCCAGCGCTCCCCACTTCACCGCCCAGCGATGTCCGAACGACAGATTATCCAGCGCGACCGGCGTGTGCCCCGCCAGCGCCAGCGCTTTGGCGGTGTGGCTTCCGATGAAACCCGCGCCGCCCGTCACCAGAACATTCATCAGCAATCCTTTCGGTTGACAATCAGACTCACGTTCACTTTCCGGCTTCAATCACAGATACCCAACGCGCGCCCGGCGACGACCCCTCGGTTGGCCCATATCCTTTGAATAAACTAAACGAAACGCGGCCATGTGTCATCCTGCTGAAACGCTTTCCCCGTTCGCAGAGTTGCCAGACTCGCCAAAACGCGCTACATCTAAGCCATGCCTTTGCCCGCGTCGCTTCAGTCTTTAAGTCGCACGGTCCTGCCGCTGCTCCACAAGGCGAGCAACGGCGCGCGCGTCGTATCGGACGTTAAGAAGATTGTCCGCACCGACCGCTGGAATTCGTTCGACCACTTTCACGAAACAACGAACACCCTCGCGGCCGCATACGAACAGGCGGGCGCCGCCGCGAGCGTTTACTCCGTTCCAACCGGCGGTCCGGTGGGCACCGGCAGGTGGCTCATTCACGAAGCGGCTGACATTCACGGCGCGACGCTAGACATCGTTTCGCCCGTCCGCAAGCGCCTGCTCGATTGGGCGCGCAATCCCTGGCACGTCATTCAATGGAGCGCCAGCACGCCGCGCGAGGGCGTCACCGGCGACCTCGTAATCATTGACACGGAAGAAGATTTGGCCGCGCAGAAGTCCGGTTCGCTAAACGGCAAGATCGTGCTGACGCGTCTGAACGTCTGGGCCAAGCGCCCGGAGCTTGCCGCGAAAGGCGCCGCTTGCGTCATCAGCGACGCCGGCATCAAGGATCTGCCCGGCGCCACGCCGTGGACCAAGTTCGGCTGGGGCGCCGTTCCCGCCGGCAGCGCCGCCGCGCGTCTTGCCGGACTGGCGCTTTCGGCAAACGACGGCGCCGCCTTGCGTAAACTGAAAGCCCGCCACGGCAAGCTGATGCTTCGCGCCACGCTCTCCATCGACCATCATATCGGCTCGCACGATGTCGTCAGCGGCGTCATCCCTGGCCGCGACGATTCGCAGAGCGAGGTCTGGGCGGTTGCGCACAGCTCTGAACCCGGCGCGCTTGACAATGCGTCGGGCGTGGCCGTTTGTATTGAGATCGCGCGCATTCTGAACGCGCTGATCACATCAGGAAAAATGAAGCCGCCGCGCCGCGGCATCCGTCTTCTTCACGGCTACGAATGCTACGGATTTTTTCATTACCTGGAGCATCAGAAACGCTTTCAAACGCCGCTGGCCGGAGTCTGCATCGACACGCTCGGTGCGATCCCGATTGGTTGCGGGCGCAGGTTGAAATGGCACTCAACGGTTCCATCATCCGCCGATTTCGTCGATCGCGTCGGCGCGGCGATCTTGCGTGCCGCGCTGAAATCCAGCGCCACCGGTTATGCGCTGCTGGAAAAGCCGTTTGTCTCCACCGAAGACACCTTGCTCGGCGATCCCAAATTCGGATTTCCCTGTCCGTGGATCACCAATCACCCCTTTAAGGGCTATCACAGTTCCGCCGACACGCTGGAACTGCTGCACCCGGCGGGATTGCAAACCTGCGCGGCCGCGATGGCGGCCTATCTTTATTTTCTCGCTGACGCGGGCACGCCCGAAGCGCTGGAACTCGCGGCATGGCAAACGCAATGGACTGCCAGCCGAATCGCGCAACTTAAGCGGGAAAAAGCCGCGCCCGTCGCGCTACTCTGGGAACGCGAAAAACATTCCGTGAATCTGGAGCGGTTGAAACGCTGGCAGTGGGGCGGGGAACCGGCTGCCGTGTCGACTGCTTTTTCTCATTATCGTCAAAGCGTCGCGCCAATCACCCCAGCGGCTATCACTAAAGATTCTGGCCATGCCTTTGATTCCCGCATTCCGCGCCGCATCCTACCGCTTGCGCCGATGCCGGACGACACCCCTGCGGAGGCCGCCCGCGTTCTGGAAACTATTCCCAAGGCGGCGCTGTTTCTTGCTGATGGATTGCGTTCGATCATCGAAATCCGCGAACGGTTCAACGTGAGTTCCGGCGCGACGATTCCAGTTGAATCGTTCGCGGATTGGTTTGTAGCGCTGGAGAAAATCGGCTTTGTCGAATTGCTTGCGCCCGCGTCTCAGATCGGACGAGGCCAACTGGTCCGCGATTTAAAAAAACTGGGCGTCAAACCCGGCATGGATTTAATAGTTCACAGCGCGCTTTCGAAACTCGGGCCTGTTGCCGGCGGTGTGGAAACGGTGCTCGACGCGCTGCTCGAAGTTCTAGGCATGAGCGGCACACTGCTCGCGCCGTCGTTCAATCATTTCGAGGCCGCGCTGTTCAATCCCGTCACAACGCCAACGACCAACGGCGCCATTGCTGATGCCCTGTGGCGACGGCCGAGCGCCGCGCGCAGCCTGCACCCAAGCCACTCTGTTTGTGCGGTCGGTCCGAAGGCCGCCGCGTTCTGCGCGGATCATCTCGCGAATGGCATTTGGGCGCATAACAGCCCCATCGGCCGCCTGATTCACGGCGGCGGCTACATTCTCTCGCTCGGCGTGACGCATGAAGCCAGCACCGCCTATCACGTGGCGGAAATATCGCTCAAGAGTCCATGTCTCGATCCATTCGGCAGCACCGATCGCATCGTTGCCGCGGACGGTTCGGTCAAGGCTGTGCCCGGTTTGGCGTGGCGCGCGGACGAATGCCCGGTCAATCCGAGCACGCTGAATGAAACGCTCGCGGCGCGAGGCCTGATGCGGAGCGGCAAAGTTGGCCGCGCGGATGCGCTGCTGACTAAAGCTCTGGATGTCTGGAGCATCCGGCGCGAACACATTCAGAACGTCTGCCCGCGCTGCGCCATCAGACCGGCACGGCGGAATGTGCAAGTCTGACGGTCGATGCTCGGGGCTTTTCACGGCGTGTTCTGGGCGACTCGCCCAGACGATCGGATGATCGGAATGTATCCGGGCGAGTCGCCCGAACCACGCTGTTAAAGCGATAGAATTTTATTCATGCGCTCGGCAATGTCTTTCAGCACCGTGCGGTCGCCGCCGGGAACTTCGGCCGATGCCCAGCCGGTGTATCCCACTTCGCCCAGCGCTTTGACCACCTCCGGCCAGACGATGTCGCCACCGTCACCGAGCTTCACGCTGAACTGCTTGGCGTTGCTGAATTCCTTGATGTGCAGCCGGATGATGCGCTTGCCGAGCGTGCGGACCCAGTGTTCGGGCTTGTTGAATTTGATGTGATTGCCCACGTCGTAATGCGCGGCCACCATGTCGCTCTGAAAGTCGTCGATGTATTTGACCATTGTTTCAGGATCGTTGATAAAATTATTCCAGACGTTCTCGATCCCGATTTTGACCCCCAGCTCTTTGGCGTAGGGGATGACTTTTTTGATCTCCGCCTGGCTGCGTGAATAGCAATCCGCAAAGGGAACGTTGGCGTCGACTCTGCCCGGCACGAGCAGCACCGCGCCGCAGCCGAAAAATTTCGCATCTTCCAGAGAAGCACGCAGCGCCGCCACGCCGCGCGCGCGCACGTCTTCGTTGGGGCTGGAGAGAACTTCCTTCCAGTGCAGGCCGTCGATGACATCGGAGACACCCAAGCCGGTCGTTTCCAGCGCCTTTTTCAGCTCGTCCTTATCCACGCCGCAGGGGCTGTTGAGCTCAATGCCATCGAAGCCGAGATCCTTCACCAGCTTTAACTTGTCCACCAGTGGAAGCTTCTCGCCGATCATCCCGAGATGGACCGCTTTCTTCAACTTTCCGGTCATTTCTCCCGCGGAAGACTCGCGCGTAGAGCCCAGCGCGCCGAGGCTCACGGCCGCGACCGTGGCCGATGCAGTCTTGATAAAATCCCGGCGGGAGCTGTGTTCGATCATGAATAAAATCCTCAACGTTTGAGCGCTGAATGCGCTGGAAATGGTAATGCACAGTACACCAACTCCGGTGCAGTGCGCCAGTTTTACAACGATTTTCGCTAGGAAGTATTCATCGTGTCGCGACAATTACCCGTGGAGGGTCTGAGGTCAAGATGTCATGACCGGCGACTGCTGAGCGTCGAACGCATGCAATTCTTCGGGGATGGCTTCCATCAATAAGGCGATGCGCTTGAGGTGCCGGCACGCCAGCACGAGTTCGACGGACATTTCAGCGCTGCCGTCGACGCGCGCGATCTTCTCGATCGCTTCGCTTTGAATGGCGCTGATCCCGGATTGAATGGATTTCGACTCGCCCACCACTTCATTTTTCAAGTCCGGAAGAGTGGGATTGTCGCCGGTGCGCTGCCAGGTTTGTTTTACAACCTGGTGCAACTTCACTATACCTCGCATAACGCCCGCCATATTTTTCAAGACGCCTTGCATGGGCGTATCTCGCAAGTAGTGAATGCGGCGATTCAACGCCTCCGTCAATTCTTCAACCCGTTCGTAATCGTGTTCAACGCGGATGGCGGCCATGGCGTAGCGAAGATCGCGTGCCACAGGAAACTGCCGCCCGATTAAAAGCAGGCAGCTGGCCCGCGTCGCTTGAGCGCTCTCCATCACTTTTTGCAATTCCTGTATCGGAGCGGGGGCCTGGCTTTCCATATTGCCCAGAACCGTGCGGAGATTGTCTTCGACCTGGCTGGCTAAATTATCGAGACATTCGCGAACCTTATTGATTCGCATTTCCAATAGGACATTGTGGGTCGGCATCGCGTCAACTCTCCAGACTGACAATCTATTTCCGTGCGCAGATTCGACAAGCGTCATGCCAAGCTCAACACCTAACACTACAACGCTAGTTGACTGCCAAAACACTTTCGCAACGTCCACAGATAAATTCCTTTTGCATGCAACCTCCGAAGCGTGCGCTGGCGGTGGGAGCGGGCGGCTTTCTGACGCTGTTTCTGCCAGTAGTTGATTTTCTCGACGACGCGCTGCTTTGATCGTTTCCGCTCGTATTCGCTTTGTCCGTCGTCAAGCTGCGCCTCGGTCGCCCCGCCACGA
>Ga0163144_10005971_pt1 | contig 26991 bp, 23 predicted proteins | sample OliLak19BULKMAT1_FD_123175 | JGI IMG/M metagenome (GOLD analysis project Ga0163144, IMG submission 123175) | Freshwater microbial mat bacterial communities from Lake Vanda, McMurdo Dry Valleys, Antarctica - Oligotrophic Lake LV.19.BULKMAT1 | ecosystem: Environmental > Aquatic > Freshwater >...
ATAACCGGCCCACTTTGCATGCGACTCGCGGACATTCGGACTTCGTTATTGCAAGGTGCTGGCATCTGATAAAACTCCGATAAAGGTACTGCGGTACGTGGACGACCGAGAAAATCGAGGGCTTAACGGCGCGGGTGTATCTGAACCACGTTGCACTAGGCCCATCGCTCGAGCCCGTTGCCGCCGAAGAATACGCCATCCGAACATCCGTTTAGGTTCGCTATTTGCTTCCGTACGCGGCGTACTAGTTACTAGGGTAAGCGGTTCTGCGGTTGCGCTCCGCTCGGCACGAATGCGCGATTTAGAACCGATTTCTGGCGCAACCGGGGCGAATGTGGTTGCGATTCTCTGCTCTTCGACGCCGCTGTATTCCTTCCACGGACGCCTGTGATGGTCTAAACCAACTTGTTTAGAAGCTTTAACGATGCTTTAAGCCCGCGAGATTTCGCGAGTTGCTAATCCACCAGGCCGATGGGTTGCCGAAGTTGCCGGGAGGCTAGGAGTACCGGCGTTGGCCCATCTAGAATCGCTGATCCGTCGAATGCATAGCGTGAAAGCTTGCTAATAGGTCCGCAGCAATCGGTCGTCCACGAAATAGACGGAATCCTTAAGGGCGTTTGCCAATTTTTTACCTAACAGCACGAACTCGCGGAAAGCACGGACGTAGTTTTCAGGGAACGGATGGGAGCGAGCTCTCTGCGTCGAAGGCGCAACTACGCTGTTTGGAGAACCATTCTCTGCTGTCTTGGCCATTGGTCCGTCGCGGAAGTAAATGCAATTTGAGCGTTTGAGAAGGTCGAGATAGAATTGCTGGCTGCGACAACCTTAATAAGTAACCTGCGGACGCTGTCGGCCATCTCACTAAGTAACCATATGAAACTTCTGCATCTTACCGGTTTTACTCTTGCGTCGATCATTGCCGCTGTTGCCGTGCAGCGCGTATACAGCGATCCGCCGACGGCCCCCGCTGGCACCTCCCCCACCCCCACCGCTCCCGCCTCCTTATCCACTGATATGACCACGACTGCCAACAACGAACCCAGCAAGACATCCGCAGCCCGTCTTTCGAAGGCTGGCTTTGACATTACCCCGCTCAGTAAGCAACGCATCGAGACCCTCGCTCTGAAGTTGAGTAAGAGCGACCGTGATGTACTCCTTGCAAAGGGCACCGAGCCCGCCTTCTGCGGCAATCTTCTTGATAATAAGAAGGAAGGTACTTATACCTGCAAGCTGTGTGACCTCCCGCTCTTTGGGAGTGATTCAAAGTTTAACTCCGGCACCGGCTGGCCGAGTTTCTTTAAGCCTTATGATGCCGAGCATGTGGTCGTACATTCAGATAAGTCGCACGGCATGTCGCGCGATGAGATCGTGTGCGGCCGCTGCAGCGGGCACCTCGGGCACGTCTTCAACGACGGCCCAGCACCTACCGGACAGCGTTATTGTCTTAACTCTGCGTCGCTGAATTTCTTTGACAAGGGCGCCCAGCTGCCCGATGCGGGCCGTGTACCGGTCGCAACTCAATCCGCTTACTTTGCTGGCGGTTGCTTCTGGGGAGTCGAAGACCGGTTCCAGCAGTTGCCCGGCGTAATCACAGCCATAAGTGGATACATGGGCGGCAGAACCGCAAACCCAACTTACAAAGATATCTGCTACTCCAACACGGGGCACGCGGAGACTGTGCGCATCGACTTTGACCCCTCGAAGATCACTTATGCTCAGTTGCTTGAAAAGTTTTTCAAGTTCCACGACCCCAGCCAGCTCAATCGCCAAGGCCCGGATGTCGGGGATCAGTATCGTTCGGCCATCTTCACGACCGATGAGACGCAAGCCAAGGCCGCCGAGGCGTTCATCGAGAGTTCGCAAAAATCCGATCGATTCAAGACTCGCAAAATTGTGACGCAGGTCCAGACCGTGGCTCAGGCAGGCAAGTTCTACGCCGCAGAAGATTATCACCAAGACTACCACGTCAAGAACGGTGGCCACTGCGCGATGCCGCAAGAGTAACCCTCCCCCGCACCAAAGTCAGTTCACAAACTTAGGTCCGGCCCAAGCGATAACGCCTGCGCCGGACCTTTTGGTTTTTGCTACGACCACCTCGGGCCTTGTTCCTCGCCCTCACGGTTCGCCCCGAATATACTAGAGTACATGAGTTCCCCCGACCCAGCAAAAGGTGCCCGTCCGCCGCGGCTTGAAGTGATCGAACCAATTGGAAAGCGAGTGCTCATTCGTAAGGATGATGACAAGAAGCAGACCAAGGCGGGGATTCACCTTCCGGACAAAATCGAAATTCCTACGCTCACGGGGCGGATAGTCGCGGTCTCAGCTCAAGTGGAAAAAGATGCGGACTACCCGATCCAGCGTTATGACCGGATTCTGTTCAACCCCAAGCACGCCATCCCTGTAGACTTGGAAGGTGACAATCGGCTCTATGTAATTCCAGTCGAGGATATCATGGCTGTCTTTCGGCGTGATGAGCCGGCGACGTAATATTTTTGGTCTTACAGAGTCTCTGAGAATTAACTTTCGTCCGCCGCTCGAATGTCTAACGCAACCCAGCACCACGCCGAGCAGTCCTGCTTCCGGGCTATTGCCGCGTTGCCCGTGGACCAGTTGCCGCCGAACCTGAAAGTGCCGCGGGCGAGCACATCCTTCCAGACTTACATTCGGACCCCGGGCTCTAAGAGTCTTTCCAACCGCGCGGTCTTGCTCGCATCGCTCGCGGCAGGCCGCTCGGTGATCCGGGGTGCCTTGGTCGAAGCCGACGATGCGCAGCGGATGTTAGAAGCGGCCGGGTTGCTGGGCGCGATGGTGCAGCACGGGCCCCCCGACGTAACAACCGGAGGCCCCACCGTTGAGATAGTGGGAGTCGGCGGGGCGTGGAAGCCCACTGGGTCTGGCAACGAAGTTAAGTTAAATTTGAATAACGCGGGAACGGCGGTGCGTTTTCTTGCCGGGGCCGCCCTGCTCTCGCCGGTGCCGGTACTCATCGATGGTAATCATCGCATGCGCCAGAGGCCCATCGCCGAGCTTGGCGACCTGCTCGGTAAACTCGGCTGCCGCGTTGAGTATCTTGGGAATGCCAACTGTCCGCCCGTTCGGATTACGCCCCCCGCCGATATTAACTTTTGCCCATCGAGCATCGAAATTGGATCAACGCACTCGAGCCAGTTCGCCTCGGCTCTGTTGCTGGCCGCGCCATGGCTCCCCCACGGGATTACGTTGCGGTTTATCGGCGAAACAACCAGTGTAAGTTATGTTCGCATGACAACCGGGCTGCTCGCGCGGCTCGGAGCGACGGTCCAGGAATCCGCGGACGGGCGGGTAGTTCGGGTAAGCGGGCGGCTGGCCGCCAAAGGCCTCGCGGCATTTAGTTACGACGTGGAGCCCGATGCGAGCGGCGCGACCTATTTCTGGGCCGCGGCGGCGCTCATCCCGGGATCACGGGCGAACCTCGCCGGGCTGGGGAGCGATTCTCTCCAAGGAGACTGCGACTTCCCTCAAATGTTACGTCGCATGGGCTGCGAGGTTGGCGAGCAACAGCGGCCCGGCGAACGAACTAGTTGGGTGTTGGGGCCGCGAGAGTTACAACCGTTGCTGGCAGACATGAGCGAAATGCCCGACGCAGCGATGACGCTTGCAAGCGTCGCGGCTTTCGCGTCGGGCACCTCAATCCTGCGAGGGCTTAAGACCCTGAGAGTCAAAGAGACGGATCGGATCGCGGCGCTGCAAGAGCAACTGATAAAGATCGGCGTGCAGGTGGCTACCAACGTAGCGAACGATCCCGACGCGGTTACGATCACACCCCCGCCGGGTGGGATCGATTGCGGAGAGACTGTCGCGCCGGTCTACTTTGATACTTACGATGATCACCGTATGGCGATGGCCTTGAGCCTCATCGGCCTGAGGCGGCCGAATGTATTTATTAAAGATCCCGCGTGCGTGCGAAAGACCTACCCGACGTTCTGGCGAGATTGGGCAGCTCATTATGCCGTCTGAACGCCGCGTTTCATGCCACAGATCCGCCGGCCGTTGACGCGCGTGCGGGGCTTCGAGTGGGCCATTCTCGGAGCGGCCAAGGTTGGATGTAATCTTACTTCAGGTGATAAAAAAACCCCGCGGTTGCGGGGCTTATCTCTTTGGAGTTATGACGGACTCAACAGCTTACTTCTTGCCGAGCCACTTTTCCCACAGGCCCGCGTACTCTTCAACGTTCTCTTTGGTAACGATCGCGAGATCGAAGTGATTGATTACATCCTTAGGGGCCTTGGCCGCGTGGATCTTGTCAACAAGCAGGTGGACGCTCTCGTGGCCCCAACCGTAGCAATCCTGGCCGACGAGCACCTGTACTTGACCCTTGCGAACATAATCAAGTTGCTGGGGAAGGGTATCGACGCTCACCACCTTTGCGTTCTCGTAAACACCGTCGAGCGCGTTCTCAGTGAACAGCGGCCAACCGCCGACCATCGCCCATCCGGTTATCTCGGGGTTCGCGCTCTGCACCTGCTGAACCATCTTGGCCGCCTCGGGCGCTGTCTCGGCGTGGTAGTAGGTATCCTTAACCTTAATATCCTTGGTCTTGGCCAACTCTTCTTTTACACCGCGTACGCGCGCTTGCAGGTTGGGGGCGTTCTGATTTCCGGCGAGGATGGCCACAACGCCCTTGTTGCCCATCACCTTAGCCAACTCGCGGCCTACGGCCTTGCCAGCCTCTACGTCGTCAATCCCGTAATAAGCAAACCGCTTGGACTCGGGGGCGTCTGAGTCAAATGTAACAACTTGTACACCCTTTTCAACCGCGCTGTTGATGGCCGCGGTGAGCACCTTGGCATCGGAGCACGAAACCGCGATTCCGTCGGCACCGGCCGAGACGAGCTGATCAATGAACTGCGCCTGCTGTTGGGCGTCTTCGTTGTTGGGGGTCCGCCACTGAACATCAACCTCAAGTCCGAGCTCTTTGCTTAACTTTTTTCCAGCGTCAACAGCACCGGTGCGGGCCGCCTGGAAGACCGGGTTGCCCTGGCTCTTGGCGATAATACCGATGGTGTACTTCTTACCTTTGGCGGCGGGCGCTGTGGCGTCCGCGACTTTCAGGGCACCGGCGTGAATTACTTCCTTTGTCTTGTCTGCGGCGTTTGCAGCGGCAACTTTAGTTGCATCGGCCGCGTTGACCGCGGCTTCCTTCACTGCTTCGCCCGTCTTGACTGCGGCATCCTTAGCCGCTTCCTTGGCTTCTCCGACTTTCGTCGGAGTGCCATCCGGCTTCTTGTCCTCACAGCCCGTGAGACCAAAGCCAGCGAACGAAAGAGCGAGCGCGAAACCAGCAATCAGATGGATAGAACGTTTGGTTTTCATAAATGACTTCTCCTGTAAGTTGGGCGGATAATAGGGGGTTCCCGACACCAGAGTGAACTAGTCGATAGAAAGGCCTTAGAAGCTGCTGACTTCTATTAAACGTTGGAAATGTGGCAACGGTTTTCGGCTCGCTGCCATCTCACGCGGTGAAGACCAGACATAAGCCGCGCAGCGTGGCATGCCGCCTGGCTTTTGCGAGAGATCCACTCGCGGTCGGGCCAGCGACTAGATTCGGCACGCTCAGCGAATGCCGCGCCGTCTACTTCTTCTCAGGCTGCTTCACATCTGTCGAGGCGGGGCTAGGTGCATCCTTCTTCACCTTTTCCTGAAGGCGTCCGAAGTAATGCTTGACCGCGTCGTGATATTCACGCGGAATCTGCATTGACTCCATCGCTTCAGCGGCTTCGCGGCTGCCCGCTTCGACGACCGTACCAAATTCTGCCGTCGACTGACCCTTGACGGCCTCCCCATAGACTAGTCTACTTCCGATGATGGGTCCGCCTTGGGTGTCCACCTGCGCTTTTTCTTTCTTGTATTCAAAATCGGCGGCCTGTGCTTCGGGACTCATGCCACCGTTAGATTGTCCGGCGCCGCCACTTCCATTCTTCTTTTTCGCCGACTCGCCGGGCTTCCAACCGCCTGTTTTACCTTTACCTGGGTTGGATCCTGGCTTATCGCACTCGCCGCCGAGGCATTCTCCCAGTTCGGCGAGCTGCGATTTAGCTTGGTCTAACGCGGCATCGAGGTTCTGCATGTCCTCTTTCAGGGCCTCCGCCTCGGAGAGTTGCTTGTCGAGATCGTTCATCCCCTGTTGGCCTTCCTGCTGGAGGCCATCTTGCGTCATGCCCTTAGCCATCTTCGACATGCCTTCGCCCATTTTTCCGGCGTTCTCGCATGCCTTCGCTGCGGCTTTGGCCATTTCGAGCATCTGTTGCTTTTGTTCAGGCGAGAGGTTCTTCATCTCGTCGATCGCCTTCTTCAGAGCTTCGGGGTTGCTGGCGGCCTGCTTAGCGAGCTGTTCAGCGGATTTTTTGTCGAGCCCGGCTTTCTCAAGTTGTTTGGCAACTTGCCCCTGATTCTCGCCCATTTGCTTGAGTTGGGCTCCCATGTTGTCCATCTGCTTCTTTGCGGCAGCCTTCTCCTCGGGGGTGAGCGAGCCGGATGCTAACTTTTTCTCAAGCTGCTTCAAATGCTCTTGGGCCTTATTGAAATCCCCGCGTGAGAGCGCGCGTGAGAACTCGTTGAGCGGCCCGTCACCCGGCTGCTTCAACTGGCGCATGGCTTCTTTCTGCGCCTCCACCTGTGCGGCCTTCTCGCCTTCCTTTTGAGCTTGAAGCTTGTCAGTTATGGCTGTAAGTTTCTTGACGGCATCGCGACGCATTGTGTCAGGATCGTCCATCGCTTGCTTCGCGGGCGTGGTTTCGTCGGTCTTATCGTCGGGCTTTTGATCAAGAAACTCGACCTGCGCTTTCTTGAGAGCTTCTTTCAGTTGGTCGGCCTTTTGTTCGAGGTCGGCCCTCACCTCCACCACTGCATCGCGTTTCACTTGCTGGGCGACACGCTTCGCATCGATTTTCAGGACATCCATGACTGGGAAGAACGCCCAAACGAGCGCGAAAACGACCGACGCCGCGATTGGCACGGGCCACCACTTGGGCTTTTCGATTTCGATCGCATCGCCGACGCGTAGTTTTTTAGCGGTCGCGCTGGCATCCTCGACCACCGCGCGCGACCATTCATCTTGCTGGGTAGAGACGTATAAAGCGGTGCTAAGCACCTCGTGGAGTCGAGCTTTTTCATCGAGCAGCCGAGCTACGACAATACCTTTGCGGCGTGAGATAAACGCACCACCGAGGGCGATGACGACGGAGGCTCCGCCAGTGCTCAGGAAAATTGTGCGCCATGGAAACGCCAATCCGAAGACGCGTTCAACTACGCGTGTGAGAAGTAGAGCAGCGAGCGCACAACTCACAATCACCGTAATCCAGCGCAGAACATCCCCGATGAGCAAGCGGGCCGAGGCTTGCGCAATGACGCGGCGGATCTCGTTCATGGGTTAGCTGCTTTCATTTCCGTTCCACCTTTACCAACACTTCTGCGATACGCCTACTGCGGAATGGGTAAACTCAGTTAGTTCATCGACCCACCTGACAAACTATCTTATACAGGTACGTGTTATACGGATCTGATCGGGGTTTGTTTTCACTTGCTGGCAAATTCGTTGCGAACAATGAGAAATAGTTAGAGTCCCCTGCGCAAGTTATTCGGACCTGACGTCGACCGTCTGTATTGCTGAACTTTGAACGGCGAACTCAAGCTAGGTATCGCGCCGCGCGATGAACAAACTCCTTGCCCAGACAGGCCTAGGGGTGCTACAATCCCACCGGTACGTCAATTCATTGAGGAATCAGCAGAATCATGGCACTTCTCACAGCAGACCGTTTACAAATCGTCTCCACCCACCAGCGCCACGCCAAAGATAGCGGGAGCGTTGAAGTTCAAGTCGCGATGCTCACCGCGGGTATCAACTCTGTAGCAGATCACCTGAAGACAAACGCGAAGGACCATCACTCTCGCCGCGGTCTGCTGGGTAAGGTAGGTCAGCGCAACCGATTGTTGAAGTATCTTGCACGTACTCAGCCCGCTCGCTATCAGTCGCTGATCGCCAAGCTTGGCTTGCGTAAGTAAATCTGGTTTTATCGCGACCCGGGGTGTGAAGCTCCGGGTCGTTTTCTTTTGTTCTACTACACTACGTCCATGTCCGGATGATGCAGCACGGCGTCGGAAGTTTCATTCCAACGGCCGAATCGGACTAGACGAACTAGAAGTTGGCAAGGTTTTTGCAGCTGCAAATGCGTCGGCGTTACTGGTCGAGTGTTTCCCCTTTCCTCCGTCGGCTGGGACGATTAGGGCGGCGGGCTCTTGGCAGCGGATATCGGTGAAGCGGAGTCGCTCCTCTTCCTCCTCCTGCCCCGAGCCCTTTGCCTTCCCCGTTTCCATCGACGGAGGTTGTCGGCGAGCGATACGAGCAACTTTCTAGGAGCTGCCCGATGGCGTCGCGATTTCTCGCGGCTGCCCGGGCGTTCAAGAAAGGTCCTCGCAACGCCCGTGTCGGCCCCGATGTAATACTGGGTGGAAGTGGTATTGCTCCGCTGCGTTGACCGCAGCGCGGCGCTGGGCTAAGGAATTAAAGCACATGGCACAACTTATTTCTCTCGCGGAGAGCGTGGTCCGGGTTCAGACCGAAATCGGCGGCCGGACACTGATGTTGGAAACTGGCGTTGTGGGAAAGCAGGCGGGCGGTGCGGTGATGGCGCACTTTGGTGGTTCAACAATCCTCGCCACCGTGGTGCGGGCCAACCCGCGCGAGGGGATCGATTTCTTTCCCTTAACCGTTGACTACCGTGAGAAGACACCTGCGGCGGGCAAGTTTCCCGGAGGCTTCCGCAAGCGTGAGGGTCCACCGAGCGAGAAGGAAATTTTGACGATGCGGATGATCGATCGGCCGATCCGTCCGCTCTTTCCCGATGGCTTCCTAGACGAAATTCTGATCCAGGTGATGGTGCTAAGCCACGATAAGGAAAATGATACAGACGTGCTTGCGTGCACCGCTGCGTCGGCCGCTCTTGCGATCAGTAACATTCCCTTTGAGGGACCCACGGCTACCGTCCGTGTTGCCCGCATCCACACCGATGATGGCCCGCAGTTTGTGGTGAACCCGACAGTGTCGCAGATGGATTACAGCGACCTTGACATCGTGATGGCCGGTCACAAGGACGGGCTTAACATGATCGAGGTGGGCGCGGCCGAGATCGCCGACGCCGATGTGCTGGCGGGGCTTGAGTTCGGCTTTGATAATATTAAGAAAATTCTTAACCTGATCGATGATCTCGCGGCCAAGGCTGGCAAGGAAAAGGTTCTGGGAGAACTGCACCTGCCCAGCGCGGAAGTGATCGCGAAGGTCGCCGCGGCCTGCGACGCTGATATGGTCAAAGCTCGCCAGGTCAAGGTTAAGAAAGAACGCAGCGCCGCCGTGGACGCTGTACGTGTCAAGCTTCTGGATACCCACTTCCAGTTGAACACCACCGGTAACTACGGAGATTACCTTGTGAGCGCGAAAAACCGGACGCAGGCCAAAGAGGCCTTCCGCCGGCTCGAAGAGAAAGTAACGCGCCGATTAATTGTAAAGGATCGAATCCGGGCCGACGGCCGCGGACCCACAGATATCCGTCCGCTCGCGGGCGCTGTGGGCATCTTTGCGTGCACACACGGGTCGGCGCTCTTTCAACGCGGTGAGACGCAGAGCCTGATCAGCGTTACGTTGGGAACGGGCAAGGACGAGCAGATCGTGGATGGCCTGCTGCCCGAGTATAGCAAGAAGTTTACATTACACTACAACTTTCCCCCGTTTTCAACCGGGGAAGTCAAGCGCATCGGTTCCCCTGGTCGGCGTGAGATCGGTCATGGAGCGCTCGCGGAGCGTAGCCTGCTGGCGATCATCCCCAGCCCGGAAGATTTTCCCTACACCATCCGAGTCGTGAGCGACATTACCGAGAGCAACGGCTCTTCATCCATGGCGAGCGTGTGCGGTGGCTGCCTCGCGCTGATGGACGCTGGTGTGCCTATCCGCGCAACTTGCGCGGGGATCAGCGTCGGGCGCTTCGCCGATGATGATGACCAGAATGAGTTGTTCGTGACGGACATCATCGGCGAAGAAGATTTCTTCGGCGATATGGATTTCAAGGTGTCTGGAACGCGCGAGGGCATCACGGGGATTCAGCTTGATCTCAAGACCCGCGGGCTTTCGATGTCTCAGATCGAGCGTATCTTTGTTCAGGCCAAGCAGGGTCGGCTTGAGATCATTGACGTGATGGAGCAGATCATCCCGGCACCGCGTGCTAATATTAGTTCGCTGGCACCGCGGCTCGTGACGCTTAACATCGACCCGGAGAAGATCGGCAAGCTCATCGGGCCGGGCGGCAAGATGATCCGCGGCCTGCAGGACAAGTACGGCGTCACCATCGATGTCGAAGACGACGGTACCGTCCAGATCGCCGCGACCGACGGCGCATCACTGGATGCAGCTCGCTCCGAGATCGAGGCACTCTGCGAAGAGGTTAAGGTTGGTCAGATTTATAGCGGTAAGGTTGTCAGCATGAAGGACTTTGGTGCGTTCATCGAGCTCGCGCCCGGCACCGATGGCATGTGCCACATCAGCGAACTTGCCGATGGTTATGTTAAGAGTGTCGCCGATGTCGTGAAGCTCGGGGACGTCGTGAAGGTCAAGGTTATCAATGTTGACGATCAAGGCCGCATCAAGTTAAGCCGCAAGGCTGTGCTTCGCGATGAGTCTGGTGGGGGTCCTGGCGGTGGACCTAGTGGTAGTTTTGGCGGTGGTCCGACTGGGGGCCCAGCGGGCGCGGCCGCTCCCCAAAACGGGGGGGGACGGCCCCAGCCGCAGAACGCGTAAGAAGGATCAAACTCAGCTCGTTTCAGAAAAGCCGAAATAATATTCGGCTTTTTTTATTTTTTGCGCGCGCGTAAACGTTTTCACGTCTGTCTCTGAAGATGAGCGTTGCTAGATTCCGTATTGATATTTGTGGGAAATTTGGGAATGTCTGCGCATTTTTCGCTATAAGAGTAAGAAAGTGACGGGCGTACTGAAGTGGGTGGTGCGGAAAGACCACCGTGAATTATGGTGGGCGGGTTTGGGGCCAGCGGGCACTTGGGTTTAGGACAATCGGGGGTAGGGTGATTCAAAGGGCCTGTGGCTCGTGCCTCTGGTCCCCGCCGACCCCCATTGCTGCCGCATCGCGTGTCTTGAATTGCAGGTTTGTGCAACGCGGCACGACGATCGCCGGTAAAGCGGGGTGGGGGATGGGAATCGGCGTAAAGATCGCGGTCGCCAGTCTAAGTTTTAAATGTGGTACTAATTGTTTTGAGTTATGTTACAAATTTAGTCAATGCGAAAGCGAAGTTTCCATGAATTTTCACCCAAATGCACATCTTGAATCCATCGAAGGCACAGTCAAATGGTTTGACGCTCGGAGGGGGTACGGCTTTATTACCGGTCCGGAGGGTCAGGACATCATGGTGCACTTCTCGGTAATTGACGGCGATGGATTTCGGGTGCTGAAGGACGGAGCCCCGGTGCTTTACAGCGCTGTGAAAACGGAGCGAGGCTGGAAAGCGTCGAGGGCACAGTCGATGGCGGAAATTACCATCGCCGCTGGTCTTAAGAAGACGTACTCGCGCACCATGCGCAGGTAGGTAGGTAGGTGGCTAGTCGCCTCGTTTGAAGTTCCAGATGCGGTCTCCGGCGTCCGGGGTCGTCTCTGGTTTCCGGCTGGGCTTGTCAAATCCGTCCCTTAACGGGTGCCTCGCTTGAGCAGGGGCTTTCGGGGCCTCAACCGCACACCAGCTGGGATCGGTGGAACGCATCGCAAAGAAGCCGGGGATTCGCGTGGGTATACTGGCAGCGACATGCCTTGGTCAAGCGCGATATTTGGGTTGGGCCTGCTTGTCGGGACGGTTGCGACCGCGCTCGCCGCTCGTTGGCAGATCAAACGATCTCTTGCTAAGGTTCGCGTTGCGGAACGCCGCGCTAGATCGGCGGAACGACTCGCCGAGATTGGCGCAATGACGGCGGGGTTGGCGCATGAAATTAAGAACCCGCTCTCCACGATCGGGCTGAACGCGCAGTTACTCGCCGAGGGAATGGAAGAGATTCCGGTCGATCGCGCGGTCGATGCGCCGTCCAAGCAACGGCTGATTCGGCGCATCGGCTCGCTGCGGCGTGAAGCCGAGCGGCTCAAGGGGATCTTGAGCGACTTTTTGAGCTACGCGGGTGAACTTCGTCTGGACTCAGCTCCGCAAGATGTTAATCAAGTTGTTGAGGAGTTAGTCGATTTCTTCAGCCCTCAGGCGCAGCAGCAAGGTGTGCGGCTTCATAGTAAGCTGGAGGCGTCAACGCTTTTGGCATCGGTGGATGCTCCGCACCTCAAGCAAGCACTGCTTAACTTGATGCTGAACGCGGTGCAAGCGATGAAGACTTCCAGGGATGAGGCGGGCAAGCCACTTGAGAGCGAGCGACCCAAGGAACTTATTATCCGCACCGAGCGCCACATCGAGAAACTCGCCGGGCAACCCCCAGACCAGAGCGTCCGCATACATGTAATTGATACCGGCCCTGGCATACCCCCGCTCGTGCTTGAGCGGTTGTTCACGCCCTATTTCACTACCAAAGCGGGCGGGACCGGCCTCGGGCTGGCCACGACTCGCCGGATTATCGAAGCGCACCATGGGCGCATCGAGGCTTACTCGCAGCCGGGAGTGGGCACCGAGTTTACAATTACGCTTCCCCAGCACGCTCCCGCCGCCAAAGAAGATTCGCCTCGCCCGCGTGCCCCGTAGGTCGGTGCTGAAGCGGGGTTACCGCCGATACTGTTTCGCCAGTACAACGCATGACCACCCAACCCCCTGAATCCACTCCTCGCTCCTCGGCCCCTCCCCCACTGCCGACGGTGTCGGCAGCGGGCCAGCCCTCGGGCGGTTCGTCAGATATCCCGCGTGATGCGTCGGGCGGTGGCAATCTCGGCGAGCATCGAGACAGCGGGCCATTGCAAGCCGCGGGCTGCCCCTTCGGATATGGACACGTTCAGCCGGCAGTGGCATCGCAGCATGCGAGGAATACTGCGATGAAAGCGGAAACCGCTGCCAACGAGGAGCATGCGTCGGGCATGGTCCGCGATCTCTCGAACAAACTTGATTACACCGGGTATCTCGCTCTTGATCAGTTGCTTTCAGCGCAGCGGCCTCTGAGCGAGCCGGAGCACCATGATGAGTTATTATTTATCATTCAGCATCAGACCAGTGAACTCTGGTTCAAGCTGGTGGTACACGAGCTTCGGGAGGCTATCCGTCTGACGCGGCTTGATCGCCTCGACGGTACCTTCAAGATTCTCGCGAGGGTGAAACATATTCAAGCCCAGCTATTTAACCAGTGGAGCGTGCTCGCCACGCTTACACCGAGCGAGTATGTCCAGTTTCGTTATGTCTTAGGACCCGCCAGCGGGCTCCAGAGTCACCATCATCGGTTGATCGAGTTCCTGCTGGGTCGCAAAGATCGTAAGATGCTCGCCCTCTTCGAGCACCGTGGAGACTTACATGAACAGATGAAAGTTGCGCTGGAATCGCCCAGCATTTACGACGAGTTTCTGCGCCTGCTTGCGCGCAGAGGTATGGCGATCCCGGCCGATGCGCTCGCGCACGACCTCACCGTTCCGCACGAATCGCATCCGGGTGTTGTAGCCGTTCTCAAAACTATTTATGAGGACCCACGTCTGCACTGGGATTTTTACGAGATGGCGGAGAAGCTTGTGGATGTGGACGAGCAGTACGCGATGTGGAAACATCGCCACATGCTGGTGGTGGAGCGCATCATCGGTTACAAACGAGGGACGGGCGGCACCGCGGGGGTTGCCTACCTGAGAGATCGCGTGGGCGATCGGCTGTTCCCTGAACTCTGGGAGGTACGCACGGAGCTGCGGGGCGTGGGCGGAATGTAACTGGCTTACCGGTGCTAGTTATCGCCTGCGGGTGCTGGGATGCTGGGGTGCTGGCGGTCCATCGGCGATACTAACGTTACATCCGCGGCAGGCGGAGCGCGGGGAAATGGCCGTAGTGCAGGTCGAGATACTTTGCGATGTAATCTACGATTGATTCAGCTTCGGGAATCTCGGGGTTGCTGGTCTCACCCATGGGCTCAAAGCGCATTCCTCTAAACCGGGCAACGGCGTCTTTCACGCTCAGGCCGTGCTGAATCGAGAGGCTAAAAGCGCGGCAGAATGCTTGGCACATGCCCGAAAGGGTTGAGCCCTCTTTACTCATCTTGAGGAAGATCTCGCCGGGGCGTCCATCGGGATACAGGCCGATCGTAAGGTAACCCTCGTGGCGACCGATCGAGAACTTGTGAGTGATGGATTCGCGTGTAACCGGCAGACTCTGGCGAACAGCAATCATGTGCGATTCTTCTTCCTTGTTCACACCCTGCGGGGGTGTTTGTCTCGCATCAAAGCCGCGGGCGTTTGCGCCCGGCCTTTCTGCGTCCTCGTCCTGAGATCCCGGATGCTGCATGTGGGAGGGGAGTATACCCGGTCTCTATTTGGAAAGCGAACTTGCTTGATCGGTTTCGATGGAAAACACTATCGGTTGGGGTAACGTCAAATCATCCACATATTGTGGTATAATTTTGGCGAATCTTAGGACCGCTGGCGAATCAGTAACGAGTTTTGATCCTAACAACCTCCCGAACGCAAAGTTAAGGCATATCAAAATCATCAAGCCCCGGCCCGCCGCCATCTCGGTGATTTTCAACTGGGCCCGTCTTTTTTCCAGGCGCAAAGCCACGCGCCGGCGGAGTGGCACCGGCGGGGCCTGCGGGCGTCTCCCAAGGGGCTTCGATGGCCGAGCCGAAATCCGAGGCGTTATTCGCAGAGGGCTGGGCGGAGGGACGCGATGGGAGGGGTGAGTTCTGCCTTTGGGAAGGCGCGGGATATTTAGAGGCGCCGCCCCCGTCGAAGGGCGATGTAATTGATTGGTAGCCCCCTGGCGCGACAGCGTGGGGATCAAGATCAGTGAATCGGGTGAAGTCAGAGTTCCACGACATCTTAACTACGCCGGTGGGTCCGTTACGCTGCTTGGCGATAATTACTTCCGCCAGCCCTACGCGGTCGGGATTCTCCTGCTGCCACTGCTCATCGTCTTTGTGATAGTAATCTTCACGGTGCAGCAGCATAATGACATCGGCATCCTGTTCTATGGAGCCGGACTCGCGCAGATCGCTCATGCGCGGCTTATTACCTTCGCGCTGCTCGGCCGCACGGTTCAACTGTGCGAGACATACGATGGGGACATTAAGTTCGCGGGCCAGCGCTTTGATGCCGCGGGAGATTGATGAAACTTCCATCTGACGGCTTTCGCGGGCTGAGCCCGGCGAAGTTAATAACTGAAGATAATCTACGAAGATTGCTTTGACGCCATACTGCTGCACCATGCGCCGGGCACGAGCACGAAGATTAAGGACCGTAAGCGCGGGCGTATCATCGATGAAAATCGGTGCGGCCTTCAGGTCATCTGCTGCCGCGCCCAAACTATGCAGATCGTGCTTTGAAAGCCTCCGGCCACTGCGCAGGTCTTGAGATTTGACCCTTGCCTTAGCGCACAGCAGTCGCAACGATATCGCTGATCGCGACATTTCCAGGCTGAAGAACCCCACCGGCACGCTTCGAGTGTGAGGAGCACCCGCAAAGGCTTGGCTGCCGGTGGCAACGCCCTCGGCGAGGTTGAGGGCCAGAGCTGTCTTGCCCATCGACGGGCGGGCCGCCAGAATAAGCAACTCCCCGGGCTGTAGGCCCAGGAGCATGTTGTCAATATCCACGAAGCCGGTGGGGAGCCCGGACATGCCGACGCCGCCCTCATCCATCGCTTGAATGCGAGCCATTTCTTCATCGAGGATGTCGGCCAGTGACATAAGTTCGGATGAGTTCTTCTCCTGAGCGATTTCAAAGACCGCGCTCTCTGCTTTATCAATTACTTCGCGGGCACCTTCGGCCCCTAGATCTCCCACGTTATACGCGCTATAAAGGATGTCGCCCGCGGCATCAATGAGCCGGCGAAGCTTGGCTTTCTCGGCTACGATTTTGGCGAAGTGAGGCGCGTTGACCGCTGTCGGGACAGAGTTTGCGAGCTCTACAAGATAATCTTCGCCGCCGATTAGATCGAGCACGCCGCGGTCGCGGAGCAAGGTAACTGTCTGTACCAAATCGCCAGCATCCTTGCGATCGTAAATCTCAAGCAGCGTCGTGAAAATATGGCCGTGAGCCTCTCGGTAAAAATCGGTCCCGCCCTGAATTACGCTGATGACATCGGGGATAATCTTGGGCTCGAGGATCATCGATCCCAACAGCGCTTTCTCAGCTTCGATAGAGTGTGGCGCATCGCGGTCGAACATCTTCTGCATCGACGTGACCTGCCGCTGGGGTTTCCCCCCGCGCCAGTTTCGCATGCCACCCCCACCGTTCGCGGCGGAGAACCCGCCGCGTGCTTCGCTTGAGGACGTATCGCCACCACCGCTTTGGTTGGGGTCGCGTTGTTGGGGGCTGAATGTTCGGTCGTCGGGCATTGGCGGGTAAGGGTACAAGATTGTGGTCGGCCCGGTGCCGCGAGCTTCTAACACTTTTTGTAGTTGTCAGGCTTTGAGAGTGGGGTTGTGAAATGACTGTGGAATAGCGAGGGTGGTGCCCTCCACGCCTCCAGAGCGGGCTTTTTGGAACTGGGATGTTACCGAGTTGGTGTGCGGCGGGGCTCGCGGCTGCCGGTTGATCGAAGCGGCGGCGGAGAGTGGGCGGCAACTGCGCCGCCGGTCGTCGGGTTGGATTAATTATATTGTGAGATGGGCTCGGCTGCACGCAGGCCGACTCCCGCCGAGACGCTTTTCAAAACTTGAAAGGTGCAAGGTCGGTTCAACTGAACGAGCCGAGTGAAGGCTCCGCCTAGAAACTCTACTGAGTAATCCGATTACTTCACACGGATTCTTCAAAATGCGCTTGCTCTGGGGCGGTGGATGTGGTACATTCTTGTCTGTAACTGTTTCAGACAGCGAGTTTTTCTTCTGGTAGATCGCTGTAGCTGGTTTGGTGCCCTCTCACGCAAGGATCTAAGCGATGGAACATGGTCAATCTCGCCGCACGTTCATGGGTCAAGCAGCTGCCGCCGCAGGCGCGGCCACTTTGCTTGGGCTGGCCGGTCGTTCACCCGCGATGCCCAACATCGGCGAAACTGTGGACCTCTCGCAGCCGGTAGCGAAAGCCAAACCAAGGGTTGCACTGAAGGATGGCGAAGCTATCCGCGTGGGAATTATCGGGCCGGGCAGCATGGGTACCGGTCACGCGCACGCGTTCTGCAACTACGCTATTGAGGGGAAGGAAAAAGTGGAGATCGTGGCGCTCGCCGACGTTTGCGATCTGCGCTGCGACGATGCCAAGGGCGCGTGCGAAGCCGCGTTTAAGAACAAGGTTGACGTTTACCGCGATTATCGTAAGTTGCTGGAGCGGAGTGATATCCATGCGGTGGTAATCGCGACGCCTGAGCACTGGCATGCCCAGAACGCGACGGACGCGATTCTCGCGGGTAAGGATGTTTACCTCGAAAAACCGATGTGTTTCCACTTGGATGAGTCGATTGAACTGATGCGGTTGGTTGCGGCCAACCCCGAGTGCATCTTTCAGGTGGGCACGCAGAAGATGCAGTTAAAGAAGTATCAAGAAGCCAAGAAGTTAATTGAGGCTGGAGCGATCGGCGTTCCCACTTTTAGCCAAACGTCGTATTGTCGTAACAGCATGGATGGAGAGTGGCTGTATTATCAGATCGACAGCCGCTGGGACCCCCAGAAGAATATCGATTGGGACGGCTGGATCGGCAACGGGCCCAAGACTCCTTGGAGCCCCGAGATCTACGCTCGCTGGCGCCGTTATCGCGCGTGGTCCACGGGGATTATCGGCGATCTATTGGTTCATGAGGTTACGCCGCTGGTGATGGCTCTTGAGTCGGTGGGCTGGCCTGTCAAAGTGACGGCGGTTGGAGCTCACCTGGTTGACAAGGCGATGGAGAACCACGATCAGGTTAACATAACAGTTGAGTTTGAAAGCGGCCACGTGATGACGGTCGCTGGTTCGACTTGCAACGAGGTAGGCGTTGAGACGCTCATCCGCGGAAACAAGGCAAACCTCTACCTGGCCGACCGGCATTGCACGCTGCGTCCGGAGCGAATCTGGGTTGATTCCGTTGATGAACGTAAGATTGAATGTCCCGATATTGGCAACGATCAGGATGTGCATCGCATTGAATGGCTCAAGTGCATCCGTACCCGCACGAAGCCACTAGCCGACGCGGTGACTGGGGCCAAGGTTATGGTCATCGTTGCGCTCGCCACGCGGGCGCTGTGGGAAGGCGGGACATTCGTATTTGATCCTAAGACGATGAAAGGCAGCAAGCCTGTCTGAGAGGGTGCAGCCGAAGGCCCGTCATAAGTATTAACTTACGACCTTAGGCCGATTTCTAGCGGAGAGGCTGGGTTGTAAGTTATTAGGAACTTGTGGTGCCCGCCGTCTGCGGATTGGCAGCGGCGAACCTCTACCGGGAGTTAGAGGAGAGTCGCATGGGACTGGAACTCCTGGCCTTGGCGGCCCGTTCCCGTTGTGGCAAAGCTATGATTCTTTCTTCACCGATTCCTGTCACTGTGGTCTCCGCGTTTGAGGCGATGCGGTGTCGCTTTGAGTTTGTTTTGGTAGGAGCCGACGAGCCGTTTCTCCTCGCCGCGGCTGAGGAGGCGCAAGCCGAGGTTACCGCGTGCGAGGCACGGCTGTCCGCGTTTTCGCCCGGGAGCCTGCTGAGCTGTGTGAACCGGGAGGCCGCAGAGCGTTGGGTGGCGGTCGACATGGACACGTTCAGTTTGCTTTTGTTGGCGATGCGGGTCTGGAAGGTATCTGGTGGGGGGTTTGATCCGACAATCGGGCCATTGCTGCGGTCTTGGGGTTTGCGGTCCCGGTCCTCTGAGTCGGGAAAGGGGAAAGGCGATAACGCCGAGGGAGCGGATGATATCCCGGTCGGCATGAATTATGTTGAGCTTGACGAAGCGAGATGCGCGGTGCGATTTCTCCGGCCAGGCATTGAGCTCGATCTGGGAGGAATCGCCAAGGGGCATGGGCTGGACCTAGCCGCGGCGAGCCTCAGGGACAATGGTGTGACGTCGGCGCTTCTACACGGAGGCACAAGCTCGGTGGTCGCAATCGGATCAAGTTCTACCGCGTATGAACCGGCGATTTTGCAAGGAACAGAGACCTCGCGCGTGTGGCGCGTGCAGGTTGCCGCACCGCCGGAGACTTACGTCACTACCTCAAGCGATTCACCTACCGGTCCTTCGGAATGGGACCCCAGGCACGAAGACCTGGGGATAGAAGTCAGCTCTGTCCACCATTCGGCGGAGGATGGTGGCGAGGGCAGGGGCGGATCGGTCCGGCCGGGTCCGTTGTGCTATGTTGATCTTTCTGGTGCCGCCTTAGGTGTTTCGGCTCCGCATGGGCGCTTGGTGCGCGGAGACAAGGGTGAGCTGCTCGGGCACATCATCAGCCCGCTCACGAGGCGGCCGGTCATGAGCGTCGCGGCTGCGGCGGCAGTGTGCGATACCGCCGCGGAAGCGGATGCTTGGTCGACCGCGATGGTGGCCTTGGACGGATCGCAGATGCCGACCATCGCCCAGAGCGCTGGGCCGCCGTTACGGTCGTGGTTGGTGCGGCCGCGCGGCGAGAGGGGCACGGTTGTCGGCCCGGACTGCCCCCCGGGCCAAAGAAATCGCTTGTACAGTTATAGTGAAGTTGTTATATAATCATTGATCTCGGGCGGCCCGGGATTTGTTGTCGTGAAAAGAAGAGAGTTATGTTAAACACCCCTCGTTCAGATTCGAACACTCCTCAGCACTCGTCTGAGCACACGCCCCGCGCGCATCCGCAGGGGGCAGGTATCGATCAAGTTACGTCCGAATCGGCCCAGGCGCTGATCGCCGCGATGGACCGTCGTGGATTTCTCGCGGCGACCGGTGGCAGTCTCGTGGCGCTTTCGTTGCTCCCCCATCTGGGCTTCGCGGCACCAATGCTAAGCAATGCCGATCCGGTTTCTATCGCGCTGGTCGGTGCGGGGCGGCACGGGCGCGCGTTGATTGACGAACTGCAAAAGCTTGAAAATGTGAAGATCGTTGCGGTGTGCGATACGGATCAAGTGCGTCTGGATGCGCTCAAGAGGCGATTAAAGGACGTCACGGGTTACCTCTCACACGCTGAACTTATCGAGAAAGCCAAGGACGTCACGGCTGTGGTGGTCGCCACGCCCACGCACACACACAAGCAAATCGTTCTCGATGCTATTGCGGCCGGTAAGCACGTGTTTTGTGAAGCCCCGCTCGCGAACACGGTGGACGATTGCAAGGCGATCGCGAAAGCCGCGTCGGGATCAAAGATGGTTTTCCAGTCAGGCCTTTACGCTCGCTCCAACCCGGTCTATAAGCTCGCCAGGTCTTTCTTCCGATCGGATTCCGTGCGGGACATGATCTGCATGCGGGCGCAAAATTTCCGCAAGCAGACGTGGCGATTCCCGTCGGCGGACCCCTCGAAGGATAAGGACAACAACTGGCGCCTCAACCCCGAGGTGTCGCTGGGAATCGCGGGAGAGCTGGGCACGCATCAGTTCGACGTGTTTAATTATTATACCGGCAAGTACCCCGCGTCGGTGTGGGGACACGGGGCGATCCGTATGTATGATGACGGGAGGACAATCGCCGACACCGTCCACTGTGACTTTCAGTATGCGGATAAGGCAATGCTAAGTTATGTTGGGTCGCTGGGCAACTCTTACGAGGGCAGGCACGAGGTGTTCCACGGCAGCAATGCGGCGATCAAGCTTGCCTGGTCGCATGGTTGGCTGTTTAAAGAGTCCGATGCTCCCACCCAGGGCTGGGAGGTGTATGCCAACCGCCAGCAGTTCCACAACGACGAAGGCATTACACTTATCGCAGACGCAACCAAACTCGCAAGCCAGGGCAAGCTTAAGGATGGCGTGGGGCTTCCGTACTCACCCCAATATTACGCGCTGGTTGACTTTGTTGCGAGCATCAATGATGGTAAGGCTGTGGCTTGTTCGGCCGACGAAGGCGCACGCTGCTCCATCATCGGCATCTGCGCTGCGGAGGCCGTCGCTGGTGGTAAGGAAGTTAAGATTACCGATGAATTGCTGAGAATTGCTTAGGCTTCCGCACGGTTGGGGCTGGAATCTGTTAAACCGCTCACCACGAACTTCGGAATATTATGCTTACCACTACTGTTGCGCATGTATCCACGCTCCGCACACTTCCGTTCTCGTTCCGGCTGGGGATTACGTTGCTGTGTGTTCTGCTGGGCGGGGGCTTTGCGGCTTCTGCGGGGCATCTATTCTTTCACGATCACAAGCGAGACGAGCGGCCCGGCCTTACCGTGGACGATGTGAAGGGTGTCTACAAAGGCATCCGCACGCGTGCTCCGTTACTGGTTGCTTTAGAGAGTAACCATCCCCCGACGCTGCCCCCGGAGGATTCAGAGCGGCTCATTAAATGGCTTACCGGCAATCGGATTACAGAAGATTATGATAACTTTGACTTGGGCGAGAACGCTCCGGCGGAGATCATCGCCAGAAACTGCGTTTCGTGCCATGCCCGTAACGCTTCTGACCCGGTGGCAAGAAAGTTGCCGCTTGAGTTCTTGGATGACATTAAGTCGGTCGCGGTTTCACGAGATATAACTCCTAACTCGATTGAGATCGTTACCTCTTCTACGCACACCCACGCCATAAGTCTGGCGACACTCTCGTTCGTGCTCGGCATCCTGCTGGTGCTTTCGCGATTCCGTGGACGCTTTACGGGCATAGTTTTCGCGCTCCACGCGTTTGGACTACTCAGCGATATAGGCGGGTGGTGGCTTACACGTCTCTATGCCGATTTCGCCTACATGATCGTCGCCGGTGGAGCAATCTATTTTATCTCCACCGCGATCTTAACACTGCAGGTTTTGGCGGACATCTGGCTGCCTAACCGAACCACGACGCGAACTAAGAGTTGAGATTTCGGGCTCCGGCCGCCGCTACTGGCCACCGCCCACAGAAAGATTTGCTCCAATGCGTGATGGCGTGTGTCAAGAGAAATGCGTCTGGCAACCGATTGAGTCGGCGGGAGTATCTCGCCGCGAACAACATCCAACCGAGCTGAAGCCGCGAATCAACTGACTCAATGCTTCGTGTACTTGGTAGAGACGATGCAGACCGCTCCGTACGACTAAGATGGTGGCGCGGTAACCCTGCGCGTCGCCCGCTGCGTGTTTCAGGACTCTGGCGACCGCTGCTGCCCATCCTCGCTCTGATATTTATACCTTCTTTTTTGGTAGTTCTCGCGGCGATCAACGGGCCCTTTGTAATCGCGATGGTGCTTTTTTCTCCCTTCGCTTCGCTGCTGATCGTGATAGGGCTTTCGCTTGTTCTTGCATGTATCGGAGGCTGGCGTCGGTATCTCCGCGAGACGGTGCTTGCGATCGTCGATGCGGGTGAGTGCCCCGCCTGCGGTTATGATCTGCGCGACCGTGATCGTCGCGATGATGCACTTACAGTTTGCCCCGAGTGCGGCGGCGCTTGGAACTTTAATCCTCCGTCACCCCCGCACACCGTAATCGTTCGATTGCCCACCGGTTTACAGAAGTGACCGCCGTAGAATTTTACCCTCTACCTTGAAAGTCACCGTCCGCCTTCAGCGAGTTCCACGAAGACTAACCAAACATGGATCACCCATCCCCTATTGCTCCCCGAGAGTTACTTTCATCGCTCCGCTGGCGGTACGCGGTGAAACAGTTTGATAACACGCGTAAGATCGATGCACCGGTCTGGACGGCTTTAGAAGAATCTTTGTTGCTTTCGCCATCGTCGTTTGGGTTGCAACCGTGGAAGTTTATAGTCATCGACGACTCGCAACTTCGCACGCAGTTACGCGTCGCGTCCTGGAATCAATCGCAAATAACCGACGCATCACATCTGGTAGTATTCGCTCGCCGCAGCGAAATCACCAGCGACGATGTCGAACGCTATGTTGAACGAATCGCTCAAGTGCGAGGGGTGACGACTGCTTCCGTTGGTGATTACAAAAAACTCATGCTGGGCTCGCTGTCGACGATGGATGCGAGCGCGAAATCAGAATGGAGTGCGAGGCAGGTCTACATCGCTTTGGGCTTTTTCCTTGAGTCCGCAGCGTTGCTCGGGGTGGATGCATGCCCGATGGAAGGCATCGACCCGGCGAAGTACGATGCAATGCTGGGCCTGGCCGCGCGGGGTTATACTACGACGGTGGCCGCGACTGTGGGCTACCGTGCCGCGTCTGATTTGCAAGCGACGCTCGCCAAAGTTCGCTTTCCGATGGACCAGATCATTGAGCACCGATGAGCGGACGGCGGCGAGAACCGGTTGTAACTTATCTTAGCCGGTCGATTGTTTTTACTTACCACACCATGGCCGACCTTCACTCACTCGATATTGTCTCTCGCATCGACTTCGCCGAGCTTGACAACGCGATCAACAACGCAAAGAAAGTCATCGCCACGCGCTTTGATTTTAAGAACGTGAAGGCTGAAATTACAGTTGATAAGAAGGAAAAGAAGCTACAGCTCTACACCGCGGATGGCAAGATGAACGCGTTGAAGGAAGTGCTTACAACCGCTATTGTTAAGCGGGGGATGTCGATCAAAGCTTTTACTTGGGGCGATGTTCTGCCCGGAGCTGATGCGGGCGTCAAGTGCGAGGTGAAGGTGCTTTCCGGGTTAGAACAGGAGGTTGCCAAGAAGATAGTAAAGCTGGTGAAGGAGTCAGGCATGAAGGTGCAGACCTCCATCCAGGGTGACGAGGTCCGGCTCTCCGGCAAGCAGATCGACGACCTGCGTAGCGTTATGGCGCTGCTCACAAAGTCGGACTTTGAAGTCCCGCTGCAGTTCTTAAATATGAAATAAAAACGGCCCCGCGCGAAGTAGGGCCGTTCAAGGCGGATTTGGAATGTTAAGCATACCGGAGCAGCCGTTCCGGGTGGCCTTGTAGCAGCTGCCGTTGTACCAGCTACAAATTTACTACTTGGCGGCGCGCTTCAGTGCCTCGGCGATGTCTGTCTTCTCCCAAGAGAAGAACTGAAGCTTGGGCCCACGGTGCTCCCGCTTGACGCGATCGTAATATTGGCCTTCGTAGGGTTTGCGACCAAAGTGGCCATGGCGAGCAGTGGCGGCGTAGATCGGGAAGCGGAGCGCCAATGTCTCAATAATCTTTCGTGGCGTCAGCTCAAAGACGTCGCGCACCGCCTTACTTATCTTCGACTCATCGACTGTGTTCGTCCCGAAGCAATCGACCAGCACGCTCGTAGGCTCCGCTACGCCAATGGCGTATGAGAGCTGGATTTCACATCGGTCGGCGAGGCCCGCGGCGACGATGTTCTTAGCGATATACCTCGCCATGTACGCTGCGGAGCGATCGACTTTAGTGGGGTCCTTGCCAGAGAAGGCACCCCCACCGTGGCGGCCCATTCCCCCGTACGTGTCAACAATAATTTTTCGGCCAGTGAGCCCGGTGTCCCCGTGCGGACCGCCGATTTCAAAGCGGCCGGTCGGGTTGATATGCATCTTCACACCAGGGTTCCAGAGGTCCTTGAGAACGGGCTTTATGATATGTTCAATTACCTCGCGTCGGAGCGCGTCCTGGCGGTCATTCCACTGCGGATCATGCTGTGTAGAGAGCACGACGGTGTCGATTTCTACGGGACGAGAGTTCTCATAGACCACCGTAACCTGGCTCTTAGCATCGGGACGCAGGCCGGGGATGCGCCCTTCGCGGCGGACGTGGGCCTGTTGTTCAACCAAGCGGTGCGAAAGATCAATCGGGAGAGGCATCAACTCCGGAGTCTCGCGGCAGGCATAACCGAACATCATGCCCTGGTCGCCCGCGCCTTCGCGGTCTACACCCTGGGCAATGTCCGCTGACTGCTTGTTCAACGCGACCAGCACACCGCACGAGTCAGCGTCAAACCGCATATCGCCGCTAGTGTAACCAATCTCACGCACGACCTCACGCACGAGTTCCGGTATATTAACATAGGTAGAAGTCGTAACCTCCCCGGCCACTACCACCATGCCCGTGCAGCAAAGCGTTTCGCACGCTACGCGGCTGCGCGGGTCGTCCGCGATCATCGCATCCAGCACCGCGTCGGAAATCTGATCGGCCACCTTATCGGGGTGGCCCATCGAAACGGATTCAGACGTAAATAAACGAGACTCAGCCATGAAAGATAATCCTAAGCGAAACGGTCTCAGACAGAAGCAGACGGATCGACCACGATCCGGCCCGGGGCAACAGCCCACTGAATCCCCCTCCCCCAACACTCATCCCAAACAAACTCAGCGGTAACCCATCTCCCCCGCCAATAGCGCATCGTTGGCAACCCGGCACTGGCGAATCAAGAGGGCGCGCAGGGAGCGAGTAAATCGCCTCATCCACGATTGCGCCAGCTAAAGATTGCCGCGTTTTTCCTGCTCCATCTCCAAGCTTTGGAACAGGGCTTTGAAGTTGCCTTTCCCAAACGACTGGCTGCCGCGACGGCAGATAATCTCGAAAAAGAGCGTCGGGCGATCTTGAAGAGGCTTGGTGAACAGTTGTAACAGGTATCCCTCGTCATCGGCATCGACCAGTATACCCAAGTCCTTCACTTTCAGGTGATCTTCGCGCACTCCCTCATGGCCATGCTCACGCAACATCGCGTCCACTCGGCCCCACACCTGTTCGTAATAAGCCTCCGGGATGCTTAAGAAATCCACGCCGCGGCGGCGGAGCTCGGCGATGCTGTGAATCTCATCATCCGTGCGGAGCGCGAGATGCTGAACGCCGGGTGTGTGGTGGTGCCAGTCCAGATATTCTTCAATCTGGCTCTTCTTCTTTCCTTCGGCGGGCTCATTAATGGGCATCTTCAACAACCCAGAACCGCTGGCCAAAACCTTGCTCATGAGAGCTGAATACTCGGTGGAAATATCGTTATCATCAAAGTGCTTGAAGAGTTTGAATCCAAGCACATTCTCATACCAACTGACCCAGTAGTTCATCTTTCCCAGCTCGACATTGCCGACAAGGTGGTCGACGTACTTAAGCCCGCACGGGTGTACCTTGTTATATTCATTGACGGCCAGCGTGCCGGTCTTGATAAACTTGGGCCCAAAGATTCCGCCCTGCTTTACCTTTACAAGTTCGTAACCACCTCCGCGGGAGACGAACGTGTGAATCACGCGCCCGTAGGTGCGAATCGCGGCAGTGGTTACGCTTCCAAAATCGTCGGTAATCGTGCGGGGTTCGGAAGCCGAAACCGCACCGTTGCTGATCGCCCGCTCATAGGCGGCGGTCGCATCAAAGACGGTGAAGGCAATGTCTTTCACCCCGTCGCCGTAGAGCGCGGTCTCGAGCGCGGCGGGGTGTTCGCACGTGAGCGCCGATGTAAGCACAAGCCGGATATTACCCTGAGTTAACAGATAGTGAGCCGCGTCTCGCGCCCCGGTTGTAAGATCTGAATACTGCTCGATATGAAATCCAAACGCTTGAGCGTAGAAATAGGCCGCCTGCTTGGCGTTACCTACGTACAGCCGAACGTGATCGACGTCAACCAACTGAAGCGGATCAGAGTTTGCCGTGGTCGAAACGCTGGGCTGGCGTGCGATGGTGCTCATGCTCTATTTTAGGCTACGGATCACCCGCACTGATCCGCAATGAACCCGCTTGGTACTTAGTCGACGCCGCCGCGGATCGGTTCGCATTCTGGCCGGATGCGAGAACCACGGCAGCATTCACTCGCCACATTCAAAGTTATTTCGCGGTACATCGCGGCAGCGCGTGCGTCGGGAAGCAATCAGCCCGACCGAATCTCCTACTATCGCGCGCCGATGATCGCTCTTACAAACAAGCCGATAGTAATAACAGGTGCGAGCAGTGGAATAGGGTGGG
>Ga0163144_10005972_pt1 | contig 26991 bp, 29 predicted proteins | sample OliLak19BULKMAT1_FD_123175 | JGI IMG/M metagenome (GOLD analysis project Ga0163144, IMG submission 123175) | Freshwater microbial mat bacterial communities from Lake Vanda, McMurdo Dry Valleys, Antarctica - Oligotrophic Lake LV.19.BULKMAT1 | ecosystem: Environmental > Aquatic > Freshwater >...
CTGAAAATCCCAGATCCCCAGCGATATCCAGAGCGGCGAAGTTGCCACTGCCATTGTTGATCCAGAGTTTGTTTTGTGCGTTAACGTTGGCTACATAAATATCCAAATCACCATCCCCATCGATGTCACCCATGGTGGCTCCGCGTGAATCTCCAGTATCCCCAGTGATGTCCATAGCGGTGAAGCTACCACTACCATTGTTGATCCAGAGTCTGTTTTGTTGTCCGTTAGCGTTGCCTACATAAATATCCAAATCACCGTCCCTGTCGACGTCTCCCATGGTGGCTCCGAATGATTGCCCAGTATCCCCAGCGATATCCATGGCGGTGAAGCTACCACTACCATTATTGATCCAGAGTTTGTTTTGTTGGTTATTGTTAGCCACATAAATATCCAAATCACCATCCCCATCGACGTCACCCATGGTGGCTTCCCATGAATCCCCAGTATCCCCGACGATATCAGCAGCCACAAAGGTCTGGGCTAAGGTGGTGCTGGCGGTAAGGGCGAGGGTTAGAAGCAGGACTATTTTGTATAGGGTGGTAAATGAGAGTGGTGTCGTTGTGTTGTTTTTCATATTGAATATAGTATAGCAAAAAATTAGTCTGTGTATCAACGTGTTGTTGATTATAAGATGACAATTATTCTAGTGTGTAAGAAATCACGAATAATCAAAAGTTTGTTCATACATTGACTCTAGTCACCGACAAAGCCACCAGCTTGGTGTTCCCAGAGTTTTTGGTAAGTGCCGCCGTTTTCTTTTAGCTCCTCATGAGACCCATCTTCGGTTATTTTACCGTTTTCGAGAACCAGGATGCGATCCATTTCACACAAAGTTGAGAGTCGGTGAGCGATAGCGATAACGGTTTTTCCGTTCATTAAAAAATGTAGCGCTTTCTGGATAGCGACTTCACTTTCAGAGTCTAGAGCTGAGGTGGCTTCGTCCAATACTAGTATTGGTGAATCCTTCAGCATCGCGCGCGCGATGGCGATGCGCTGCTTCTGTCCACCAGATAGTTTCACGCCCCTCTCGCCGACTGTAGTATCGTAGCCCTTAGACAATTTAGAAATAAAAGTGTGAGCTTGAGCTTTTTTGGCTACGGTAATGATCTCTTCGTCAGTTGCGTCAGGCTTTCCGTAAGCAATATTTTCGCGAATTGAGCGATGAAACAGTATCGGCTCCTGCGGCACTATGGCGATAGCTTCCCGCAGACTATTTTGAGTAACTGCAGATATATCTTGACCGTCGATTATAATACGTCCTTTTAAGAGGTCGTGTTGTCTGAGTAAGAGTGAGACAAAAGTAGATTTACCAGCTCCAGACGTGCCGACCAGACCAACTCTGGAGCCAGCAGCTATGTTTAGATTAAAGTTTTTGAAAATGTCATTCTTTTCATACTTGAAACTAACTTTATCCCAAACTATTTCACCTCGGTTTACTTTCAAGACAACAGCGTTTTTCTGGTCATTTATTTCGTGGGGTGAAAGAATATCATTCAAGCCTTCTTGAGCTTGTCCGTAAATCTTAGCAGTGTTGCTGATGATGCGGCCGAGAAAAATGACCGTACCGGAGATGTAGCTTGTTAAAAGAATAAAGCTAATAAGACGACCAGAAGAGACCTCTCCTGCTTGCCACTTATCTGTGAGGATTAAAAACATGGCTAAAGAAAAGATTGTAAACAAAAGAGTGTTCACAAACATCATGTACTCTGAATACAGAAATGAACGACCAGCCTTCTTTTCTACTTCATCAGTATGTTCCTCAACTAATAATTGCTCGTCACTAGAGCGCGAGTATTGTCTGACCGCCTGAACATTGGAAAAAATATCAACAATAAAACCGGTAGTTTTGGATTGTGAGCTGGCTAAATCTAGTGAGTACTTTCGCTTGCGTGGCATCAGTAATATGTTTACTAAAATAGTGAGCACAATCATGGTAAAGAATAATAATCCAATCACTGAATCAGTTTGGAAGAAAATAATTCCAGTAACAACTAGGGGGACAATATTTTCTAAATAGTTCCAAATAAACAGCCCGACAAACTCCTCCATGGCATGCGAGACGTTTGATATTTTATTACTAATAGAGCCAGCAAAACGATTACTAAAATATGTATGACTGTGACTGGAGAGGTATTTACTTAAAACGTTGGTAGTAGTCTTTGATGCACCTAGTAACCATGCTCTCCCTACTATCCCGCTAAGTCTCCATAACCCAGAGATTACTAAATATGAAACTGGATACAGAATAGTCATAAACAACACTGTTTGAGTGTCACCTCTATCAATGGCGTCGATTATTTTTTCCACCAAGTACCGCATCAAGACACTAGCTGTGGCCACCAGAGAAATTATGATACTGGCCACTATGGCTGAGAATACGTACTTTCTAGAGATACGAATAAAGAACCGAATCGGAGTTTTCGGTAAAGTCTCTTCAGTAATTTTAAGTTTCTTATCTAGAAGCACGGTATTGATTGTCTGATTTTAGCATACGAGATTGAGTAGAGTAAGTTTACAGCGCAGAGACGACAAACTATTGACTTCATAAAGATTCGTGCTATAATACCCCAAGGTAAACACGAATAGGAAATAAAAATGAACGAGGGCACACAAATTATCATCCGTTTTGCAAAGACGGTAGACTCTGCGGCTGAAACAATTTTAAAATCCACCGAACTTGTTTCAATCGATGTAGAAAAAAAGGACCTGCAAAGGCTCAGGGCATGTCTGGGAGCGTATCAAACAACTGGCGGAGAAATGAGCCACAATTTAGTTCTCCGTACATTGGCTGGGTTTAAACTCCAAAATGGAGCAGTTTATGTACTTGTACCAGAGAGTAACTCTTTGTATCTCACAGGTCTAAGTTGCCCATTAAACCAGATTGTGATCGAGGTATGCCGATTCTAAAGAGGCAAGAACGGTAAATCCGCCATACATTTTGTAGGGCGGATATTTTTTTAATTATTTAGCTTTTCAATCACGTCGCTGATAGTTTTGTATAAATATAAATCTATAACCTGTCCGTAGCCAGCTTTATTTAAGTGAATACCATCCGGGAGTTTGTTTTCTCTCTTTAGGAAAACTTCGGTGGTGATGAATGGCGTCAAGAGTAGTCTGTGTTCTTGGCTTAGTCTTTCATAAATTTTATCAAACTCTAGTTTGTACCCGACTCCCCCGTTTAGTGGAGCCTGCATCTTTAATAAAATTACTAGTGGAGCATCAGCTCCACTTTTTAATATCTTAATGGTCTCGCTCATGTTTTTGTAAGTCTCAGCTATTGGTAGAGCTCTGAGGGCATCGTTCCCACCAATACCTAAAAGTACAATGTCGGGATTTTGACCTCTAATAAAAGCTGCTCGCTCGAGATTGCCTCGGGTGGTTTCGCCGCTGACACCGGCGTTTATAACTTTGACAGATATATTATCTGCCTTGAGTCTAGCTTCTAGTTGAGCGGGATAGGACTCCTCAAGTGGTATACCAAAACCTGCCGTCAGACTGTCGCCAAAAGCAATGATTTCGATTTCAGCAACAGTAGCAGAAGAATTCCGTGTTTCGATATTGTTGATGATACTTTGATTTTGGTCACGTAAAAAATAACTAGCAATCAATATAATGATTGCTACTAAGATAGTGGCGCTAACGATCTTGATCATAAGATAATAGTTCTCTAATTGGAGCTTTGTCCGACTTGAATAAATAATAACCAATCAGTCCAACTAAAAAAATGATTGTGACAAAACTAAAGATGAGCTTTAGATCAAACAAAGCGATGGAGTTTAACTCTAGGAAGCTGTAGTTGATGATGTAAGTGATGCCCAAACTCACTGCGTAAGCTAAGACAGCGGCGATAAGTGTCAAAGATATGGTTTCAACTAGGTATTGGATCAACACACTGCTTCTTTTTGCACCTAGGGCTCGCAACTTGGCCGAGTCCCGTCTTCTGGACTGATATGAAGAAACTACCAAGGTAGCGATTAGTAAGGTGGCGATTACTAGTGGTGGCAAGGTCACAAAGAAAACCAAGGTCATGAGAGTCGAAATGAGAATTGTGAGCTGAGCGCCGAGATTTTCCGTTTCAATGAAACTGACGTTGGGGATATTTTGTCCGATGTATTGACCTAGTTCGGAGCGGGTTTCTTTTTCATAATAAGCGTAGCCAAAGAATACTCCAGGAAATAGTTCTAGGTCTTCTGGCGATAAGACGAAGTAGAAAAACGGTAAACCAGATCTCGAGTCTGTCTCTCTAAGGCTAGTTACAGTGGTAATAACTTCAAAGCCTTGGATTAAAAAGATAATTTTTGAACCAAGGTTAATACCTACTCGATCGGCATATTCTATATCAACCGAAACTTCTCCGACCTTGCCGGCGCTCCAGACACCGGCGGCAATAGTTTCACTTGAGAGCAGTTCGTTTCTGGAAGTCAAATTAAATTCTCGCGTTAGCTCCCTGCTCCCCTCATCGGCTTCAGCGTTAATCATTTCCTGGACACTGACATTGTCGATACTAACAATTCTGGCTCGTACATTTGCGTATAGTTCCACTTCCGGAAACTGTTGAATGAGGGCGTCTTTTTGTGATGGTTGCACATCAATAATATAGGTCGTTGGGATTGTTTGATTTAGTTCTTCCGTTAGATATTGGCCCAAAGAAACTTGGACTAAGGTCAAGGTAGAGATAGCGGTCAGGGCTACAAAAAGTGAAGTTAAAGAAATGATACCAAAGAGACCATCAGCTTTCTTTTGGCTGATGATGGTTTTGGTAAAAAATTTGAAATGAGAGCGTTTTTTGTAAATCAGATTCAGGAGCAAGGTAAAAATAATAGCTAGAGCAATGTAAATACCGCCAATAATTAGTACCGCAATTACTCCGTCTTTAAGGCTGGTTAAAAGAACCGAAGCCAAGAATACTAATGGGGTCAAAGTTGCTCCAGTAATAATAAACACTGATCTAAGATTATTACTTTTGCCTTCAGGGTCGTCTTCGTTATTGGCTAGGATTTGTTTCGGTTTTAAGGATAAGGTCTTACGGACTGCCGGGATGAAGGATGATATAGCGATGGTGGAGATTAAAACCACAGTCGTCGCGGCGTTCAGCCAAAAATTTGGATTAGGTAAATCTAAGTTAAAATTGGTACCGACGAGGTTGGTTAGAGCAAGAAACAGCAAGACGCCCAGAATCAGCCCAACAACCGAAGCAATAATTACGGTATAGGCTAATGTAAGGCCTAAAATAGCGGCTAGGTTTCGTTTATTTACTCCAAGCGAGAGAAGTACTGCTAAGCTCTTTTTCTCTACGGTAATTAAATACAGTGTACTGGAGTAGACATTCACAGCAGCTAAGGCCGCTGTGATCAAAACGGAGATTATTAAAAAGTCTGAAACCAACTGAAGACCAAACTGTAGGCCGCTACGACTCTCGCCTGCTATGGTTAATCTTTCGCCTGGAAATAGTTTAGCGCCGGCATTCTTGATGTTAGTATTGTTTTCTTCTGTCAATCCAGCAAAACGAGCGGCGTACACATAATCAAGATTCAAGAAGGCTGGATTTAATTCCGTTTTTGCAAAACCTTGCTGGCTAATAATTGCTTTTGGCAAAAAGTTGAACCCGCCTAGAAGCGAGGTTGGTTCGCTGACGACTGTGTCTACCAAGGTAAATGTTTGTGCACCTAAGATTACCTGGTCGCCAACACTGACCTTCAAGCGGTCGAGCCCAGCTTGATCAAGATAAATTTCGTTTTCGTTCAGATTTCGGTATGTTTGATTTTTGAGCGTTAAACTGCCATAAAGCGGATAGCTGTCATCAACTACTCTGACAAAGAAAGCCAAATTCTCTATTCCAGCACTCAAGGTAGCGTTAATCTCGAGTTGGGCTGATGTTTCTTCAGGAATAACACCAGCTTCTTGCCAAAGACTGGAGGTATCGATAGAGTTTTTGGTTTCAAGGACGACGTCACCACCCTGAAGAAACTTTTGTTGTTGGTCAAGAAATTTTTCACTAGAGTTAGTTAAAAACAAAATCAGCACCAAAACTACAGCCGTAATGGCTAAGGACAAGAATGGTAGTACAAAAAGTCGCCACTCTCTTTTAATTAATCTCAGACTGTAAGTGAAGATGAGATTAAGAACGCTCATGCAAAGATTTATTTTTAATTTCAAAAACACGATCCATCCGTGCAGCAATGGCTTCATCGTGGGTAATTATTATAAGAGCTTTTTTATCCTCAGTCACAGAGTTAAGTAGTAAATCCAGGACTTTTTGTCCGTTTTCTCGGTCTAAGCTACCAGTTGGCTCGTCGGCCAGTATTAGGTCTGGCTTGTTGACCAAGGCCCTAGCAATAGCCACTCGCTGCTTCTCGCCTCCTGATAGTGTCTTTGGGAGAGCTTCGGCTCTATGACTCATTCCTACTTTGGAAACAAGCTCACTGACACTGGCACTTACTTCACTTCTAGACACGCGAGATATTTCAACTGGTACAGCGACGTTTTCTGAGACAGTAAACGGATTAATTAGCTCAAAATCCTGAAAAACAAAACCAATCTTTTTGTTACGGAGTTTGGCTAGGCTATCTTCAGTTAGGGTAGATGTCTTGATATTATCAATCAAAATTTCGCCTGCTGATTCGGTATCTAAAAGCCCAAGCAAAGAAAGTAGAGTAGATTTTCCCGAGCCAGATGGACCAACGATTGCCACCTTCTCTCCCCTTTTCACTTCCAAGTTTATGTTCTCTAGAATCACCAAATCACCAGTTGGAGTTTTAAAACTCTTTCTGACGTTAGACAATCTGACTATTGGACTATTTGTTTCTGACATTACTTACATTGTATCATGATGAGAGATACAACAAAAAATCCACCAGCAGGTGGATTTTTTGTTGTATGAAATTAACGCTTACTCCAGGCTGGTCGCTTGCGAGCTTTTCGCAGACCAAACTTCTTCCGTTCAACTGATCGAGGGTCACGTTTAAGGTGTCCTCCGCGCTTAAGTTGTGTACGACGAGTCTCCTTTTCTTTTACAAGAGCACGAGCTGTACCGAGGCGGATAGCGTCAGCCTGAGCAGAAATACCGCCACCTAGTACCTTTACGGTTATTGTATAGTGCTCAATACCGGCATCTTTAGTTTCCAAAACAGAAGCAAGAACTCCTTGAAGTGAAAGGTGTTTGAAGTATTCTGTATGAGGTTTGTTATTGACAGTGATAGTTGTCGCTGTAGCAGGGGTTATACGAACGCGTGCAGTTGCAGTTTTACGTCGTCCGATACCTTCAATATAAATTCCAGTTTTAGTAGTAGCCATATATATTATTCAGAAATAACAAGTCTTTTTAGTAACTGCTTCTTGAGCTTGTTGTTTGGTAACATACCAGCAACAGTTCGCCTAACGACTTCACTATAACCGCGACGACCAGCAAGATGACCCAAGGTCTCATTCTTCTGACCCCCTGGGTAACCGGAATAGGTTTGGTAGATTTCTCCTTGCTTTTTTTCAGTTATATCTAGCTTACTGACGTTATTTATTTGAACAGTCACGTCAGCAATCAAATGACGAGCAAAGTCCGGAGAGTCTTTTCCGTTCAGAACCATCGCTGCTTCGGTAGCAACCTTTCCAAGACGCTTGCCTTTAGCATCAATTACATGTTCTCTTGTTGTTGGTGTTGTAGTCATATGTTCTTTATTCAACAAATTCAATTACTGCTTCTTCGCGGCCTGAAGGCATTCTACCCATCTTGATTACCCTAGTGTAACCACCGGTTCGAGTCGCAAACTTTGGTGCAATTGTAGTGAACAGTTGTTTAATAATTTTGTCACTTGGTTCTCCTAGTCGGCTGGCAACAGTTCGTCTAGAAGTAACGGTGTTTGCCTTTGCAAAAGTCACTAGTCTTTCAATACGAGGTTGTAGTTCTTTAGCCTTAGCTAGCGTAGTTGTAATTCTACCGTCTCGAATAAGCGAAACTGAGAGACCACGAAGCAGAGCTGAGCGTTGCCCTTTAGTTCTACTTAGTGTTCGGTTTTTGTTTGAATGTTTCATACTTACTTATTCGGCAAGACTTAGGGACATTTTGTTTAGCAGTGAGACAATTTCGTCTAGTCCCTTAGGACCAATTCCATCAAGCGCTAGGATATCATCTTTTCCTTTTCGCACAAGCCCACCCACAGTTCGGATACTCGCCTCTTCAAGTGATTGTAGAGTTCTTGATGAAAGGCTTAAGGTTTCTATTCTTGTCTTTAAGACGTCAGTGTTAGGCTCACTAGCCACCTCGTCCACCACTGTTGCTTTTTCAACAACCGGCATACTCGAAGAATAGTCTTCCTGAAAGCCAATAATTGATTTGAGTTGGTGTACCATTATCTCGATTGATTTCTCAAGAGCCACTTTTGGTGTAAACGTCCCGTCTGTTTCTATGAACATTCTTAGTCGGTTGTAGTCTGTTCGATCACCAACACGCATGTTTTCAACTTCATAGTTAGCTCTTCTGATTGGAGTAAAAACAGCATCTATAGCGATGGTTCCAATCTCTACTTTGTCACGCTGGTGAATTTCTCTCGGTACATAACCAAGACCTTTTTCAACCAAAATTTCCATTTCTAAAGTTGTGCCTTTAGCAGTTATTTCAGCAATGTGTTGCTCTGGATTAAGAATTTCTACCTGAGACGATGTGACCAAGTCTGCAGCAGTAACCATACCGTTACTCGATTTCTTTAGAGTGATTGTCATTGGCTCGTCACCATGAAGAGTAAGTCGAACTCTACGTAAATTCAAAAGTATAGTAATGACATCTTCGCGAACTCCGGCTAAAGTACTGAATTCATGGGAAGCCCCTTCAATCTTTACTTGAGTAATCGCTGCCCCTGGCAGTGAAGACAAAATAATTCTCCTTAGTGAATTACCAAGAGTGTGACCGTAGCCAGGATATAGATTATCAATTTCAAATACTCCGCGTAGTCCGTCATCTGAGACGATTCGTGGTTTTGATGGAAGAGTGACGTTTGTTTCTAACATAGTTTTACAATTACACTTAATAACAGCTATATCCTATCGACTGTAGTATTCCATCACTTGTTCAGGATCGAACAATGTTTCAACTGGATTGTATACAGGCAGACCAGTTACTATGGCTGATAATTTCTTAATATCGAGTGACAACCATGTAGGAACTGCTGTAGCTTCGTGAGTTTCAGCTATTTGAATGAATAGTCCTGTTTGTTTACTTCCTTCTCGCACTGCAATAACATCATTAACCTTGACACGGTGGGACGGGATAGAAATTCGCTTACCGTTAACCCAGATGTGACCGTGGGAGACAATTTGTCGTGCCAGTCGACGAGTTTTTGCTAGACCAAGACGATAAACAGTATTATCTAGTCGTGACTCTAGTCTTTCCATTAGTAAGGCTATTGGCTGGTGGCTTTTTGCTATAGCCTCATCAACATAGCGCCTGAGTTGCTTCTCAGTAATACCATAAGTAAACCGCATCTTTTGCTTCTCAATAAGTTGACGCTTATAGTCACTAGCTTGACCCGGGCGCTTGAGCTTACGACCGCCACGCGCTTGCGATAGGGCAAATTTTTGAGTTTGAGTTTTTTCAAAGATTGGAGCTCCGAGTCGCTTAGCAATCTTGTATTTTGGACCGATTTTCATAAATATCTATAAATTAAACGCGTCGAGGCTTAGGTGGTCGGGGTCCATTAAAAGGAACCGGCGTTTTGTCAGTCACTCGCACAATGCTAATTCCTTTACCAGTAAAAGCGCGTAGGGCTGATTCGCGACCAGCGCCAACACCACGAACGACTACCTCAGCGTCCTTCATTCCCATCTGCTGAGCTTTGTCACCAATGATCTCACCTACCTTCGCAGCAGCAAAAGGAGTGCTTTTACGTGAACCTTTAAATCCTAAGGCACCACTAGAAGCGCTGATGATGGCGTTACCTTTGTTATCGCAAAGAGTCAATAGAGTGTTATTAAAAGTAGCTAGAATGTTAAGCTTACCAGACGCATATTTGCGCTTCGGGATTTGGTTTAATGCTCTCGATGTCCCAGCAACATCAGAACCACCTCCCTTCTTGATTATACGTTTTTTACCCATATGTCGTTACGTAGATTAAGTTGATAATATTAAGTCTTTTCCAGCTTACGACGTCCACTTCCCATCGTCTTTTTCGATCCTTTGAGAGTTCGGGCATTGGTTTTTGTTCTTTGTCCTCGAGCTGGTAATCGCTTAGCGTGTCGTGATCCACGGTAAGAATGAATGTCTTTTAAACGCTTGATGTTTGAAGCTACGTCGCGTTTTAGGTCACCTTCAATTTTAAATGATTCGACTTTTTCACGAATAAGATTTTCCTGCTTGGTTGAAAGTTTATTCGGTTTAGTGGTTGGATCGATGCTTAGTTCCAGTAGAATTGCTTTGGACCGCGATAGACCGACACCAAAAACGGCGGTTAAGCCGTACGCAATTTGTTTCTCATCTGGAATTGTTATACCTGAAATTCTCATATTTTATCCTTGACGTTGTTTATGGCGAGGTTTCTTTTTATTGATGACAAAAACTGTTCCGCGTCTCTTTACAATTATGTCATCTGGGCTCATTTTTTTTACTGATGATCTTACTTTCATACTATGAACTTAGAGTCTCTTGGTAATTCTTGCTTTGCCTCCATATGGATCAAGTACCATACCAACTTTATCGCCTACGAGCACTCTAATTCTATACTTGCGCATTTTACCGGCAAGGTAAGCAATTACAGTCTCTTTTGTTTCGTCAAGAATGACACGAAAAAAAGCATTTGGAAGAGCTTCTTCCACGATTCCGTATGCCAATTCATCTTTTGTGACTAATTCTTTATGATCCATTAAACGTGGCTGAGTGTAACAAAATTAGGATAATACGTCAATAGCTTAGGCGTTGAAATTATCTTAATTCTCTTCCCCGATCGTTTCGATGATGACAATCGCTGTTGGATCTTCAGGGAAAGAGTTCCTCCAGAAAGGTTTAGCTGAGACTCTGGCACTTTTAATGCCGGGATGGGCTGTTAAAACGGTACTAATGGAAGTCTTTGCCTTACCGGCTAAATCATTCTGTAATTTCTCAGCGTCAAACTCTGAAACTATTAAAGGTTTGCCTGAAAGCTTAAAGTTCAAGGCGGTTAGGTTGGCAAGATTACTCGAATTTGTAGTCAAGTCGCTATAGCTGAAAGAAAGAACTGTTACATCGACTATACGTACTGGTTCCCGATTGTAGGTAGAAATTGTTTCTTTAGCAATAAAGCTAGCAAATTCTTCTTGTTTAAACAAAGGTAATTGTAGGACAGCTTCTTCTCTGATTGTTACTAAGTTTTCACCATAGGTAACTGTTGGTAGCGCTTCGTAGGTAATAGCGATTGATCCAGTAAAGGTGTTAAATCCAGCTGGTTTTTCCGTATTCACTCTTTCAAGTAGCTTGCTTCGTAAATCTAATTGTAGTTCTTGTCTGGCCTTACTTAATTCATCTTCATTAATGAGAAACTTTTGACCTTTAAAACCACCGCTCATGGCGTCTCGATTAACTGCGTAGATTGATGTGTATAGTTCTGTCAGTTGACTTTCTTCAAAGCCAGGAACGTTAAAACGCGTGTTGGCGGCCAGGTTGTATTCTTGGCCAACAGCGTCAGCAAATACTTCAGCTTGAATTGTTCCAGGCACTACTGCTCCGCTAGCGTCATTCAAAGCACCGGGCACTACAACCGATTCTTGGATTCTGAACACAAGACCGTCTGGAGAGCGGAAGCGAGTGTTTTTGATTAAACGTTCTGAGCCTGGAGTAGTTTTTATTATTTCAATTAGACCTTTAGCCTGTGACTCAACATATTCTTCTCCGGAAGCTTGGACTTGCATCTCACCTATGTCGTTAATAGTTAGGACTTCATAGCTAAGTGAATTATCACGACGATCTGGGTAGGCAATAAAATCTGCATTAACTACCGGTTCTCTGAATTCCGGGAAAACTGTCAGAGTCGTCTTTGACAGCAAGGCGCTTAATCCGAAGATCAAAGCTAACAAGATGGCTACTATTGAAGCAAGAATGAAATATTTTTTCTTGTTTGTTTTATTGCCGTCTTGAATTGTAATTGGTTGTAGGTCGTCATCAAAATCATCTGAGTGATGTTTTGGACGAGTAGGGACACTCAGCGGTCTTGTCGCTGGTTGCCTCCTTCTTGATTCGACTGGACGTATGTCCTGCAAATTCCATTTTTGTGTCATATAATTACTATACAGTATAACTTTTTATAATTGGTCAAATCTGCTCTGATACTCCTCTATGTGGAAAAACTGGGCTGAAATTATTAACCCAGTGTCTTTTTGGTTGGACGTTAATTTGGCTACAACCTCCGGCGGATACTTTTTAGTCAAAAGTTCACTGGTAACGTTGTAAGTAGCGTGCTCTAGTTTAGTTGCGTGCTTGGCTGCCTCCGTGATTTTGTCATTGAAAAAAGACTCAGTAAATAAATTACTGTGAAGATATATTTTTTTTGGCACAATTAGGCCATCACCAGTTTCTCTAAAGAGTTCAGTTAACTGCTCTTGGTAATTAGCCAGTATTCCAGTAACATTTTCTTTTTGCTTACTGGAGAAATTTTCTAAATAATTGTTTATGGCTTCATTTTTTAAGTAACCGTAGGTCTCTTCTACAGGTACCTCGAGTGCAACTGATAGATCCCGTGCTAATGTCATGGCTCCATATGGTATATGACTACAGTATGCCAGAACTCCATCCCTAACAAATCCAATCTCAGTAGCTTCGTAAGTAATATCGACCAAGCAGTAACTGCTGTTTGGTTGATTTAGGTTATCTATAACGTAATAGTATGGCAGCATGAAAGAATATTCTTGCTGCCTTGCTTCTGGAAGCACCCTTGCCTTGATTTCTGTGATTGCCTCTATCAAGTGTTTTTGTAATATGGCACTAGCCTCAATAATTTTTAAATCAAGTGCTTTTTGCTTATCTGTTAGGTTGATGGCGTAGCCATTAGCTACTATTTTCATGATACTCTTGACCACAATCTGAAGACCTAGATTATCTACTTTTTCGTTTTCATGGAGTTCTTCCTCAACTTTAAGGTGGGCTGTTTTAAGTAGTTCATTCACTAGAGATTTACTGATGACGAATTCCTCCTCATTTTGATAGACAATGGTCTTCGTCACCGTATAAGACCAGGGTGCTGAAATGTTTACCTGGACGGTACCAATTTTTCCACTGTAACCGCTTTCACTGTAGGTATTTCGACCGTCTCCATCAAAAGCCATCATGACATTAATCAAGGAGGTCAGAACACTTTTTAGCTGTATATTATTGCCAATAATCTGTCTTTGGGGTGTGTACTCACGCATTGACCAAATTATATCGGGGTGAGATTTTTCGGGATTTGCAGCAACGATTGCAGCCATAACACTACCGGAGCCGATGTCAATAATGAGACCGATACGTTGGTTTTGTTTTTTTGACAAGAAACCCATATCTTCTAATTATACATGGGTTTGTCAGGTATCTTGAGGCAGTTAGTTAAATGCGTGGATATGATTTAACATATCTAAACTAAAGTAGCTTTTATTCTTCTCACTCCAGCCGAAGATGATTCTTCCTTCACAATTTTGAAAGTCTTTTTTATGTCTTCTAGTCTATTAACGTGTGGACCACCACATAGTTCGCGTGAATAGACAGTACCGTCGTTTCCGGTCATGGTATAGACTTTAACTTCGTCTGGATAACGATCCCAAAAACTGGCTTCAATAGTTCTATCGTCTTGAGCCTTTGACTTTGAAATCGTTTCAACACTCACCCCCCCGCCATCTTTAAGTGCTTGGTTCACAAAAACTTCCACTTTATCGAGAGCCACTCTATCAATTTTTTCAGGGTGAGTGAAGTCGAAGCGTAATCTTTCTGGAGTAATGTTGGAACCAGCTTGGTGGATATTACGGCTAACTATTTTTTGTAGACCGGCGAGCATTAAATGAGTAGCGGTATGAAGCTCGATTACTAGATCTGAATTGTCAGCCAAACCGCCTTTAAATTTTTGTTCAGCTCCAGCTCGTGACTTATCGCGATGTTCTTCCATTAGAGTGTTAAAACCTTTGCGGTCAAGCACTAAGCCTTTTTCTCGAGCTATTTCTTCGGTTAGTTCAATCGGAAAACCGTAAGTTGTGTATAGTTCAAAAGCATTTTGTGCACTGAGAGCTTTTTTGGCTGTCGGTTCTTTAGATTTATCAATTATTTTTTTACCATCAACAACCTTGCTTACTAGATGAATTTGTAAAGCTATTTTATTAAATTGCTTAAGTCCTGTTTCAAGTGTCTTTCTAAATTGATCTTCCTCTGTTGCAATAGTGGTAGTAATTATATCTCGCTTCTCCAGTAGCTTTGGGTAATGCTTTCCAAAGGTACTGATAACACTTTCAGCTAAGACTGCAAACTGACCAGCAGGAATACTTAGGCGGTCTGCAAACCTGACAGCTCTTCTTAACAGTCTCCTCACGAAATAGTCTTGATCACTGCTTCCTGGATAGATGCCGTCGGAAATCAAAAATACGGCCCCACGAATGTGGTCGGTTATTATTCTAAAGGCCATTAGGTCTTCTTCATATTTTCTACCTGATAGTTTCTCGATTTGTTTAACTACGTTATGTAGCAGATCAACTTTAAAAATATCAGGATTATTATTTGCCGCTGCCGCTATCCTCTCAAGTCCACCACCGAAGTCTACATTACTTTGCGGCAATTTTTTAAATGATCCATCGGATTGTTTGAAATACTCAATGAAGACCGAATTCCCTAGTTCAACAAACTGACCTGAATCTGAATTAGGATGCGGCAATAAATCTTTAAAGCGTTGATCAGTAGCGAATTCTGGCCCAAAATCATAAAATACCTCGCTATCTGGTCCGCCGATTTCACCAGTTGGCATTTTCTCTGGTTTACCAGAGCGACTCCACCAATTCTTAGCAGCGTCGTAATAAAAAATACGTCCACCTTGCATGCCGACATCATAACCATTCTCCTCACTACCAATATGGACATCTCTAGCTTCGATGCCTTTTTCTGCAAAAAGTTCTTTCCATATTTCTACAGACTCAGTATCTTTAGGGATACCGAGTAAATCGTCACCAGCAAAAACGGTGACATATATTCTGGCTGGATCTAGGGCAATATGATCGGTAAGAAAGGTGAAAAACCAACGCAATTGCTCTTTTTTAGAGTAATCACCCAATGACCAGTTACCAAGCATTTCAAAAAAGGTGGTATGGCGGTTATCGCCAACCTCTTCGATATCGTTGGCTCTAAAGCATTTTTGGGCGTTAGCGAGTCGTTTACCTTGGGGATGTTTTTCACCCATTAGGTATGGAATCAGTGGTTGCATGCCACTGCCAGTGAAGAGTGTAGTCGGATCATTTTCCGGCACTATAGCAGAAGACGGTATTATTACGTGACCGTTTTTAGCTAAATATGATAAATATTTTTCTCGAATTTGATTACCTTCCATAATACATAGTAATTACCCACACTATAGCAAAATATCAAGCTATTGCTAGTTTAGGCTATTAATTATTAGTGCTGCGCAGTCACTACCGTGACAGCTCATAATTTGTGTTGGACTTAGAAAATACACTTCAAGCACGTAGCCTACAACAATCATGATTAAGCCAATGAAAGTCAGTAGGCGCTCCTGTCGGTACGATAGCAAGACCTTGTTATCGATTCGATGCTCACTTATTAATGAGTGGTGCATATGCAAGACAGCGAGAATTACCAAAATCTTACCAAAAGCACTAAGTGTCATGCCCCAAAATAATAGACTCATAAAATACAAAATTTAAACTCCATTATAGCAGATGTTGGTTATGTGAATGATGTAGCTAAATCATCCTTTGCTTTAGCTATTGGACCAGCAATACTTATGACTAGCTGTTCTGGCAGTAGGTATTTGCGGAGAGCTAGATTAACTTCTTTTTGGGTGCAGGTGTACAGTTTTTGTCGGTAGTTTTGGTAATCAGTCCAGTTGCGTCCTAGTAGTAAATTATTATGCACCAAGTTGGTGGTACTAGCCAGAGAATCGTAGGTTAACCTCTCTCCCGTTTTGAGTATATCAGTAAAGCGTTGCCACTCAGATTTAGTAATACCACTAGTATGAATCTTTTTAATTTCACGTATCGTGGAAGTAATGCCACGCTTTACATCTTTAGGTGAGAAAAAAGACATAATACGCCAGTACCCAGTCTGGTTGAGGTCAATTTGCTCAGTTCGTGCATAAATCCCGTAAGTTAAACCTTCTTTTTCACGCACTGTACTCATGAGTCGGCCTGCAAAACCACCCCACTTCCCTAGTACCGCTAACCCAAACTGAAAGGCTGCTAAATCTGGACTTCTAAGTTCAAGCGGTAAGGAGGCTCCAAAGGACAGTTCAAGGTTTTGTTTACTTTTTATTTCATGTAGTAAAAGTTGTGACTTTGGTGGTGAGACTTTTTTCTCAGCCATAGACACTGGAACTAGTGATGAATAATCTTTTTTTATTTTTTTTATAGCTTGTAGTACATGTTTTAGACCAGCTCCATTTCCACCAATTGTTACAGTCCACTGTCGATTAAGAAACACTATGTGTAGCGCTTGTAATTCAGTACGAGTCACTTTAGTCACAGCCTGAATTATTGTCTCGGGATCATAACTATAACGTTTATCATCCACACCGATAAAGCAATTATTTAATTGGGCATGGGCAAACCCTTTAGCATCTTCTTTCGCTAATTCTAGTTGGTTAATTAAGGTTTGCTTTGCACGCTTCAGTTCAGTTGACGTAAAAGTCGGATTACTTATGATTTGGTTTAGTAGGTTAAGTGTCGGCTTTATTTTAGACTCTAGGGCCGAGATTGCTGTGGTGATTTTACCGTTTGTGTAAATAGTGTCTATGTTACTCCCGAGCAAACGTAGCTTTTCTTGAATTTGATCGCGAGAAAGTGATTTAGTGCCTGAGAGGAGGAGTTCGGTAAATAGTATCTGCTTGGCAGTTGTAATTGGGTCATTTTTCTCACTGACTAAAGCAGTAAGGTATATTGATATAGTTGTAGCACTTTCTTTTTCAACTAATCCAATTACAAGTTCGTTTTCAGTTGTGGTTTTGATATTCATAGGTTAGTGACTTTTATAAGTTCCGATTGTAAGCTGATCTTCTACAAACAAAGACTCGAGCCTCTGTTTGATATTAGGAACACTAATTGCTTTCAAGCTTTCATTAACCTTAAAATAATCCTCCCAGCTTCCGGCAGCAGTGAACTCTGTTAGTTCAGCAGCGATTTGTAAACTGCTGTCACGATTAAATGCTTCTTCGGCCAGGGTTTTTGTAATGTATCCCGGTAATTCTCTGGCAATGTGCTTTTGGTCAACCTCTCTTATGATTTTCAAGACTAATTCTTCCATTTTTTGATGAGTAGTTTTATTAGTTAGGGTAATAAATATGGTCGCAATATTAATGTCCTTAGTTGGTTCTTGGCTGAACTCGATACTAGAAGCAAGTCCGGTATCAACTAATTTTTTTTGCAACAAGCTAGTGGTACCGTCTGTTAGTAACTTTAAGGCCATCATGGTCTCATACCATCCTGCTGTGGGAAATCCGGGGTGCTTGACTGCGATGGCTAGGATATTAGTTGTTCCGGGTCTTTCTATAGCAAAACGTCTGATTCCTTCCTGTTTAGGTTCATTAATTACTGGCCTGGTTTCGACACTTGGTTCAGGTTCTAAGTGAGTAAAATTCGCAGCAATTTCATTGAGAGTGGTTTTAAGATTGATGTCCCCAATGACCATTAAGACCGCATTATTCGGACGATAGAAATGATTGTAAAAACGTTGTAGTTTTTCGGTTGTATAACCCTCGATATCCTCACGGAAACCAATAGTTTCATGACCGTAGGGATGACTAAAGAAAGCAGTACTCACAAGTCCCACCGATAGAGCAAATTTCGGATCACCGTTGTACATGTCAAACTCACTGAGAACATTGGTTCTTTCCGGCAAAAACTCTTTATCGGTGAGGACTACGTTGCGCATGCGGTCAGCTTCTATTTGCACAGCGCGCTTAAAGTGCTCTTGCCCATAAGAAAAATAATAAGTAGTACGATCTTTCCAGGTGTTGGCGTTAAGTATCACCCCGACCTCACGTTCAAATTGCATTGCCGCCCCAGCGGATTTGTTTTTTAGATCGGACACTGTTGGCTTGAAAAGCATATGCTCTAGCATATGCGCCACCCCGCTTTCACCATTTCGTTCATCGCCGGCTCCTACTAAATAAGTGATGTTTGTAGTAACAACACCGGTATCCGGTATGTGTTTGTACAAAACGCGCAGACCATTAGCTTTGAGCTGGTATTCGGATATATCTCTAACCGTTTTTATTAAACGAAATGACTTAGAAGGTATATTTATTTTCTTCGGAGTTTTTGACATTGCTTAAAAATTGCTTAAATTCATTAAAAACGTGATTAAATTCAGCTAAGATGTTTCCTTTTAGTCGTTTATTAATAACATTTGCGATTATTTGGTAAACTTCAAGTCTTTCGTCAAAATTTTTACCAAAGTCCTGAACAAAACGCGTGTGATCGTCAGTATAGTCTTCGACCATTGTCCGAAGATTATGAATTTTATCAGCGGCTGCTATTAGAACTGCTTCATGCGGTCCTTTTTTTAATTGGTCGGCATACACTTTCTTGCTCTCTTTAAAAGTGTACTTTCTATCTGGGGTATTTTTTGGCTCAGTCAAGGTCTCCACTATTTCTTTTACCTTACCACCAAAGTCTTCTTGTAACTCGTCGATTGTATAGTCAGTATCTTCTAGGGTGTCGTGGAGTAAGGCAGCGATAATAACATCCTCGTCATCGGTGTAATCCATTAGCGTAAAAGCTGTGGCTACTACATGTGTAATATATGGGAAAGGCATTGACCCTTTTCGGAGCTGGTCTTTATGAAGGACTGCAGCTGCTCGAATCGCTAACTCTATTCGATATGAATACATATAGCTTGTAGTCTACCATTTAGAATCATTAGTGGAAATATAACCAAGCTTAACTACACACCCTTCTTTTCTTAAAAGTTTAATTTTAACCTTATTTCCACCTCGGTTATACTCGCCAACCTCACCTTTGTAGTTAATGACTCGATGACAAGGTACCTTTGGGTCAAAATTTGTAGACATCACTCGAGCCACAGCTCTAGCTGCTTTAGGTTTTTGACAAGCAATGGCTACAGCTTTATAGCTCATAGTCTGACCTAAGGGGATTAATTTAACTACTTCACGAACTTGGTCACCAAAAGAAGACTTATTTATTTTCTTTTTGATTGGCATAATAAATTGTCTGTAATTTTTTACCAGAATGCTCTCGGTAAGGACAAAATTCACAGTTAATTCCAGATTGAGGTAGTTCTTTGTCCGTAAGGCATTTCTTTATTTCAACCAGAGTTTTGTCAATCCAGTCAGTTTTCCCTGTGCAAGTTACTAAAGTGGTCTCAAAGTTTAAAGTATCGTTAAACTCTCTTTTGTCTCCTACTATGGCATTAGCGTAGACAAAGTATCCAGTATCAGAAACAGTGAAGCCTTTTTGCCGTAATAGCCACTGATAGACACCCATTTGTCTTTTGTAGGATTCTTCCCAGCTACTATCACCCAAGCTTTCAATTCTAGTTTCTTTTGAAGTTGCTTTATAGTCAATAACAATCAAACTCCCATCAGGTGCTTGCCAGATATCATCAACTGCCCCTGAAACAATGAATCCATTTTTTTTATCTTCGTATGTGATGCCAACAAAATTTTCACGCCAGTCGTTGAGTTCTTCATGCGCAAAAGGAATCGCGTCTATTTTGTATTTTTCCATTAACGGATGTTTCTTTTTTTCTTCTCGATAACTATCAAACTCGCGTTTAAAAAGCTCATCGACAGCGATGTTTAAAGTAAAGGATGGTCCTCGCGGTCTAGCTGTGCCTAATTTATTGTCCAAGTAAAAGCAACGCGGACACTCAGTAAATAGTTCAATCTTTGACCTTGATAATTTCCATTTTGATCCACCATAGTTCCAGTCTTTATGGCGGTTGGGATTATATTGTTTTTTAAAATCTGACATCATTACACTATAACATCTCCAGTCGGATACAAAAAAGACCCATTATATTATTTATACATGGTCTATTTTGCATCAAAAAGTTTGTTTACTTTGCAGTAAAAGTTGCGAAGACAGAATCAATTTGGACGTCATTAGCTAAGTTAAACTCCCGGTCACCATTGTCAGTATATAGGACTACGGCATACTCACGGCCCGCAGTCGTATTTCTCTGGAGGTTGATTTCATTAGGTACAAGTCCTTGTGACTCACTAAAACGTGCGACGCCAAGAACAGAACCAAGTCGTTCTGACTGGTAGTCACGAACACCAATCCAACCTTCACTAATCGGGTAAGTTACACTTGTTAGTTTGATTTGGTTACCTGCTGATTGATCAGCAATAGTTACATTTCCATCTCCAACTGGTAACGTCGCTACTGGCGTACTGGTTTCGTTTACCTCTTCTGCGTCAGCTTCTTTATCGGTCATTACGTCAACCTCTGCTGTCTGATCCGCTTCTTTTTCAATTTCCGGAGCGCTAGCTGAAGGACCAGAAAAAGCCCAAACTAATAATCCGCCAATTAATAGACCCACTACGAATGAGACGATTGTCTTCTGCCCTTCTTGTTTTTCATCTGACATATGCTTGTTTGAATTTCTGAATATGATAATGATGCCATTATATCACAAGGAAAATATGGTTTATATTGACAATATCTCCGTTTTGAGCGGTTATTTTTCTCCCTGGCAGACGCTGCGGGCTTCATTTAATATTATTTCCTGCTTGGCATTACTTATATGTAAATGGCTTAAAACCTCAGGATTATCAAGAATGTCCCGACAAATTACTACATCATAATTTATCAAAAGGGATATTTGGCTACTAGTTAGGCTGGGTATCACTGTTATGGGGTAGACTTTAGACCGCTGTATTCGATCATGAAGATTACTCTTTTTTGGATAATCCCAACTCAACATCTTTAAGCCTACGCATTCTCCGTAGTGTTCAGCAGTAGAAGTAAACTTCGTATTCGTAATTAGCCAAAAATCTTTAACGCCGCAGACACTGGTACTACAAATAGAGGTTCCTTTTAAATCAAGTAATCGGGCGTAGGAATACATAGCGACCTGAAGATCGGTCTTGATACCTGGTCTGGAATGAAATTTTGCTTCACCAACAAAACTATCTGTTTGACTAAAGGCTGCTAAATCAATCTCATGTGGAGCACATTTACCCTGAAGTATAATTCCAGTTTTGGTCTCATAACCCTCGGCGGCAAATAATTTGGCCAGGAACTTTTCGAAAGGAAAGCCGGTCGGACCAAGCCCTAAAAGGGCGCGTCTAAGTGAGTACCTAGCAGCAATCGGAGTTTGGCTGTGGCGTAGTAAAGAAAAAGCCTGGCGATATATTTCTTGAGTTTTTATACCGTCGTGAAGCTCTTCGGTTATTTGCTTTACAATCGTATTGATTTCATCAGGAGCGGCTCCAGCCCGCCTTAGTGAACGACGTAACTTTTCTACTTTAAAATATTCGGTTGAGCCATCAGCTTTGGCAATAATGAACTGCATCAACTAATGATACCACCTCCGACACAGTGTGAACCTAGATATAGTACACAGGACTGTCCAAGGGCTACTGCTTCTGATTCTGTTAGTAGTTGTAGCGTGACGTTACCGTCACTGACTGACATTATTTTTGCAGATGCGGGTTCTTGACGATATCTGGTCTGCACGGAGAATTCTTCGTCAACTTCGGGTGTTTTTCTAAATACGGTTTTTGTTAAGTGGAGCACATCTTTCTTGATTAAAGTCGGTTTTATATCTGAAACTGTAATTGTGTTTTCTGGCAAATTTTTTGCAGTTACATAATACGCCGTACGCTTATTACTAGAGTCATTTATGGTGAAGCCATGTCTCTGTCCGATGGTGTATATCAAAGAGCCTTCGTGCGTACCTATGACATCGCCGGCATGGTTTAAAACTAATCCACTAGTAATATCAGCGTAGTGTGACAGGAAATTTTTAATATCAATATGCCCTAGAAAACATACTCCCTGACTATCTTTTTTAGCGGCTATTGGTATGTCTGCCTTGAGAGCTTCTTCTCGAATATTAATTTTATCGCTATTACCAACTGGAAAAATTGAAAAAGCTAACTGTTCTGGCGTTAGTGACCACAGGAAGTATGATTGGTCTTTACTCTCGTCGTTACCACGATGAAGCTCCGGTAGCGATCCCTCAACTCTTCGAGCGTAGTGACCGGTGGCGATATGGTCTGCTCCATGAGCTTTAGCAAAGCTGATGAACGCTCCGAACTTTACTTCCTTGTTGCACATTACGTCAGGGTTAGGAGTCCGACCAGCCAGATATTCACCGATAAAGTATTTGGCTACATGTTCGTGATAGGCTTTTTCGGCGTCGCAAGTCAGAAACGGAATATCTAAGTGAGCCGCTACTCTCATAGCGTCGAGTCTTTCCGCTTCCCAGTTACAGACCAAAAAGTCTGGATGCCATACCTTAATAAAAACACCTACTACATCAAAACCCTCTTTTTTGAGACGTAGTGCTGCAACCGAGGAGTCGACTCCACCAGATAATCCAACAAAGACTTTAGCTTTCTTAGTCATAGGAGAAAATTAACATAGGATTAAGTTAGCGCAAGTAACGGGCAATATTTTCTCGGTGTTCATCGAAGTTTTTTGCATAATAAAAGTTTCCATCACGACCGGTAATGTAGAAATAGTAAGCTGATTCTATAGGTAATATAACGGCTTCAATAGCTTTTAGACCGGGATTACCGATAGCGGTCGGCGGTAAGCCGTTATATAGATAGGTGTTATATGGCGAATCAATCTCTAAGTCAGCCGCTGTAAGCAAAGATAAAGGCTTATCCAGTACGTATTCTATCGTCGCATCTGCTTGTAGCGCCATACCGAGACGCAGGCGATTTTGTAAAATACCAGAAACCATTTTTTTGCTCTCTTCACTATTAGCTTCCCTTTCTAATATAGAGGCTAGGATAATTATCTCGTCCCAAACTAAAGCATGACCTTCACTTTGTTCTTTTAACACCTGAGTCTTGTCGGCGAAGGTGGTCAATAGTAAATCTGTAAACTTGATTGCATCATAGTCTTTAGAAACAAAGTAAGTGTCAGGAAATAAAAATCCTTCATTTGTAGAATTAAGAGAAATAAATTCTGTTGTAGAAAAATTTGGCAAGGTCACACTAGCTCGCATGGCAAAACTTTTAGCGGACTCCCCTTCGATATGGGTGACACGTATCAAATCGCCATTAGGATTACCAATAAAGAAAACTTCAGCTAGTTCCGCAGTAGTTAACGACTCTGTAAAATAATAGGCTCCTGCTTTTACAGTCTGTTGTTTATTCCCAAGCGTCAATTCAGCCAATAAAAGATATTTGGAGCGTACCAAGCCAGCTGCTTTTGACTGCTCAGCTATCTCTATAAGTCCTGAGCCGGGAGTAATGACAAATTGCTCCGTAATAGGGAAATCAGCAAGTGGTGATTGTAAGTAGTGCCAAATCAGGAAAAATGATAGTGGAGCTGCAAGTAAAACAAAAAATACCAGCTTAACGATAAAAGCCCAGTGACTGGCTTTAGTTTCTTCATCAGAGATAACTTGATCTAATGTTTTTTTAAGATTCTCGTCGCCCATATCTAAAATGCAGTAGGAAGACCTGTCGGTAAATTACTCGGGGCCTCTTTTCTGGTAGAGGTTATTCTCTGTAGACCTGGCGTGACCACTGAGCTTCCAGGCATGTGAAAGATGGTAGCTAACTCTTCTGTTGACATAACACGGGCTTCATCTGCGCTATCTTTACGGTCTCGATAGTAATAGTATCGTGATTTATAGTCAGCTAGTTCTGCCTCTTTCCACTTCTTTATTTTTTTTCCTTTCGGATCGGAAAAAAACTTATAGTTAAAATCCGTTCGCCAGGAAACGCCAACACCGTTTCTGCCAACGACGTCATATTGAGAAAAGGAACGTAAGAAGCCAGAAATAAAGTCACCGTTAAATTTTCCTTTCGGAGTAATGTACATCCAGCGTATTCCAACCTCAAAAGCATACTTCGATATATTCCTCTCTATAGCAGTAATCGTATCTCTTTCTCCCGTAGTTAGCATCGGAGCTCTTTCATAAGTGTCTTCGTCAATACTTGGTCGTGAATCACGCTTAAGTAAAGTATTTATGTACTCTCTTCCAGCCTTGTCCCAGGTTGGGATTTTGCGAAATGGACTGCCATTTTTGAAGTCTTTTTTTATATGCGGAACTGCCAGTATCTGTATCCACAATCGTTCGTATGATGTCATTTTACTAAGCGCTTCAAGCATTGGCGCCATCGGTTCAAATTTTTGTTCTTCCTTTGGCAGTCGATCCATCCCCATATCAATATAAGTTTTAATAGGTAGAAAATCTTTACCCTTCTCTTTTTTGTTCATGTGAAAAGACATGTATTCATATTTTTCCGGGTCCCACCTAATTTCATCTACATAGTCAAAGTCTTCCTCAATTACTTCTATACCGGGATAATGTGAGTACAATGCCGCTTCCAGAGCATTTTTAACTTTTTTGGTTGGCACATTCACATAAAAACGAACTTCTCCACCAATTGATACCAATTCCAGACTATTAGTTAGAGGACTTTTACCATCCAGGTAGGTCTGTATTACATTATCTGGACTTTGAGTAGTGTGTATTTGAGTCAAAACACTCTCCATAGCCTCCGGGGATTTAAATACCTCTTGAGGTAACATAATACGTAATGTGGTGCGACCATTTTCATAGGCATATTTATTCGACACGTAGTACATCCACCGTTCAAAGGCCACACTAAAAAGAGCTAGCGGTAACCATATTGGCGTTAACGAGATAACAACAGAAAAAACTGGTCCCGGGTCAACGTTGACTAAGGTCAAGACGTAGAAAAAAAGCAAGAAGCCAAAAATCAACAGCACAGGCGCTGCCACCGAAGAAAAGATTACTTTAAATATTTCACCCATTTAGATTATTGTACTACAAGGCTACGTTTAAATCCCGGTTTATGGTTGATGAGTGTGGTTATTCAGTGAGAGCATAATTACCGTTTGAGAGTCGTCGGAAGAGATTGGTATCTTGGAGGTTGACGATAATGGTGTTGTCTTTGACGTAGCGTTCTTTACGTACCTTATCAATCAATTCTTCACGAGACAATGGACCTTCTTTAGCAAGAATTTCCCGCAAAACGTCCTTCACAACACCGGCAGTGTAACCCCATTCAGTGAGGGCATATAATCCGCGGCCAACGAGCACAAAACGCTCGTCTTTGATGAGTTCATTGTGTGTAGTTGCCACATGAGCCTTATGGTCAAACAAAGTGTTGATAGCTGTCGCCACTTCTTTGAAGTGTAGTGGTGAGCCATGGCGTTTAACCGCTAGGTAGGCATGATCACGAATGCCCTTAACGCGGACGTTTGGACTGTCAGACCTGCCCCAATCCCCTAGAGGGTTACTGCCAATTTGTTTGGATATTTTTAACCAACGCTTGAGAACACTTTCATCGTACTTGTTAGCTATTTCATGTAATTGAGTACGGAAACGATTAAGGATTTCTTGTTCGTTGACAAGCTCATCAGCCTTAAGTGATGAATGTACTTCTCGAAGAGCCTTCTCAACTAAATCTGCAACTTTTCTTTCGGTAAACCAACGGTGTGTATAAATAGGATTTTCCTTACCTCGGTAGAAAGAGTCACCCACTACCAACATAAAGAAAAGATGGTTCTTTAAAACAGAGTCAGATGTAATTTCGTCAAGAAAGACGTGTTCTGCAACTACGCCGCCACCGAGCTTGTCGATGATGCCTTGAATTTCAGCAAACAAATCGTAGTTCTTTTTATATTCTTCAGATTTCTGGATTGATTGAATACCATGGTTTTCAATCTGACGAACTCGCTCACGAGTAATGCCGTAAGTTTGACCAATTGATTCCAAGGTCGAAGTTTCACCATTTGTGCCTAGTCCGTAACGCTTTACTAGCACATCCCGTGCTCGTTCGGACAATACACTTAGTAGGGATTTGGTAATTTGTTTTGGTTTAAATGAAATCATAATTACTTGAATATTGCCAATTAGTTTCGGACAGTGATTACCATTTATAACATGAGTCGTCAATACGGTCAATAACCTTGTTGGACATAAGGTATCGATAGACTTATTCCCAGTCAATTATCTATTCTTCAATAACAATTAAGTTCAAGATTCTTCCGGGGACATAGACGATTTTCTCTGTCACTTTATCCTGAAGACGATCAGTGATGGCACTCGGTAAAGCGGACATAGTTTCTTCTTCTGTTGCTGTTGGGGAAATTAACATCTTCCCGCGAAGTTTGCCATTGATTTGAATACCAATAGTAACCTCCTTGTCAACTAACAATGACTCGTCTGCCACCGGAAAAACTTCAAGGTGGATTGAGTCTGTTTGACCACTTTGTTGCCAGAGCTCTTCAGTCAGATGTGGTGCGAATGGAGCCAATAACTTTAGTAAAGACAGATATTCGTCCTCCCCTATTCCTTCCTTCTCAATCAGGTTAATTAAGATCATCAAAGCGCTGACGGCAGTATTAAATTTAACTGCAGCAATGTCCGCTCCGACTTTTTTGATGGTCTTGTGTAACAGCTTAGTGGTAGTTTTGACTGAAGCGTCTTTTATGTGTTCTCTCAGTCCATAGACCCTCTCCAGAAAACGATGGAGACCAGCAATTCCACCCAGGTCAAAAGGATAGTTAGCTCCTTCGTATGGTCCCATGAAGGCTAGGTACATTTTGACAGTATCAGCACCTACTCTCTTTACTTGTTCATCCGGGTCAATGACATTGCCTTTACTCTTACTC
>Ga0163144_10005974_pt1 | contig 26989 bp, 10 predicted proteins | sample OliLak19BULKMAT1_FD_123175 | JGI IMG/M metagenome (GOLD analysis project Ga0163144, IMG submission 123175) | Freshwater microbial mat bacterial communities from Lake Vanda, McMurdo Dry Valleys, Antarctica - Oligotrophic Lake LV.19.BULKMAT1 | ecosystem: Environmental > Aquatic > Freshwater >...
GCCTGCCTCATACGGCAACGGAAACTCAGGGAAGAATGCAGCAAGCATTCAGCCTGCAAAACGCTTTTTCAACTCACCTAGGGGTTTGCCCCAGGCTTGTATGAACCAACCCGTTGGGCTGAAGAACCACAGCGGCTGCCGGCCTGTCACTGCACGATACCTGCTGCGTGACAAAAGCTCTGGACGGGATCAATCGTTTTCCTCGCCAGTGCCCCCCGAATCTATCGCCTTCATTGGTAGGTCAGGATGTCTGAGGCTTGGCGTAGGCGGGCTGCGAACCCGGCGGCATTGGCACGGAAGAAGCCCGATGGAACCTTGGCTTGCCCCGCCCGCAGCCCGCCTACGCCAAGGCTACGGACGGACAGGCAGGCTGCATGGCGGAAATCAATGCGCCGTTCCTACCTCTATCAGGGACTTCGTCGGGAATTCCGCCCAAATGCGCGTTTGTTTTTGGCCGAGTCCCCTGATGCATGCCTTCCATAGGTGCTGGCCAAGTTTCCGGCGGTGGTGCCGAAAACAGCACGCGGCGGCGCGTGCTGTCCCCTCCGCTTTCAGTTGCGGCCGGATTTGAACGGCGCACTGAAGATCACGGAAGTGCCCTTGCCCGGTGAGCTGGTGATATCGCAGCCGCCCTTCACCCGCCCGGCCCTGCTCCGCAGGTTGGCAAGGCCGTGGCCGGATTGCGAGGCGCTTTCCGGGTCGAAACCGCAACCGTTGTCGCGCACCTCGAAGCGAAGCTCATCCGGATCGAGCCAGATGCTCAGCTCCACCGCCGTCGCTCCGGAATGCCTGCGGACATTGTTGATCGTTTCCTTGAAGGCGAAGAACACATGACGGCGGAAAAACAGCGACAAGGATCGGTCCGGGAAATCGGCGGGCGAGACTTTGAGCGCGATCCTGCTCTCCCCGAGCAAGGCCTCCGCGGAGCGCCTCATCCTTGTCACCAGTTCCCTGAGGCCGACATTTTCCCGCTCGATCAGCCACACGATGTCCTGCATCGACTGCGAGGTCGTCTCCGCCGCTTCCCGGATGGTTTTGAAATCTTCCCTCGCCTGCTTGTTCTCACAGTGGCGGCTGCCGATTTCGCTGAGCAGGACGATGCCGCCGAGGTTGCTGCCGATATCGTCATGGAGATCCCGCGCGATCTGGTTTCTCAACTGGGTCACCGCCCGGTTCCGCATCGTCCGCTGCCGTACAAGCAACCACCCGAAGCCCAGGAATGTCGCCGCCCCGATACCGCCGCCGCTATAGGCGATGGCCTTACCCGCCGTATTTCTCTTCCGTTCTCGCAGCGCCATGAGCCGTTCCCGCTCTCCCTCCAGGCGTCCCCGCCGTTCGATGAGATCGAGATATCCCGGGTATTCGATCAGGCGGTTCGTGCTGCTGAAACCGTCAACAACCGCAGCGGGCGACCACCCCTCAGCCCCGGTGGTTTCGGCCTGATCCTTTGCCCGCACCGGCTTGCCGAGGGCGACATTCTCCCCCCCGGAGTAAACCCGGATTTCCGCCAGAGCGAAGCCCGCCCTTTCGTCGGCTCCCCAAAGTTCCTGCGCCACCAGCCTGAGGTAGCGGCCGCGCTGGCCGAAGGCGGGCACGCTGAACGAGCACCTGCCCGGATAGCCCGGCGTGTTTGATTTCTGATCCCGGTGGAGCAGCACGGGATGCTTGAATCCGGGATCATTCGCCAGCTCGATCTTCCACCGCCGCGGAAACGAGCGCAATCCGGGCATCTCAAAGTTCCCGCTCACCACCGGGAGAAGCCTGACCTCATCGATCGCATGTTCCTCCCCCAGATCGACCTCTATCCATTTCTCAGCCGTATCCAGATAGTTCGCTACGGCGCTCGCATAGCCCTTGGTAGGGCTTTTCTCGATGGTGACCGGCATCCCCAGCTCGCTTTGGCCGTCGTTGATCCGGTACATGGACCAGTTGGGGAAAAGCTCCAGACTGCTCGATGCCGTCGTCCTCCGGGTCGTCGCCACCGAGGTGTTCCCTGAAAGGACCACGAGTTCCTCCAGCGCCCAGAAGAATCCCTCATCAAGCGGGCGGTGCTTCGTCGCGGTGAAACGGATATAGCGCGCCTCGGTCGGGTCGATCCCGAAAATCATCGGGTAGCGCCCCGGATTCCCAACATCCCCGCCTGTCCTATCCACCACCGTGACCGCATCCTTCATCCCGGCATCCCCGGACACCTCGATACTGAAGCGCAGCGGGAAACCGTAGCCCACCCCCTCCTTCCCCAGCGCCGGGATATGCGCGGGCATCGCCGCAATCCTGTCGATTCGGCAGCTCCGCCCCAAGTCGATTTGCACCCATTGCGGGTCGTCCCGGCTTTCCAGCTTCTCGCTGCGGAAGCCGTAGCGGGAGGCGAAGGGGGTTTTGGAGAGTTCCGGCAGTTTTTGCAGTTCACCCGACAACCATTCCAGCCGCGCTTCCGCCCGCCGCATCTCCGGGCTGCACACATGCGCCAGCCACCCGGCAAACCCGCGTGGCTCCTCCGCTGCTTCCCCATGCAGGATTCCCGCCGCCGCAATAATCGGCAGCGCCCAAACCATCCTGTCCCACGGTGCCATGCCCACGGACACTAGGTTCCCTTCCCCATTCCGTCAGCTCCGAATTTCACCTCCCCATCGCACGATCGTGCGACTAGCCAGATTTCCCGATCCCGGCATGATCTAAGCAGTCTGGTTAGTGCCGTTCGAAAATCCTCCTCAAACCAAACCAAGTTAGAAAAGAACAACTCGAATACACAAAACAAAAAATGAAAACAACTCGCAAATCCACATACGCCGCCCTGCTGCTCGGCTCGGCTATCGCCGCTTCATCCGCCTCTGCGGCGGTTTATACATTGGCCGGTTTCACCCGGACAGCCGGTGGTGCAGCTACAACAGTGACAAACGATTTTGTCCCGGACGAAGGTTGGACTGGCTCGCCTGTCAACAGCACCGGCGCAGCGGATACTACCCCCATATACCTGACGACAACAGTCAGTTGGACAGCAACTGCCTCCAACATCGGGACTTTCAATGTAAGATTTAACCAAAATGATGATGGATCCCCAGCGCGACTTGGAATGGGGAAAACGGGAGGAGCGGGGACAGGTTTTGAGTTCATCACCTCCAACGTAAACTCCGACCCGGACGGCGCGGGTCCTGCCACTGCCAGACCAACCATCGTTGGCGTAGACTACTCAATCGTCACCACAGTCACTTTGGTAATGAAGGTTGATCATTCCTTGGCGGGCACAAATCCTGGCGGTGACTGGTGGTTTGCCGATGAAGGCTTTCAGGCTCAGTCTGTTGGTTTCATGTATATCAATCCCAATCTAGCAGCCACAGAAGCGAGCCAGTTCACGCCATGGGCTGCATGGCGCAGCGGAAACGCCGGCTACCAAGGCGTTTCATTCATCTCAGATACGGATGCGGTCGATCTCGTATTCTCCGATATCGCCGTTTACACGGAGGGTGATACGCCGTTCGGCGCGATCCCTGAACCCTCCTCCGCTCTTCTCGGAGCGCTAGGATTCCTCGCTCTCCTCCGCCGCCGCCGCTAGAGGTGGTTGCATCGGAAATTTCTCAAAGCCGCTGCATGTTCATGCAGCGGCTTTTTTGAGTGCTTGGTCTCCGCTCATGTCAGTCCCTGTAATGTTCTCCTATGTAGTATCTCTGGTCCCCAGGCTCCGGAAATTGGCTGTCAAAATGACCCTCCCTAACACCACTCCATGACAAAGAAAACCCTGATCACCCTCTGGGCGGTAGCCAGTCTGGCTCCCTCCGCTTTTGCTGGGATTTACCCATTCGCCGATTTCACCCGCGCAGCCGCTGGCGCAAACACCACCACGACCCATGATTTTGTTCCCAACGAAGGATGGGGTGGGACGCCTCCCAACACGACCTCCGGAACCGTCTATCTGAAGATGACCGTGAGTTGGTCGGCGACGGCCTCCAACATCGGGACATTCCAGGCAAGGTTTAACCAGAATGATGATGCTGGCGCAGGGCGTCTCGCCATGGGGAAAACAGGAGCAGCGGGCACAGGTTTTGAGTTCATCACCGCGAACACAACCACCGACCCGGACGGCGCAGGGCCCGCCACCGCCAGACCGGCCATTACAGCCGTGAACGCATCTACAAAAACCTCGGTCACGCTGGTGATGAAGGTGGACCATACCAAAGCAAATACAACTCCGGGCGGCGACTATTGGTTCGCCGATCCAGGTCTGCAAAGCGGTGCATTGGGCTTCATGTGGATTGATCCCAACCTGACTGCCAGCGAAGCGAGCCAGTTCACGCCATGGGCTGCGTGGCGCAGCGGGAACGCTTCCTATTCGGGTGTTTCCTTCATCTCGGACACGGATGCGGTCGATCTCAACTTCTCCAACATCGCCGTCTACACCGGAGGGGATACGCCGTTCTCAACGGCGGTTGCAATAGCGGATGCCGCGACCTCCACCGTCTCCGCCTCGCCAACCACAGTCCCTGCAAATGGCAGCTCAAGCTCCGCCATAACCGTTGCCTTGAAAGACGCCGGGAACAGCCCCGTCGCGGGCAAGCAGGTTTCCCTGGCGGGCAATGGCAGCGCCACCATCACAACGGGGAACAACATCAGCAATGCCAGCGGCGTGGTGACCTTCACCGTCAAATCGGGCCCCCCCGGAACAGAACAGTTCACCGCCACGGTTGTCACCGACGGCAACCTGGTCATCACCCAGACCGCCAGCGTGGATTTCCAGGAGGTCGTGCCGGTCGGCCCCGTCAATGCGGGCAACTCCACGGTCTTGGCCTCGTCCAATAGCGTTCTGGCAAACGGAATCAGCATCTCCACCATCACCATCACCCTCAGGGACGGCAACGGCCAACTGGTCACAGGGGAAGGCGTCACCCTGAGCGGCAGCCCGGCGACCTCCAACATCAGCCCCTCCGGAGCACAAGCCACCGATGGCAACGGCCAGGCGAGCTTCTCGGCAAGCTCCGCCAGCATCGGAACGGTCGTGTTCACCGCCACCTCGGCAACCGACAGCGTGACCGTCACCCAGACCGCCAGCGTGGATTTCACCGATCCACAACTCGCGCAGTCCTTCAACGTGAACTTCCTGGATGAAGGCCAGGCGAGCCTGAGCGGTCAGATCGGCGTGGTGGGAAATCCCGGCGAAATCTGGAACCAGGGAACCACCTCGGTCAGCAATCTTATGGATACCACTGGCACGGTCACTTCAACGGTCAGCGTGTCCGGACTTGGCAACGATGGCCGCTCCATCAGCGGTGCCAGCCTCAGCGTGTTTGGCGGGGTGCGGAACCTGCTCGACAAGGGCGCGGATCTCACCCTCTCGATAACAGGCCTGACACCGAACGCCCCCTACGACCTCTACATCTACGCCCTGAGCCATAACGCCAGCAGTTGGGGCGATAGCGTCACCACCGAAAGGGGAGCCGGGGATTTCGTCACCGCCAACACGGTCAGTGGCAACGGCCAGTCGCAATTCCTCGACAATGCGACGGCCGGCACCAATGCCAGCGCCTTCGTGCCGAATGGAAACTACGTGGCCTTCGAGTCGATTGTCGCCGATGCTTCGGGCAATATCTCGATTGTCGCCGATGCCTACGACGGGATCGACGGAAACCCCGCCACCGACGACGGTGACTGCCGCCTCCATGTCAGTGGCCTGCAGATCCGCCCGGCCAGCGGGACGAGTGCCGATTACAGGGCTTGGCGCGATACCTATTATCCCGGCCTTGGCCTGCCGGGCGAAGATGACGATGGCGACGGACTCACCAACGACTTCGAGCGGAAGTTTGGCCTCGATCCGTCCGATGCATCTTCGCTCAGTCCGTATTCGGCCCCTTTCGAGGCGGAGAACGGAAGTTTCAGCTACACCCGTCGCGCCCGCACCCTCTCCAACCTGGACTACAAAGTATCGTATTCGACCGATCTGGAGCAATGGTCCGAGGACAACGCGGCGAACCAGCTCGTCCGGTCCACGGCAAATGGGATCGAGATGGTCGATGTCGAGATCGACCCGACACTCCTCAGCGAGCCCAAGCTCTTTCTCCGTTTGAGGGCGGCTCCCGTCACAGGCCTCGATCCCGTGCCCTCACTGGTCAACCTCTGGGGCAGCGGCAACACGATCACGCTGTTGTTTTCCGAGCCGATGAACACTTCCTCCGCTGGCAATCCGAACAATTACACGGTGACCCGGGATGGAGTCGGCGCGGTGACCATTCTCAGCGCGACCCCAAGCAGCGATGGCGGCAGCGTGACACTGACCCTGGGAGCTACCCTCGGCCTTGCCACCGGATACACGGTGGATGTCGATCGTGTGACCAGCGGAACCGGCCAGGCGCTCGGCAGCGGGATCAGCCGCCAGTTCCGGACCTGGGATGATAACCCGGCCGGCATCAAGGTCTTCATCCTCGCCGGACAATCGAACATGGTTGGTTACGGCGAAACCGAACGCGGCAACGGCGATGTGAACGGAGCCATCGGCAGCCTGCGTTACCTGGCACTCAACAACGGCACGTATCCGGAATACGACTACACCTCCCTGCTGGTAAATCCCGCCGTTGCCACCAGCGCCTTCAGGACCCGCAGCGACGTGAAGGTCTGGTATCGGGACGGTGGAAACGGCCAACTGGGCGGGGCGGTCAAGAAGGGCGACCTCGGCCCGCCTTTCATGGGTCGTGACACCGGAAAAATCGGGCCGGAGTATGCCTTCGGGCAGGTTGTTGGCGACTTTTACCAAGGTGCGACCGAAGCCCCCGTCCTGATCATCAAATGCGCCTGGGGTGGCCGTGATCTGGCGCAGAATTTCCGTTCTCCCAGCGCGGTGGCGGCCCGTGGCGGCCAGGTTGGGGATTTCTACAACGCGATCATCGAGTATTCGCGCCAAGTGCTGAACAATCTCGGCACCGAGTTCCCGGAGTGGTCTGGCAAGGGCTATCAGATCGTCGGCTTCGGCTGGCACCAAGGCTACAACGACCGGATCAGCACTGGCTTTTCCGACGAGTACAAGGACAACCTCCCCGATCTGATCGGCGACCTGAGAACCCTTTACAACAAGCCGAACGCACCCTTCGTGATCGCCAGCACGGGGATGGCGACCGGGCCTGCGGAGGCTCCGCCATACTCCGGTTACAGCGCTGTCGAAAAAGCCCAGCTCTGGGTGGCCGGTGTGGCTCGGCCCGCCAGCGTCCTCTCGACGGATACACGGCCCTTCGCGAGATCTGTCGCAAACTCCCCAACGGATCAGGGTTTCCACTGGAACCAGAACGGCGAGTCCCAGTTCCTCATCGGCAAGGCGCTGGGCGACAATATGGTGGATCTGCTGACGCCTTGATGTAAAAAATTTATGAAAACGATAAAACACACACTAACACTTCTAACCGCCGGACTGCTGCTTAGCGCACCTGCCATCGCCGCGCCCGCCGGGGCATGGGACAACGATCCGAACGGGATCAAGGTTTTCATCCTTGCCGGGCAATCGAACATGGTCGGCTACGGAAAGACCGAGGACGGAGGCAACCCCGAGTGGGTGAAAGGCAGCAAGGACATCCCCAAGGAAATCAAGGGCGGCATCGGCTGCCTGCGCTACCTCGCCATCCATGACAGCGATTACCCGGAATACAATTACGCCTCGCTGTTGGAAGATCCCGCCAAGCCGGAGACCAGCGCGTGGAAGACCCGCGGCGATGTCAAGGTCTGGTGGCACAACGGCCATACCGGCAAGCTCGGCCAGGAGATCCGCAAGGGCGACCTCGGCTCGCCTTTCCAAGGAGGCAATGCCAGCTGGTTCGGGCCCGAGTTCGCGTTCGGCCAGATCCTAGGTGATCACTACAAAAACAACGATTTGCTGATCATCAAGACCGCCTGGGGCGGGCACAGCCTGGGAGGGAATTTCCGCCCACCGAGCGCGGTGGCCGCACGAGGCGGTGAAGTCGGGGCCTCATACAAGGAGATGATCGGCAATGTCCGTGAGGTGCTCGGCAACCTCGGCACGGAGTTTCCCGAATGGAAAGGCAAGGGCTACCAGATCGTCGGGTTCGCCTGGCACCAGGGCTTCAACGACCGGGTGAGCAAGGAACTCTCACCGGAATACAAGGACAACCTCCCCGATTTCATCAAGGATGTGCGAACGGAGTTCGGCAACCCCGCTTTGCCCTTCGTGATCGCCTCGACCGGAATGGCCGCCGGGCCGGCGGAAGCACCGCCGCACGCGGGCTACTCCGAGGTCGAGAAGGCTCAGCTCTGGGTGGCGGGGGTGAAGAAGCCTAGCAATGTGAGCTCGATCGACACCCGCCCGTTCTGGCGCGAACCTGAGAAGGCGGTCAGCACCATGGGTCACCATTGGAACCACAGCGGGGAGAGTTATTTCCTCGTCGGTAAGGCCTTGGCGGATGGAATGGTGGGTTTGCTGCGCGCGGACTGAGATCATGGCCGACCATGGGGCGGCAAGCTTGGCGGGATCACCCCCGTCCGGCTTATCCTCCCGACTAACTTGAAAGTTGTTACGGAGGTTTTTTCCGATGCCTTTTTGCCCAACGGGGCTGCCGCATCATAGCCCAGGGTGGAACCCTGGGAATTATGCCATACATTTCCACGGGCAAGGTGAACGGTAGGATCATCCCACGTTGCCCGCCGCCGCCCGAAAACGGCAAGGCTGGCTTCCGGCGTCGTCGGTGCCCGGCGAGTGGCATGGCGTCTCCCTCGCCGCTTGATTGCTTTTGGCGATGCAACCCAGGGCTCCGCCGCTGGGCTAGTATGCGGCTGCCCCCATAGGGCAAAAATTGTGATGCCGAACAACTTGGAGCGGCATTTTTCAGTGGAATAGGACGTCCCAAGTTACTCATGGTTCCACACCCCACGCAGCGCGGGTTCGGGGCTAAAAAGGACGTTGGGAATTTGTGATTGGGACATTAGGCCTCATCCTTAATGACTTGCCAGTAGCGAGCCTTTCTCCAACGGGTGAATGCCCTCCCCACACAAGCAACTGAGGCGTAATCACGAATATCGAATTTCCCAATTTCCAATTTCCTTTCCAAGCTTATCCGCCGTTTCTAGCTGAACGGCGCCCCGTAACCAAGCTCCTTGAACGGTCACATGATCGTGCGACTAGACGTGGGTTGCCGGTTCCCTAGTCTATCAACACGAATTGCCCTGAAAATCCATCCTCGGAAACAAAACGAGGCAGGGATCATTCCACGATTCGTCGCTGAAATAAACCCAACCCTGATGATGCCCAAAATTCTATTCAGTTCGCAGCGGATTCGCTTCTCCGCATGCATGATGACCATGGGCATGCTTTTCCTCACGACCCTTGGCGCAATGGCGCAGCAGGTGTTTCTGCAAACCGATTTTGAGGGATCGTCGAGCCTGCCAACCGGCTGGACGCAGAGCACGATCTCGGGAGGCGGCACCTGGACGATCGCTACAGAAGGCGCAGGAGGCAACCCGTCCAGTGCCCATGAGGGCACTAATATGGCGAGGCTCTTTGTTGGTAGCGTCAGCGACAACACAACACGACTCATCACCCCCAGTTTTAACACAGTCGGCTTCATCAATCTGAGATTGAGCTTTTGGCACACGCAGTGGGCTTGGTTTGGCCAGTTTCAGGATGACTTGAAGGTTCTCTACAGTAGCGACGGCGGAACAAACTGGACGGAACTGGTTCATTACACAAATAACATCTCAGAGTGGGCACAGCGCGATTTGAATATTCCAGTGACTGGTGCCAACATGCGCATCGCCTTCGAAGGCAACGCCAAATGGGGGCACGGTGTTTGTCTGGATGACATTCAGGTCTCAGGCATCCCCGATTCATTTTCCGAAGTGTTTCTCAGCACCACGGATGCCTCAGCCTCGGAGGTCGGCTCGGACCCGGGCACTTGGACGATTACCCGCACAGGAAACACCACTGGCCCCTTGAGCGTCAATTTTACGCTGAGCGGAATCGCGACGGCAGGCAGTGATTACACCCTGAACGCTTCGAGCCCGCTCAACTTTGCCGCCGGTGAGACCTCGAAGGTGGTCACCCTGACGCCAATAGACGATACGGTGGGTTCCGAGGGCGACGAAATCGCCACCCTGACTCTGACGGCGGGAACCGGGTATGTCATTAACACTGGCTCGGGCAGTATTTCCATCTACGACGACGAGGGCTACGACCTGAACATTCTGGTGATTGGTTCGACTCATAGTTTTTCGGAAGGCGGGGAGAACGATGTGGTCCACGAGAAACCTTTCAACCCGACCACCATTGCAACTCATCTTCAGAGCATACTCGCTCAGGACACCGTGCTGAATAAGACCGTGAACGTTGTGTTCGAGGATGTCTACAAATCCAAGACCAACGAGGTCCGCACCAGTAAAGACGGCATCGATCTCATTACAGCACATTGCTACAGCCTAGCGCAGCACTTCATGTGGCCGGATGGAAAGGCAACCCGCCTGGCCAATCTGCGGAGCGAAGCAGGCACGAAATGGGACTACATCGTGCTCTGCAGCGACCCTTACATCATGGCGAATTTTCCCGGCATGTATGCCGAGGGAGTCAAGTTGATCCAGAGTGAAGTGGCCAAAACGGTGGTGCCACAGGGCGAGCAAGCGCCCGCCGTAGTTCTGGTGGCACAGTGGCCGGAGAACAGCTCCACCTTTTCCGCCGACGACTTCAATGAGGTCGTGCATCGGATCGGCAGTTCGGCAGACCTGACAGTCGTGCCCGCCGGTAAGGTCTGGGACAGCTATACCGGGCAGGATACCAGTGCAGCCCATCCGACCCCCAAGGGAGAATATCTGGCGGCAGCCTCCATTTACAGCAAACTCTACAATCGCAGCGCCAGCACATCCGGTTACAACTACACCCCCGGTGGCGATGCGATCGCCGATCACGCCCTGTCCCAGGTTCAGGCGATTGCCGCCGTGACCCAGTATTCCGGCGAATATGCCACAGTCACCCCATTTACCATGAAGTATGATGGCAAGCGGGTGTATAATTTCCGCGAAACCGGAAGCAGCACGGAAGACTACCTAGCTCAAGGCCTAGACCGTCTGGACGACGTTTGCCGTATCAGTTTCATACGAAACCTAGGAACGTTTTGGGATATCAATTACGGTCGTGGCAACGATCGCTGGGAAGACGACAAGGACTACGAGGTGGATCCCACCAAATACAACCGATCCTACGGCTTCCCCATGCACCATTATTACACCGGCAGCGCAGCCAATGCGGCTGCCCAGACCATGCCCTATGGCATTGATAAATACTATTTCTCAGGAGTCTATGAGGACGGGACGGACCTCGGTATCGCATACAACATGGTCCGCCCCAATACGAGGGAGACCGGTTTGCCGGAAGGTCACGATGTCCGCGCCATCCCCATTCGATTGCTGTGGATGAAAATGGAGCAAGCCTACCCAGGCTTCCAGCCCCTGCTGGACAACACCCACATGGCTCGACATCTGAATGACGCCTCGGTGGCCTTCATGTATACCTTGCTTTCCGGTCGCTGTCCGATCGTGGACGAACCCACACCGGTCGGCAGCACCGCATGGCAGCAGTGGCTCGGCCACAAGATCGGGTATGAGACCGCTTGGCAGATGTCCCATCTCACCACCCGCGCGCCCGGATTCCAGGTAATGCCCTCCAGTGTGTCCGCCACCACGGTGACGTCCACCGCGAGCGAGACGATGACGGTGCGGTTCATGAATCCGCCTCAGTCCAATGTGACCGTGACCATCGCGAGTTCTAATCCCGGCGTGGCCACCGTCAGCCCGGCTACCCTGACCTTCACCCCGGCGAACTATGCCACACCCCAGAACATCACCGTGACCGGTGTCGCAGCGAACGCAGGATTGCAGAATTTCAACGTGGTCACCACGACCAGTTCGACTGATGAAATCTACGACGGGATCGGTGACTCCTGGGCCTACACGAGCAACACGCAAAGTGTCAGCTATGGCCAAACTGTCCTGCTCGCCGGCTTCGATGGCACCAATGCCCTTAACACCACCAGCAGCACTGCGGGCGTTTATAAGGAACTCACCGCGCCACATAAAAGCTCGACCTCCTCGGCCAATGTGAATGCTACCTTCAGCACGACAGCTGCTGTGGTGAACGGACTTCAGTGGGTTGGTAGCATGACCTCACCAAGCACCTGGGGCAGTGCGACCTACACCCCCAATGCAACCACCACCAACACCGGGGTCTTTGTCGCCGACAATGCAATTACCGGTTCCTTGCTGATCCAAAACACCGGCACGGATGTTGTGACCTTGGAAAAACTCCATTTCCGCTTGCAGCGCGACAGCGCGACCGGCGGCGCTCCGAATCAGGCGACGATCACCTTGGCCAGCGGCAATTTAGCCACCTCGGGACCAGGCGTGCAGGCTTTGTCGGCCAGCAGCGGAGCATTCAATTACGACTTCGACCTCTCCACCATCCTTACCGATGCGACGCTTGCCGCCGGTGAGTCCGCCACCTTCACTCTATCCTTCGTTCCTACCGACCCCGCAGGAGTCAATCGTCGGATCCGCGTCGATAATCTGGCGCTCGCTGGCCAAGTGACCGCATCCGGCCCTGACAACACCGCCCCGACACCCAATCCCATGAGCTGGGCGAGCCAACCGACTGCGGTTAACAGCAGCAGCATCACGATGACCGCCACCACAGCGAGCGATCCTAGCGGGGTGGAATACTTCTTTGATGAAACCTCCGGCAACCCCGGCGGCACGGACAGTGGATGGCAAGACAGCCCGACCTACACCGATATCGGCCTCAATGCCAGCACGCAATACACCTATACCGTGACCGCGCGGGACAAGGCAGTCGCAATGAACTCAACCGTTACTTCAGCATCTGCCTCTGCCACGACCTCTGCCGTGTCCAATCCTGTCAGCTCATCCACCTCGACCGTGACTGCTTCGCCGACATCGGTCCCAGCAGACGGCACGACGACTTCCACGATCACGGTCACCCTCAAGGACTCCGGTGGAGCTGTGGTTTCCGGGAAGACCGTTTCACTCGTTGGCAACGGAAGCGCGACGATCCAGACATCTAACAATGTCAGCAATGCCAGCGGGGTAGTGACCTTCACGGTGAAATCCGGCACCGTTGGCACGGAGACCTTCAACGCCACGGGAGATTCCGTCGCCATCACCCAAACTGCCAACGTGCAGTTCACCACGGTCGTCACGCCCGGAGTGACCATTCTTCTCGGAGGGTTTGACGGCAATCAGACCCAAACCGCCATTGCTCCTGCTACCACAGGCTCCACTACAGGGGTCAGACAACTCACAAGCCCTCAGCAAAGCGCTGGTGCATCAAGCGTGGTCAGCACTCGAATTTGGACGGATCAAGCGACCAATAAGGAGTTGCAGTGGAATACCACTGGCGGAGCGACTGATGGACTTTGGGGATCCACGGCGTTCACCCCGGCTTCATCCACATCAACCTCGAAGTGGGTCGCTACCCAATCGGCCGCCAGCTGGATCAACTATGAGATCACGAATATGGGCACCAGTGATGTGGTGTTGGACAAATTCCACATCAACGCGAAACGCCTGACTACCACTGCCGCTCCCACGGGCTCTCCTGACACGTTGACGATCTCCCTGCAACAGAATGGGACCTTTGCCAACCCGCCCGTCCTTTCGGCCAGCGCGCTGACGGCCACCGGGACGAAAACGATCACTCTCACCACACCCCTTAATAGTATCTTCTACGGCTTCGAGTTTGCGCTTTCCGAAATGTTGTCTGATTACACGCTTTCGCCGGGTGAGAAAGCCACTTTCCGAATTGCCAACAACGCTGGTGGCAATCGCCTGTATCTGGACAACATCGCAATTTCAGGTGTTGTTGGCGGCACCCCGCCAAATAACACCTTCAGCACTTGGATTTCTGGCTACGCGGTGGGTGGTCAAACCGCGTTTGCAGACGATCCCGACAAGGACGGTATCTCGAATGGCATCGAAAACTACTTTGGCACGAATCCCGGTGAATCCACAGCTGGCGTGCTTGCGGGAGTCATGAATCCCACAGCGGGCACCTTCACATTCAGCCACCCGATCAATGGAAGCCCCGCAGCTGATATTTCCGCTGCCTATCGCTGGTCGAAGGATCTCTCCAACTTTTACTATGGCGGCCAGAGCGATCCCGGCGGCACGACCGTCACCTTTACCCAAGGAGTCCCGTCGGCTGGTAGCGTGTCTGTTACCGCAACGATGGCCGGGACAAGCACGGAAAGACTCTTCATCGATATCGAAGTCACCCAAGACTGAAGCCCTCCTCATTCCATGACACAAGGCTTTCAACCAGGAGCTCGTATAAAAAAAAGTAACAACAGACCATGACCCTGACACGCACCACCCTATTGACCATAATTGGCATAACCACCATTTGCCACGCCGAACTGTTGGTTTACGAGCCCTTCGATTATCAGCCGCACAACCATGAAATCGCAGGGCGCTTGGAAGGCCGTAATGGCGGTCTAGGATTTGCAGAAGCATGGAAGGATACCGCGAGCTCGGCTGGATATGCTTTCGTCTACGACCAGCGAGGCAATCCGCCAGAGCTCTATGGAGGCGATTGGGGTGATGCACAGCCTGCATGGGACGGGGTGGTTGATAATTTACCAACGATGGGCGGATACATGAGCAATTCGGATTGGGACAGAGGCGGATCCCCGCATTCCACCCGCAAGCTGGCGCGCAGCGCAGGAGCCATGGCCAAGGAGAACGGCGGGGTTTTATGGCTCAGTGCGGTGGTTCACATGCCCAACCAGTCATTCTTTCCACCCGTGGGTATTGCGTTTGCATCGGATGAGAGTGGCTTCAAGGACCGAGCGATTGCCATGGATGGGAAAGCCAATGCCATCGGCGCTGGAAACGGCCGAAATTTTCGTGAACGCAAACGCCTCAATCCGGTTATCTGGAAAGACGGAGAAGAAGTGGCCGGCGCTCCAGGCACCAACATCGATGGCAAGAAGGACAACATTGTCATCCTTAAATTTGAGTTCGGTGAAACCGACAAGGTCAGCACTTGGTATTTCACGGAAGACCAGGAAATGACCGAGGAGGCTTTCAATAAAAATGCAGCTTCCGCCAGTTCCCCCATCGACGAGAACTCCCTCGATGTGCTGACCGTTTGCACGATCCTCAACAACAACGCGATGGATGAGATCCGCATCGGCACCGATTTCAAAAGCGTGATTAGCGGGAGCATCCCGCAACGCAGTGAGGTGAAAATCACCAAGACCCAATACGACGCGAAGAGCGACCGTTACTCTCTGGAATGGTCTTCCAATCCGGGCGAGGTCTATGGACTTTATGTCGGTCAAGAAATCGACGGTTACAAAACCTGCGTCGCTGCAGCGGTGGAGGCTGAGAAAGGCAAAAGCCTAACGACGTTCGGCCCCTTCGCCAATCCGGTCAAAGGCAATGGTACATTGAAATTCGAGATCGGCTTTCCCGATACCACACCGCCGAAAATCCAGCGGGTTTGGGGCAGTGGAAATGCCATCTGCCTGATCTTCAGCGAGCGGATGATCCCAACCACCTCGCTGTCAGCCGGTAACTACACCATCGCCCAAGAGGGAGGCGGTGAAGTGGCGGTGAAATCCGCCGTTTTCAATTCTGAAAACGGTTCGGTCACCCTGACTACCGGACAAGCGCTCAAGCCGAACACATCTTACACCATCACCACCCGCAACCTAACGGACCTTGCCAACCATCCGCTTGTCGGGACGACGGCATCCATGCGCACCTGGGACGACGATCCGAAGGGCATCAAGGTCTTCATCCTTTCCGGGCAATCGAACATGTGTGGCTACGGCCACACCGAAACCGGGCAGACGGGGGATGGCGGAATCGGCACCCTGCGCTACCTAGCCAATCATGATGCTGAATTTCCGGAGTTCGAATACAGCTCGCTGTTAGTCGATCCCAAACAGCCAACGACCAGCGCTTGGAAAACCCGCAGCAAGGTCAAGCTGTGGTGGCGCAATGGAGCCAGTGCCAAATATGGCGGTGCCATTTTCAAAGGCGACCTCGGCCCATTGACGAACAACGGCCAGTGGTTCGGTCCCGAGTATGGATTCGGACAAGTCATCGGCGATTTCTACAAGAACGATGACGTGCTGCTCATCAAGCCCTCATGGGGCGGCCACAATCTGGTCAGTCAATTCCGTTCACCCAATGCGGTGGCCAAGCGTGGCGGCGAGATCGGGCCATCTTACATTGAAATGGTTGATAACACGCGCGAACTATTGTCCAACATTGGCAAGGAGTTTCCCGAGTGGGAAGGCCGAGGCTATCAGATTGTCGGCTTTGCCTGGCACCAAGGCACCAGCGACAAGGGGCCGGATAAGGTTGCCGACGAATACAAACACAACCTTCCCGACTTCATCAGCGCGGTGCGTTCTGAATTCGGCAAACCCAATCTGCCTTTCGTGATCGCCACCACCGGCATGGGTTATGACACCGGCACCAGCGAGCCGCCTTACCAAGACTACTGTGCCGTGGAGAAAGCCCAGCTATGGGTCGCCGGAGTCGAGAAGCCTGCCAATGTTCTCAGCGACGACACCCGTGCCTACTTCGAGCCGCAGGAAAAGTCCCCGCGCAACCAGGGCTTTCACTGGAACGGCAACGCCCGCAGCTACTTCCGGGTCGGCCTGGGTCTCGGCAAGGACATGGTGAAATTGCTGCCCGCACCTTAGCCGCATGGATGCCGATTACCGACTCAGCCTGTCAACGGGCGCAAACTTTGGATTTATAGAAATGAAAGACCGTATGAAAAAAACAATCAGAACTCTCGCTTCCGCCACTTTCGTGTCGGTGCTAACAGCATTGGCATTCCCCGGATGCAATGGATCGAAGGAAGCGGACACAGCGGAGGAACCATCCGCCGCAGTGCCGCAGATGCCTTGGGTAGACCCGTCCTATAAAACCGATATCCCCGCCACCATGGCCGAGTCCCGGCCCGGCGCGAAGGAAGATCCCAAAAGCTGGACGGAATGGATGAGGCATCACGAAGACCGCAAGCGCTGGTGCACGGAGAAGGATGTGGATCTGCTGATGATCGGCGACTCGATCGTCTTCGGTTGGTCGCGTCTCGGTAAGCCAGTTTGGGATGCCTACTACGGGGATCGTAAGTCGGTGAACATCGGCTCCAGCGGCGACCAGACCCAGCACATGCTCTGGCATTTCCAGAATGGCGGGCTGGATGGCATGAAGGATCATAACCCGAAACTGGTGGTCATGATGATGGGCACCAACAACCGTGGGGAGCCCGAACTCCATGGTGAGGATACGGCCTATGGTATCCTGGCACTGCTCAAGGAAATCCACACCAAGTTGCCTGAGTCAAAAATCTTACTGATGCCGATCTTTCCCCGCGGTGACACGCCCGAGGATGCTGGCCGGGTGCGCAATGCGGAGATCAATGAAATCCTCAAAACCTACGTTGACAACAAGACGGTCCATTGGTTGGACCTCAGCCACGTCTTCCTTGATAAGGAAGGTAAGCTAAATCGCGATTTGATGCCGGATGGATTGCATCCCAATCTCGACGGTTATTGGGCATGGGCCGATGCGATGGAATCGACCATAAGCAAGTTTCTCGGTGATCCGATCAAGGATATTGAGAAGCCATTGACCTTAAAGCCGGTCCCCCAGCCGGAGAAGCTCGGTAAGCATGATATCCCGAACCCGGACTTCACCAAGGGCGATCCACTTCCGGAGGCGGCTGTCAAAGACTGGACACTAGGAGCCACTGGCGCGCGCGGCTGGATGTACATCTATCAAGGCACCAAACTGGCGAGGCAGATCTATGTCACCGAGGTGGCAGATAAATCACCGTCTGCTGGCCTGCTGGCGAAGGGCGATGTGCTACTCGGGGTGAACGGTATTCCATTCTCCAAAGATACTCGGGAGGAATTGGGAAAGGCGCTGACTGCTGCCGAAGCTGAGGCGGGCAAGCTCAGCCTGATCCGCTGGCGTGCTGGCGAGATCAACAATATCACGGTGGAGCTACCGGTCCTCGGTCAATACAGCCCGACCGCTCCCTACGAATGCGCGAAATCCAAGCTCATCCTCACGCAAAGCAGCGAGGCTCTCGCCAAGCGGATGCAGCAGCCGGACTACAAGGAGGGCGCGATTTCCCGCTCCCTCAATGCGCTCGGCCTGCTGGCCTGCGGCGATCCGAAATACCTTCCACTCATCAAAAGGGAAGCCGAGTGGGCTGCGGACCAGAAGATCGATAGCATGGCTTCCTGGTATTATGGCTACATCACCATCTTCCTCTCGGAATACGTGCTGGCAACCGGTGATAAATCCGTGTTGCCCGGCCTGCGCCGCATCGCCATGGAGGCTTCCAAGGGCCAGAGTGGCGTCGGTTCATGGGGGCACCGGTTTGCCCAGCCCGATGGCCGGCTCTTCGGTTATGGCATGATGAATTCGCCCGGAATTCCATTGACCATAGGGCTGGTGCTGGCAAGGGAGGCGGGCGTCGATGATCCGGAAGTTGCCGTGGCGATCCAGCGCAGCGCCAACCTCTTGCGCTTCTTCGTCGGCAAGGGTTCCGTCCCCTACGGGGATCACGCGGCGTTCATGCAAGGCCATGAGGACAACGGGAAAAACGGCATGGCGGCGGTGTTATTCGATCAGCTGGGCGAAAAGGAAGGCACGGAGTTTTTCGCGAAAATGAGCACCGCCTCGCACGGCAACGAGCGGGATCAGGGACATACCGGAAACTTTTTCAACATGACTTGGGCGATGCCCGGGTTATCGCGTGGCGGACCGCAAGCGACGGGGGCATGGATGGAGGAGTTCGGCGCCTGGTATTTCGATCTCGCCCGCAGTTGGGACGGTAGCTTCCGCCACCAAGGGCCGGCGCAACTCAGCCCGGACTCCTACGGAGCATGGGATGCGACCGGCGCTTACCTCATCGCTTATGCCATGCCCCTCAAAGCAATCCGACTCACCGGCAGCAAGCCATCGTCCATGCCGCCCTTGGATGCGGAGACCGCCCGGCAGGTGGTTCTCGATGGGCGCGGCTTCGATAGCTACGGTTTATTTACGGCCTATGACGGGCTGCCTCCAGACACCCTCATCGAACTGCTGGGGAGCTGGTCTCCGATCGTCCGATCACGTGCCAGCCTCAGTATCGGCCGCCAACGCGACATGGCTATCGAGCCGCTCATCCTGATGCTGGATTCCCCATCCGTCGATGCGCGCCTCGGTGCCTGCGAAGCGCTCGCCGCATTCAGGAATCGCTCTGCACCCGCCGTCCCGAAGCTTCAGGAATTCCTGCGCTCCGACGATCTTTGGCTGCGGATCAAGGCGGCTGAAGCGCTCAATGCGATAGGGCCAGCGGCGATGGTTGCAGTGCCGGAAATGCTGCGGATGGCTACCGGAAAGCCCACTGCTGAGGATCCGCGCGGCATGGAGCAGCGCTATCTGATCAAGAGCCTGTTCAGTACGCGCGACGGACTGCTCGGAAAGTCCCTGGAAGGGGTCGATAGGGAGCTGCTGTATGAGGTCGTCCGCGAAGGGCTGAAAAACGAGGATGGGCATGCCAGGGGCGCCCTTTCCTCCGTCTATGCCAACCTTTCCCTCGAAGAGCTGCGCCCGCTGATGCCGGTCATCCATCAGGCGATCCTGGACCGCTCCCCCAGCGGCGAAATGTTCGACGGCCAGATTCAGACCGCCGGGCTCGATCTTTTCAGCAAGCACCATGTCAGCGAGGGCATCGAACTGCTTGTCGAATACATGCGCACGATGAAAAAGCACAGCAGTCAAACGCACATCCTGACGCTCTTGGACATGCTCAAGCGATACGGCGCGCATGCACAACGCGCCATTCCCCAGCTCGAAAAAACGGCCGCTTACTTCGAAAACGGCGAGGAAGACTTTCCCAAGTGGGCGAGCATTGTAAAAGCGGAAGCCGTTCGCAAAACGATCAAGGAAATCGAAGCGATGACCGAAAAGCCGGAGCTGATCGAACTGAAAGGCTTGTAGCATGGAGGAGATGTCCGCCGGGGGATCGCATCATCGTGCGATTGCATTCATAATGTATATGCATTAAATTGGCTTCCTTTGTATGAAATATTTAAGCCTGACGATGCCGGAATTCCAAGGCGCAGCCAATCAAGTCCAGTCCGCTCCCCGGCTTCGGGCTGCGGGGAAGGGCTTTGCGCTTGTCGTGATGCTACTATTGATGGTGTTGCTGGGCCTTTTGGCTGTTGGGATGCTTTCGCTTTCGACGATCAGCCTCAGGTATGCGAGTGAGGATGATGACATGCAGCAAGCCCGTGCCAATGCGCGCGTGGCATTGATGGTGGCGATCGGCCAGCTTCAGCAGACGATGGGGCCGGACCGCCGCATCAGTGCTCGTGCGCTGACCTTGGCAAAGGATGTCCGGGTTGGGACTCCAGTGCTCCAATCCAATCCAAGGGCATGGTGGGTCGGGGTTGCCGGGACAAATCCGGCTTTCGGTTTGGATGGCGCTAGCTCGGTTTCGGCGAGCAACCCCGGGGCGGTATGGCTCGTTTCCGGCTTGAACCCCGGCACGACAGCACCGGCTCAGTTGACCCAGGCCTTCAGCAAGCCGGTGATCCTGTTTGGTGAAAACAGCATCAAGGTATCGATGACAGGGGGGCCTTTGACAGCCGGAATCGTTGAGGTCGCCGGGGGCAAATCAAACCGCAAGGGAGGTTACGCCTATTTCGTCGATGATGAGGGGATGAAGGCGCAGCTGTCACCCGCCAATGTCAGCCTGGTCAACACCGCAACCCCGGTGAGCTCCGGTGACCTGACGCCCGGAGCTTATGATGTGAGTATTCTCGATGGCATGTCTGCGCTGAATGCCAACCCGCTGTCGAATTACAGCAAGATCATGTCGGTCGGGGACTTGGCGCTGGTTGGCGGGGATGTCGCACTGGGTGCCAGCAAGCGCCTCGGTTACACCACCTATTCACGCGGGGTCTTGTGTGATGTGAGGAACGGCGGGTTCAAGCGCGACCTGACCGTGGCCTTTGAGAATGATGCTACCTTCGCCGAGGTTTTCCCAAGAGGCACAGGAAATTACACCGCGGACTACCTCTGCATCGATCCCGACAAGCTGGCGGCTTCGTCCGAACTGCAAACCAACGGCTACATCCACTGGGAAGTATTCAAGGACTTCTACAACACCAAGAAGTGGATCAAAACCCACACGGATGGAACGAAGTATCTCGACCCCGTACGTTACACCAAAGATGGGCCCTTCCTTAATTACACCTTCAATGGCACAGTTAATTTCCGTAATGACCCCCTAGGGGCCGGTGGTTGGAAAGGCTCCAAGTTTACGGCTGGCAGATTGGGACCCCATGCCATTGGGGACGCTGAATTTTTTAATGTGAATGGACCATACACAGAGTTGCCAGGCCTTCCCTATGGCGACTATCAGGTGGAATGGTGGCTCAACGGCAGGTTGCTCGCCCGGCAACCGAAGAACCACAGAGAATTCAAACACAGTCCGGTAATGCCGATCCTGCAGCGTTTCCAGACCAATGCTTGGATGGAGCAGCTCAATCCCACCACGATTCGCACCCATGCCCAGATGTGGAGTTCCCATTACAACCCTTACAATATCCCACTCTACGTGACGGGCGATAGCGGCGGACCGCGAATGCTCGGCACGCCATCCATCCGAGCCAGTTCCAATGCTCTGAGAGCGGGAAACACCCGGCGCTTCAATTACCTGCACGAAAACCAGAATGCGACGGGCGACCGGATGACCCAGACTACGATCGAGAACGTCGACATGAATGGCTACAAATTCGAGTTTCAGGCGCAGGAGCGGGTGATGCTCCAGCCGGGTCGTTCTCACGCCCTAGCATACGAGGATGCGGCGCAGATCGGTGTGAAACAAATCATGGACGGCTTCCTCTACAGTGAGAAGGTCAAGGATCTGACCGTGCAGAGTGTATTCCGGGATATCCAGTATGTATCCCGCAACGCTTCCACAGGACAGTGGGATGTTCCAGAGAATCTGCCCGCCAGCTATGACATGACTATTCAAATGTTTCTGATGAATGCGTCGATGTGTCACGGGGTGGGCGACAACAGTGGCGGCGGCGGCAACTTCGAGCTGCATCAGACCTTCTGGGCACCTTTCGCATGGGAAAAGGTCAACACCATGGGTGGTAAGCCCGGTAGGTCATTTGATCTCGGCACGGTGAGCGCGGCCACACTCAACGAAAACAAAATGGCCAGCCTTGGATTTAATCTCAGGACCACACGCGAAGCGGATGGGGTGCGGCCCTTGGTCGATGCCAACATTCGCTGCATGTTTGGCAACACCCGTTGGGATTCGGCGCTAAATCTTCCCTTGCTCGCAGCATACTCCTCCGAGAATGCGGGAATCATGGATGAAATGGTGATGCAGATGAGTACCGTTGATGCGCCCAAGGGCTACACCTACTGGGGTGCAGGCCGTGATCCGTCCTATGGTTACGACCGGGTGATCCTGTTTGATATCCCGCGCGCTGATTTGGTGTCACTGGGTCAGTTGCAGCATGCGGGTGCTGGTCGCTTCAGTTATGAGCCGACCTACATTGTCGGTAATTCCTACGCCAACCCGCGTATTCCTCAATCCAACTGGAAAGATGCGGTCACCGACACCTACAGCACCGACGCCAGAGGCTTGGCTAGCTATCCCATTACGGGTTCCTTCAATCTCTACGACGCCTCCTACCTCGTCAATGAGGTGCTATGGGACCGCTACACCTTCACCACGGTTCCCCAGGTGGCGGATAACGTTACCTCCCTGTCCGAACCCACACCGAACGATGCCCATTTCACCGCCTTGGCCGATGGCACAGCCAAGCTTCCGAATGCCAGGTATCTGCCCTATGCACCGCAGGGGTCGAAGTTTGACCGGGCGACCCTGCAGATGGCGAGTGTCAAGGCCAGCCGCACAGGAGCCTTTTACCACAATGCCGGGCACCTGCTTGTTGACGGCGCTTTCAATGTGAATTCCACCTCGGTGGATGCCTGGGAAGCATTCCTCTCGGGCACCCATTCGCTGCCGGTTGCGAAGGTGAACGAGTCCGGTGTGGTGACCGGTTTTGAGACCGCGCCCGAAGGCGTGCGCTTCCCGAGGGTGATGTCGGTTTTCGGAGAGGGTCAAAAAAAGGCCGATTTGGAGGAGGATTTCTGGACCGGCTTTCGCGAACTCGAGCAAACCGAGGTGCGCGCGCTGGCCACGGCGATTGTGGATGAGGTCGCGAAACGTGGCCCGTTCCTAAGCATGGCGGATTTCGTCAACCGTAAGCTTGAGAGCGGGGCGCTTGGCGAGTCCGGCGCACTTCAGGCGGCACTCGATGGCACCGTGAACGCGGGTATCGACTCCGATTTGGCGACCGGCAAACAAGGCGCGGGATTCCCCGGCCAGCTTCTCCAGGGCGATGTCCTGCAAGCCTTAGGCCCATCCATGACCGTGAGGTCAGATGTGTTCACCATCCGGGCCTATGGCGAGAGCGTGGAGGAATCCACGGGCAAGGTTCTGGCGCGCGCATGGTGCGAGGCGAAGGTGCAGAGGGCCCCCGATCCGATGGAGTGGTCGGGTTCCGGAAGTTTCCTTGGCGAATTGGGCAACCCTTCGTCCCCGTTCGGGCGGAGGTTCCGCATGGTTTCGTTCCGGTGGCTCAGCCCCGAAGAGATATGATATGAATACGATCAAACAAACATGCCGCTGCATACTGGCCTGCCTGATGGCCGGCAGTTCGTGGGCGCAGGAATCCACGGTCAGCCTGAGAACCCTTCAACTGGGCGGCGAGGAAATGCCCGAGTCGTTGGTCCGGGTGCCGGATGCGAAGGAGCCTGTGATGCTGACTTGGCTCACCTCGCAGCCGAACGAGCCGATCAAGGTAATCCACAACGGGAAATTGCAATTGTTCCGGCAGGCCCAGGATCCCGAAGGCGGGACGGTTCTGGAAATCATGGCAACAATCAACATTCCCAAGTCCGCGAAAGAGATCCTGCTCTTGGGTTGGTCGGACAACAAGGAGAGCAAATACGTGGCCATAGAAGACCAGTTTCTCGACGCGAAGTTCAACGAGTGGCTGGCCATCAATACCAGCGTGAACGACGTCGCCATCCTTGCCGGCGACGATGGCAAGCCTGTGCGCGTGAATCCCGGAAAGTCGGTTATTTTCCGGCCGAAAATTGAGGAAGGCAAGGGGGTGAAGGTTTTCGCGCAGACGATGCGAAAAGGTGAGCTGAAGACTTTCCTGTCCTCCTACTGGCCGGCATTTCCAGGGCAGCGCACACTCATTATTTTCTACGACGATGGCGATAAAATGCGCGCGAGGCGCATCGGTGATCGGTTCCTCGTGAAGAAAGAGAAAGAAGGTGAGTAAAGATGGCTCCGGCCGATCCATAACCGACCCGGCTCCCAACCAACATTTCCCCAAATCATGAAACGACATAGCACATCCGCCGTAATCGCGATGGCCGTTGCAAAGCACGCGGAATTCAAGGGCACGGTGATCACCGGCGATACCCGGCCATTCCAGCGTTCCGTCGAGGAATCGCCCTCGGGCTTCGGCTACCACTGGAACCACAACGGCGAAACCCACTACCTGATCGGCGAGTCCATGGCCAAGGCGATGCTGGGTCTGTTGGGGAAAGGAGAGTAGGCTTCAGCCTACCAAGGGAAGCGGGTTTTAACCCGCAGTATCCCTCACATTCATCGTTCAGCGGGTTAAAACCCGCCATCCTTGGTATGCTCAAGCATACTCTCCACCACAAACCTTATATTCACATGATTTCCAAATTCGCGCCCTTCGCCCTACTTTTCTCCGTCCTCATCTCCGCATCGCCTGCCCGCGCCGCGCTGTCCGAGGAGGATTTCCGCAACCCTCCGATCCAGGCACGCCCCTCCGCCCTGTGGACGTGGCTGAACGGATATGTGGACGAAAAACAGATCACCCGCGAGCTGGAGGAAATGAAAGCCAAGGGAATGCGCGGAGCCATCATCTGGGATCTCGGAAGCATCTCCGATCCGCAGAAGCTCATCCCGGTCGGCCCCGCGTTCCTCGGACCGGAATCGCTGAAATCCATCCACCATGCCATGGACGAGGCCGAGCGCCTCGGGCTGGAGCTGGGCATGGTCGCGGCGAGCAGCTGGAACTCCGGCGGCCCGTGGATCACTCCGGATGATGCGAGCAAGAAATTGTTGTGGAGCGAAGTGACGGTCGAGGGGCCGCGCGAGTTTTCGGAAATCCTCCCGCTGCCGCAAAAGGTGGGGGAGGTTTTTCTGGATACCGCTGTCATCGCCGCTTCGGAATCCGCCAAGCCAATTGTCCTCGATGGCAAGCTTGATGCCGAAGGCAGGCTGACATGGTCGGTGCCTGCCGGATCTTGGGAAATCCTGCGCTTCGTCATGTCTAACACCGGCGAAGGCCTGAACTGCCCAAGCCCAAATTCCAAGGGGCCGGTCATCGACCACCTCAGCGGGAAAGCCACGCAAGCCCACCTCGATCATATCCTCGATGCGCTCTCAGAGGGGCGGAAAGATTTCGGGCCGCTGAAAATGCTCATGCTCGACAGCTACGAGGTGAAGCCGGCAACCGACTGGACGCCCGATTTCCTGGAAAGTTTCCAAACGGCGAACGGATACGATGCGAGGCCGTGGCTGCCGGTGTTGGCCGGCATGACGGTCGGCAGCACGGAGCAGAGCGAGCGCTTCAGGCATGACTACACGAAGCTGGTCAGCGACCTGTTGGTGAAAGACCACTATGCGAAATCGCGGGAAATCCTCAATGCACGCGGCCTGAAACTTTTGGCAGAAGCCGGCCACGGCGGCCACGCACGGGTCGATCCGCTCAAGGCTCTGGGTACGGCCGACATCCCGATGGGGGAGTTCTGGAACAACCGCAAGAATTGGGTCACCAAGGAGGCCGCGAGCGCGGCGCATATCTACGGCAAGACGCTGGTGAATTCGGAAAGCCTCACCGGCTGGCAGCACTGGCAGGACGGCCCGGCGACCTACAAGCGGCTCACCGACATCGCCTTTTGCGCGGGACTCAACCAGGTGACCTTCCATACCTTCGCACACAATCCGCCCTCCGCAGGGCTCCCCGGCTTCGCCTACCACGCGGGCGAGCATTTCAATGTGAACTCGACCTGGTGGAACTATTCCGCGCCGATGCTCGCGGACATGTCGCGCAGCAGCCACCTGCTCCAGCAGGGGAAATTCGTGGCGGATGTGGCGGTCTATTACGGCGATGACGCGCCCAACCTTGTCCCCGCACGCCGCATTTCCCCGACAATCGAGTCGCAATGGGCGGATGATAAATGCGCCCACTGCGGGCTGGATCTGCCGGTCGATCTCTCATCGCTGGGGCATGGCTATGATTACGATTTCGTCAACGAAGAGGTGATCCTCACCCGCATGGAAGTCCGCGACGGCAGGATTGTCCTGCCCGACGGCATGAGCTACCGGTTGCTTGTCCTGCCGGACCGTGAGGCGATCTCGCCGGCCGCCCTGCGGAAAATCGGCGAGCTGGTGAAAGCGGGCGCGACGGTGGTTGGCCGCAAGCCGGAACGCTCTAACAGCCTCAAGGGATTTCCCGGCTGCGACGATGAAGTGCGCGCACTGGCCAATGAAATCTGGGGTGACTGCGATGGGGAAAAGATTCGTTCTCACGTTTACGGAAAAGGAAAAGTATCCTGGAATGTCCCGCTTGACGATGTGTTGGAAGGCATGGGCGTTGCCCCGGATTTCATGGTGGAAGATATGGATAACAAGGATAGGCATATCGACTTCATCCATCGCACCACGGGAAAAGAGGAGATTTATTTCGTCTCTAACAGCTCGATGGAGCGGCAGGAAATCACCGGCCGCTTCCGCGTGGCTGCGGGCCGGGTTCCGAGCTTTTGGCATTCCGAGGACGGCAAGGTGGAGCCATGCAACGTTTTCGAAGCGAAAGATGGTTTCGTCCGTATCCCGCTGGCC